>ERZ772956.2305-NODE-2305-length-12297-cov-2.553178_pt1 | contig 12297 bp, 10 predicted proteins | sample MGYA00580683_ERZ772956 | MGnify/ENA primary metagenome ERZ772956 (study PRJEB29015, sample SAMEA2738077) | human oral metagenome | biome: human oral; feature: human-associated habitat; material: saliva | place: China | collected 2212 ...
ATCTTCGATCCCAACGACCCCAAGTGGCCCGGTAGGGATCGCTTCTTTCTTGACCCAGGGCACATGTCGCCCATGCTCTACGGCGTGCTGGCCGCAGCTGGACTCATGCCGCTCACGGAGAGCGCCTACACACTCGGCAAGGGCGGCTTTAAGGCCATTCAATATATGTCGGCCGGAGTTGTTCCGATTCTCTCTCCGGTGGGCTATAATAAAACAGTGATAGAAGACGGCGTGAGCGGTTATTTTGCTGCGGAGAGCGGTGCGTTTGCCGTGCGGATTGTGGAACTCGCGGCAAATTCCGCGCGGCTTAAAAGCATGGCGCGCGCGGCAAGAAAACGCTTTGATACCTGTTTTTCGCCGGAAGAGATACAGGCATTTTGGAATCGGGCAATTGGGGAGAGTGAATGAACAGACTTCGCGTATTTTTTGAAAAAGATAAAAAGATGATAGGGAAGCTCGTCAAGAACGACTTTAAGGCGCGGTACAGCGGTTCCTACCTCGGCGTGGTCTGGGGCATCGTGCAGCCGCTCATCACGGTACTCATTTACTGGTTTGTCTTTACCGTCGGCTTAAGGAACGGCTCGCGCCCGGACGGCACCCCCTATATTATCTGGATGATATCCGGCATTGTCGCCTGGTTTTTCTTCTCGGATGCGCTCGGCGCGGGCACCAATGCCTTTCTCGAATACTCCTATCTTGTGAAGAAGCTCAACTTTAATGTGGGGCTCATTCCGCTCGTGAAAGTCGGAACCTCGCTCATCATCCACGGCATCTTTCTCGGCATTGTGACCGTCATCCTGAACTTTTCTGGCTACACGGCGGACTGGTACTATTTGCAACTAGCCTATTATATTTTTTGTAACTTCATGCTGGTCTTCGCCGTGGTGCTCTTTACTTCTTCGGTCACGGTCTACATGCGGGATGCAAGTCAGCTGGTTGGCATCTTTATTCAGATCGGTTTCTGGGCCATTCCGATTGTCTGGGGGCCCGAGGTGCTGAGCGGCAAGCTCCGCCTCTTCTTCCAGCTGAATCCGGTCTACTACCTCGTGGAGGGCTACCGGGATTCGCTCTATGCGCACATCCCCTTCTGGACCAAGCCCCTTTATACGCTCTACTTCTGGGCGGTCACAGGCGCGATTTTTGCGCTCGGTATGTACACCTTCCGGAAATTAAAACCGTACTTTGCAGACGTGCTCTGAGGATAAGCGATGAATCAAAACGAAAATGCCATTGAAGTGAGAGGCGTGAGCAAGTTCTATAACCTCTACGAGAGACCGCAGGACAGGGTCAAGGAACTGTTCTCGCTCACCAAGAAAAAATATCATACGCTCTATAAGGCCCTGGATCAGGTCTCCTTTACGGTGAAAAAGGGCGAGACCCTGGGCATCATCGGGCGAAACGGCGCGGGCAAGTCGACGCTCTTAAAGCTCATCACCGGTGTCATCACGCCGAGCGAGGGCAGCATAGAGACGAGGGGCGAAATTTCCGCTCTGCTCGAGCTCGGCACCGGTTTTAACCCGGAGTACACGGGCTATGAAAACATCTTCCTAAACGGCTCCATGCGCGGCTTTTCCGACGAGGAGATGCAGGAGAAAGTCAAGGAAATCGTGGACTTCGCGGATATCGGCGAGTACATGGGGCAGCCGGTCAAGACCTATTCGAGCGGTATGTTTGCCCGCCTCGCCTTCGCGGTCATGATCAGCTTTAAACCGGAAATTCTGATTGTCGATGAGGCGCTCTCGGTCGGCGATATCTTCTTTCAGCAGAAGTGCAATACCTTCATGAAGGAGGAGATGAAGGGCGTCACCAAGCTCCTTGTGACCCACGACATGAACAGCATTGCGAATATGGCGGACCGCGTGATTTTAATCGATCGCGGAAAAATAATCCGCGAGGGCAAGCCGCTCGAGGTCATTGAGGACTATTTAAAGCTGCTCCACACGAGCGTTTTTCAGAGCGAGGAAGCTGCCGCGAAGGATGAGGATGCGCGCTTAAACGCTGCCACAGAGGCAGAGGCGGAAGCACTTGCCCTGGAGGCCGCGGCCCGCGAAAAAGAAAAGGCGGAAATCGGCTGGGTCGATGCGCCGAAGGAGAGCATAGGCGGTGCGCAGGATATTTTAATCGATCGCTGTCGCATGCTGATTAACGGCGAGGCGGTGGATGTCGTAAAGCCGGGCGATGCGGTGCGCATCGAGCTTTTACTGCACGCGAAAAAAGATGCAGACAATATCATAATCGGCTATACTTTTAAGGATAAGTACGGAAACAGTATTTTTGCGCAGAGCACCCTCGGCGAGAATATTATGATTGAGGGCGTGAAACAGGGAGAGGTGAGAAAAGCCTCCCTTTCCTTCCATTGGCCGGAGGTCAAAGAGGGCGATTATTTTCTGACCCTCGGCATAGGCGAGGGTTATGACCAGATGGTGCACACCGTGCAGTGTTGGGTGCACAGCGTCCTGCACGTGCAGGCAATCGCCTTAAAGCCCATGCACGGCATCATCAACCACGTGATTGAAGAATTCAAAATCGAGAGGATAGAGCATGAACCATGAAACCGACTGGGTCGTCTCAGACCCGCGATATGACGCAGATCAGTTAAACCCGAAGCTTAAATTTGCCTACTGGGAAGGGCACCGGGATTTTGCCTATGATTTATTGCAGTTTGTGCGCCCGGAGCGCCTGGTGGAGCTCGGCAGTCAGTACGGCTGCTCGCTGTTTACCTTCTGTCAGGCCGTGCGGGATTTTAAGCTGAACACCGAAATCAATGCGGTGGATATGTGGAGCGGCGATATCGGCGCGGAAATTACCGGCGAGGAAGTCTATGTGCTCGTGAAGAAGACCGCCGCGACCTATTATCCGGAGGTTAATCTGCACCTCTTCCAGATGTGCTTTGACGATGCGCGCCCGAACTTTGCGGACAATTCAATCGACATTCTGCACATCGACGGCGGACACACCTTCGAGGACGTGGAGCACGATTTCACGACCTGGCTGCCCAAGCTAAAGGAGAACGGCATCGTCCTCTTCCACGATGTGTACAGCCCGATCGACCAAGGCTCCTGCGACCACTGGGAAAAGACCAAGAAGGAGTACGACTGCTACTTTGACTTTACGCACAGCTGCGGCCTCGGCGTACTGTTCCCGAAGGGACGCTACTGGTACGACAGACTCGAGGAAGCGGGCTTTTTTAAGTATTATAAGGATCTCTACTTCTACCGCTCCAAGTATAAGTACACGCAGGCGCGCTTTGACGAATTGAAGGAGCTCTACGAGGAGCGCTACCGCGCAATCGAGCAGCAGTCGAAGATGATAGATGAGCGGGATGAGCGGATTGCGGCAGATGAGAAATTGGTCGCGGAGAAGGATGTTGCGATTGCAAGCCAGACGAAGCTCATTGAAGAGCGCGATGCAACCATTGCGAGCCAGACCAAATTAATCGATGAGCGGGACGCGCGGATTGCGGCGGATGAGAAGCTGGTCGCAGAAAAGGATGCTGCCATCGAGTCGCAGGCCAAGTTAATTGACGAGCGCGACCGCAGCCTTGCGGAGGCGCACAAGATTGCGGAGGAGAGACTCGGTGTCGTGCAGCAGCAGGGCAATATTATTCTTACCCTGCAGCAGCAGAACGCGGAGTATGAGGCAATGATCAAGCGGCATTGGATGTCGCGTCTTGAGTTTCGGAGAAAGTACGGGGAGAAAAAATGAGAGCTGCGTGGGTACTGCCGTCGCTGATCGAGGGCTCCGGAGGGCACAGAACCATACTCCAGAACGTGCAATACTTGATTCGCAAGGGTTATGAATGCGATGTCTATGTGGAAGATAAGGGAGAAGTCAAGAATTCCGAGGAACTCCGCCGCCAGGCCGAGACCCTCTTCGGAAAGCATGACTGCCGCTTTATTCTGGGCTACGACATTCAGGGAGAGTACGACATCATCTTCGCGACTGCCTGGTTTACGGCCAAGGTGGTGCGGGACTGCAACAGTAAGGCTGTAAAAGCCTACTTCATTCAGGACTTTGAGGCGCTCTTTAACCCTATGGGTGACGGCTACATTCTCGCCTGCAATTCCTACGGCTACGGCTTAAAACCGGTCACCATAGGCCGTTGGCTTTCGCACAAGATGCAGACAGAGTACCACACGCCTTCCCGCTATTTCGATTTCTGCGCCGACCGGCGCATCTACCGTCCGTTGCCGGAGGCAAAGAAGGAACACGCCATCTGCTTTGTCTATCAGCCCGATAAGCCGCGCCGCTGCAGTGTGCTCGGCATTGAGGCGCTCGGCATTGTGAAGTTTCTGCGCCCGGATGTGAAAATCTATCTCTACGGCTCGAACATTAAGGGGAATGTCTGGTTTGAACACGAGAACCTGGGCATCATCCCGCTTGAAAAGTGCAATGCGCTTTACAACAAGTGCGAGGTGGGACTCTGCATCAGTTCTTCAAACCCCTCGCGCATTCCGTTTGAGATGATGGCGGCCGGACTGCCGGTTGTGGATCTCTACATGGAAAATAACTTCTTCGACATGCCGAACGAGGGCGTGCGCCTCGCGCACACCACGCCGGAGTCGATTGCCCAGGCTTTGATTGAGATTTTAGATCACCCGGAACAAGCGGCCCAAATGTCCGAGGCGGGCAAGCGCTACATGGCGGATAAGGATTTGGAGCACGGTTTCGAACAGTTCTACGAGGCAGTCAGCGACATGGCGGCGCGCCGGGAACCGGCGGAGCCCGCAGTTTACGACAGAAGCTATACGCGCCCCGCTGTCTCGGCGGATGTGGTCATGGACGAAAAACTCGCAGAGCAGAGCTATGCCCCGCCGGTCATCGTGGACAATTCGCTCTTCGGGCGCCTCAAGCGGGTCGGCTTTATTCGTAAGAGCAAACTGCTCCGCAAGCTCTGGTATAAGCTGCGGGGACTGTAAACAAAGAAAGGAGCTTCGCGCAAATGCAAAGCTATGAGCTTCTATCACTGGATATCTGGGATACCATCTTGCGGAGGGACTGCCATCCGGATGCGATCAAGGTGGAGACCGCAGCTGTACTTTTGGAGCAGCGCGGCGCCTTACTCAAAGAGGAGTACCGGAGTGCAAGGGCGCTGTTTCGTCTGCGCCAGACGGTAGAGCGTGATTTGGGGCAGCAGAGCACTGCGCAGGGCTTTGACGATGAGTACGAGATTCACGCGGTTTTCCGCGAAGTATTGGTGCGCGCGTTTCTTGAGCCCCATCCCGAGGAAGAACTGAGAGCGCTGACCGAGCGCCTCGTGGCGGAGGAACTCGCCGCAGAGAAGCGGCACATCTACTTAGATCCCGGCATTGAGGCAAAGGTTGACAGCATTCCGCACAAGAGACTGGTCTGCATTTCGGATTTCTATGCGGGTGAGGCGTTCCTTCGGGAGTTAATCGAGGCGGCGGGTTTTTCGAAGCCCTTGGAGCGCGTGCTGGTCTCCTGCGACTTCGGCGTTAACAAGCGTTCGGGGCGCCTCTTTGAGGAGTCAGAGAAGCTGCTCGGCGTTACGCCCGCAGCACACATGCACCTCGGGGACAATGCCTACAGCGACGTGGAAGTACCGAAGCGGCTCGGCATTGCGGCGGAGCGCTATTTGCCCGCGGAGGAGCACAAAAGAAGAGAGGAGCGGGAGCGGAACTTTGTCGGAGACGCGAAAAAGCCGCTGCAGTACCCGGGCGCGCCGCTCAGCGGCAGCGATGATGTGAGCCTCTTCTTCTACGGCTTTGTCCGGAATCTCGCGGAAGAGGCAAGGGCAAGGGACATCAAGAAAATTTACTTCTTTACGCGCGAGGGCGAGTTCTACAAGGAGATTTATGATGCGATGGCCGCAGTCTCAAAGCGCGCCTACCCGAAGTCCTATCTCCTTGAGGTGAGCCGCCTTGCGACCTTCATGCCCTCGCTCCGCGAGATCAGCACAAAGGAGCTCATGCGACTCTGGAACCAGTATTCCGTGCAGTCCATGCAGGCACTCTTCACCTCGCTCGGCGTTGACCTGGAGTCTGTGCGGGAGTTTCTTCAAAAGCATGAAATTCCGGCGGAAGAGGTGATCACCTATCCCTGGCAGGATGAAAGAGTACAGGCGCTCTTTGCGGATCAGGCCTTTTTAGAGTGCATGGAAGCGGAGCGGGATGAAAAGCGTGCGCTTCTGCTTTCCTACTGCGCAGAGCGGGATTTATGCGGCGCGGAAGAGGAAGTCGCGATTGTGGATATCGGCTGGAGGGGCACCATTCAGGATAACCTCTGTCACCTCTTCCCGAAGACCAAGATGCTTGGCTTCTACATCGGTCTGATTCCCTTCCTGAACGAGCAACCCGAGAACGCGGAAAAGCGCGGTTACATTGACGCCTTCCGCTCGGCACGGGCACTCATGACGGTTTCCATGCCCTTTGAGATGATATGCAATTCGCCGAACGGCAGTACCGTCGGCTATAGCGCGAAGGATGGGAAAATCGTGGCACTTCGAAACTGCGAGCAGGAGGAGGATGCCATCTTCTTCTCCTACACGAAGGCACTGCAAAAACACATTATCGAAACCTGCGCGGCGCTGTGCATTTACTGTGAGAACCAGCTCGTGACCGAGTTTGAGCTCCGCCCGCTCGCCTGGGAGTCTTTAAAGCGTTTTATTTATGAGCCGAAGCGGGAAACCGTGAAGGCCTACTTTGCGCTGCGCCACAACGAGGAGTTCGGCGTGGGAAGCTATGTGGACCGGAGCACGCGTTTCCGCCCGGTCTTAATGGCGCTTGCGTTGGTCAGTAAAAAGAAGCGGCAGGAATTCAAGGACTTTCTCCGCGACACAACCTGGCCGCAGGGCTATCTCACCAAATACCGGCTGTATCCGCTGATTGGTATGTACAACCGCATTTTGGAACAATATTACTGAGGGAGAGCTATGAAGAAAAAGATCGCGATGGCGTTCTTGCTGGCGACGCTCGCGGCGACGCCTGCATACGCAGCGGAAGTACAGGATTTCGGCACGGCGGGCAATGTGAGCGTGCAGCAGCAGCCGGATGACAACGGCGGGAGCGATGACTGGATTGTCGTGAGCCCCGGTGAGAGCGGAAGAGGCGTCAAGATTGTCGATGAAAACGGCAAGGCTGTGGTCACTGTGGACCGCTACGGCGGTATCTATGTGGACGGCAAGCTCTATGTGAACGGCAAAGAGTACAAGGAAGACCATGGTATGAAGACGGCATTTACGCCGATTAATGGTTTTCTCTATGCGGCGGTCTTGCTTTCGTTGGTGTTCAGTCTGTTTGCACTCACAAAAAAGAGATAAAACGATAAACAATTATTTTTCTTTGTTGCGATGAGTTGAGGAAAGCGTTTTAAAAGGGCATAAAATCATGAAGGACTTTTTGAAACTGCTCAGAGTGAAACACTGGGTTAAGAATATACTGGTGGTTGTTCCGCTGTTTTTTAGCCAAAATCTATTGCAGAGTGAACTTTGGGTCAGTACGATTATAGGTGGGATTTCGTTCTCACTGATATCTTCTTGCGTCTACATCGTCAATGATATTCAGGATGTGGAAAAGGACAGATTGCATCCAAAGAAGAAGCATCGTCCGATTGCAAGCGGTGCCATTTCCGTCCGTATGGCAACAGTAGTTTTTGCTGTTTGTCTTTGCATGTCTCTTGCTTTATCTTATGCCATTGCTTCAATCAATGCTGTCGGCATTGTTGTGTTATACTTAATACTCAATATTGCATATAGCAAAGGTCTAAAAAATAAGGCCTTGATTGATGTTGTAATACTGACATCCGGGTTTTTCTTGCGCGTTGCGTACGGTGCGGTTGTTTCCCATGTAGAGATATCCGCATGGTTATACCTGACAGTTATTTCAGGTGCGTTTTATCTGGGATTTGGAAAACGAAGAAATGAAATGCAGCAGCAGGGCAGTGAGGGGACGACCAGAAAGGTTCTGAAATCTTATTCCTTGTCGTTCTTAGATAAGAATATGTATGTTTGCCTTGCCTTGACAAATATGTTCTATGCGTTGTGGGCAACCAGTAAAGAAAGTCAGGCATATTTTATTTCGGTTCCCTTAGTGATGATTATCTTCATGCAGTACAGTCTTGATATTGAAGGTGATTCGGACGGAGATCCGGTGGAGGTGATCGGACACGATAAAACGCTGATCTGCCTGGTGCTTCTATATGCAATTTTAATGGTGACCTTGCTGTATGGACTGAGGCTTTGAGCGATGAATGTATACGATTTTGACGGAACGATCTACCGGGGCGACAGCTCCATAGACTTCTTTGTATATTGTCTGAAACGGCGGCCGCACTTGCTTCTAGGGCTGCCGCGCTTTTTCGTGTACTGCGCTTTATATAAGTTGAATATAGTTTCCAAGAGAGAACTGAAAGAGGTTTATTTTCACTTTCTTACAAAGTTGGATGATGCGGAAGGCTTTGTTCGGCAGTTTTGGGATTGGAATGAGGGCAGGATTAAGAACTGGTATTTACAGCAGAAATCAGAGGCAGATGTTGTAATAACAGCCTCTCCGGAATTTTTGATTTCGGAAATTTGCACGCGTTTGGAAATTCACAATCTGATTGCCACTAAGGTAGATATACACAGTGGGAAGTTCTTGAGCGATAACTGCCATGATAAGGAGAAGGTTAAAAGATTTCAACAGGCTTTTCCGGAAAGTAGACCTACAGCGTTTTATTCCGATACGCAGTCTGATCTTCCAATGGCAAAACTTGCCAAACGAGCGTATCTGGTGTCAGATAACCAGATTAAAGAATGGAATATAAACTAGGGGTAAGTAAGAGTGAGTAAGTCAGTAAGACCGTTTAAGAGATAGGAAAAGAGATGGACAGAGAACACAAGTTGAAAAGTAAAACCTGTGCGGCGTGGATTGTTATTCTTTTACTCAGCCTTTATTTCGCGAATTTTTTCTCGAATATACTGAAACCACAGAAGCAGCTGTTTTTAGACACAGATAATATAAGCCAAAATGTTGTCACCGCTTTTGTTTACGGTGAGACCCCGCAGACACTCGAAAAGGAGTCCGACAATCGATATCGAGGTTCGCTTTCGGTCGACAATTATAGTTATCAGATTGATGTGATGACAAGCGGAATGCAGATCGAACGTTGCATCATAGACGGGAAAGAGCATCCTCTTATTTCGGCTGCACGCTATACAACTTCGAGGTTCTATACCAATACCTATTGTGTTCAACTGAAGGAAGTCAATTCTGCGAGATGGTTCGTGTTTGGCCTGTTCTTACTTGTGTTTGTGTTTGTATTTTGGAGGATTTTTCGCGAGACAAATAAGAGTGGCAGCGGAACTTCTGTTTTTATGTATTCCGAAGCAGGCTTAAAGGCAGTCGGGAAGAAACCGATTATCGTTTCTTTCGTCGTCACCCTAATCAGTCTGATTTTCTATTACGGTTGTGATTTAAATGTTATTTCCGAGAGTATTATTATGTGGCAGAAAGGAATTGATATTTATCAACTTGATGCCTGTATCAATGAGTATAAGCATATGGAACTGTATATGTGGCAGTATGAAGGTGCTATGCTTGCGGGCTATAGCCTGCCTTCTTATCTGGTATATCCGCTACTCTCGTTCTTCCGCCCAGAGGGTTATCATTGGGTTCAGGCGTTTTCCTATAAGTTGATTAATATACTTCTAATTAATGGAACTGTTTTGTCCGTCTTGAGTTTTTTGCTCGAGATGGGGGCGGTGGAAAAAACAAAAGCAAAGTCGATCTATTACTTTTCCGTATTTAATCCACTAACATTTTGGGTTGCGATTATCTTCATTCAGTTTGATATGTTGCCGATTTATTGCATCACACTTGGGGTTTTACTACTTGCAAAGGTAAAGCATCATCCGGTTACAGGTGCGTTTTTGCTGGGCTATGGTTTGTCTTGTAAGGTTACGGGACTGATGCTGTTGCCAAGTGTATGTTTTCTTCTTGTATCGCTATTTGTTTTGTTCCGCAGTATTAGGAAGAGTCTGCTATTCTATGGTACAGTTTTTTTCGCAGTGCTATTTTTATTATTCTTCGTGCCGCGCGTGACAAATACACCGATTCATTTAGCGTTTCATGCTGTTCCGCAAGCTAACCGAATCTGGTATACGGTTCTTCCCTATGTCCATGAAATCTTGTTTGTATACGTGGCGATTGCAGGCTTGGTGTTTGTCTTTCTAAAGAGCACAATTGAGTGGAATATAAAGTCAACGTTTGAAGAGTATCTGGTCAAAACACTACTGATGTTTGCGGTGATAACATTTGTTTTCTCGGCGTTGACAATTTCGACACCCTCATTTTATCTCACAACGCTTCCCGCCTTTGTTCTTATCTTGGCATACAGCGTTAATAATTATGAGCGGCTGTTGAAGAGTGCCTTTTCAATTCTTTCGGTGGCAAGCTTTATTTTGCGCCCGGAGGGAGATATCACAGCGTCGATGAAGTTTTTTGGATATCAGCCGTTATTCACGCAACTACTGAGTAGGTTTGAAGAACAGGGTGGGGCTCTCCAATGGAATTCTCTGCTTTTTACGCTCTCGGTTGCAGCAATGTTGGCATATGCGAAAGTTTTTGTAAGCTTCATGTCGAAAATTAGGATTGGTGAGAATGGGGTTTAAGTGTAAGACCAGTTGTACTGTTCGGATTTTATCCGCTTGGTATGGGAGAAGTTCTCTATGAAAGCTGCTACCAGAGATTATAACCTTGATTTTTTTAAGGGCCTGGCATCAATATCCATCGTTTTTATCCATACGGCCTTTTACTCGGGTGAGTCTTATATCCCTGGAATTATGAGGATGATATGCCTCTTGGTCGATGTTCCTCTATTTATTTTCCTTTCCGGATGGGGAATATCCTATAATAAAGACTATAAAAAGGTCTTCTATGGGATGGTGAATACGTGGATTAAATGGATTCTCTTTGCCACAATTTTGGATTTGGTTTCATTGATTTGTTACGGGAAGGCAATTCAAAAGCCTTATGAATATCTAGCACAGATTTTTTTTGGTGGACTCAATCTGGAACATTTTGTCACGGTGAATGGTTCCATGTGGTATATGCCGATGTACTTCCTCGTAGCCACTGTGGGAGGCGGATTGGTGGCACTGTTCCGAAATTTTCCAAAATTAAGTACCTTGACCAATGAGATGATCATTTTCTTGCTTGTGGGTCTTTTTTATGTTTCCGTGACCGGACAGGAGAGTTGGTTTTTACTTTCCAGGATGTGCCTATTTTACCTCCCGATTTTTTTGCTTGGTTATCAGACAGCATCCGGTTATTTGTTGTCAATGAAACTCTATGTGATCGGAATACTGGTTTTCTTGGGAATTTGGTGGGGCATGAGTTTCATTTTGGAACTGGATCCGTATAATCTCCAATCGGTCAAATTCCCACCGCACGTGATCTATTTCGCGGCATCCATGCTTTCTATCTTAAGCTGCTTGTATTTCCGTAAGTATACGGGAAACGGCATTGCCGAGAAGTGTAAGTGGATTCGCTTCCTCGGTAAGAATTCTCTGTGCTTCTATTTCAGCCAGGGAATCGGCGGTTCTTTTATCTACCGCTTCTCATATCTGGCAGATTCGCTGGGCTGGGTTGCAACAATGTTGCTTTTATTTACGATTAACTTGGCAGTCACTGTGATATGCGGTTGTATGTTGGTTGTGTTTTATAAGGCGTATGACCGGGTTGCCGAGAGAGTTATTGACGGCGTGAAACGCTTTCTGACCGCATAAGAGTGGGGGTAGCTTTAAGACAGAGCGCATGAATTGAATTGTCGGCTGGAAAGAGAATCATGACAGAGCGATTTGATTCGGCAATTGAAAGTGATGGTGAAAATGAAGTACACAGAGAGTATGAAAAAGTTTTACGCGGGTAAGCGCGTATTTTTGACCGGCCACACCGGATTTAAGGGAAGCTGGCTCTCGGTTATGCTCCGCTTGCTCGGCGCGGAAGTCTACGGCTATTCGCTTGCGCCGGAGAGTGAGCTTTCGCTCTTTACCCTGCTTGCGCTTGACAAGAAGATGCACTCTGCCATTGCGGACATCCGGGATTTTGCCCGCCTCAAAGAAGCCGTGCGGGAGGCAAAGCCGGACTGTGTGCTGCACCTCGCGGCACAGCCCCTGGTCAGAGAGTCGTATCGCCACCCGCGTGAGACCTATGAGACCAATGTGATGGGCACCGTGAATCTCCTGGAGGCTGTGCGGGAACTCGGCGGCGTGGAGAGCTTCCTCAATGTGACGACCGATAAGGTTTATGAGAACCCGGAAGAGGCAGATCACGGCTTTACCGAAGATGAGAAACTGGA
>ERZ772956.2307-NODE-2307-length-12291-cov-9.112864_pt1 | contig 12291 bp, 9 predicted proteins | sample MGYA00580683_ERZ772956 | MGnify/ENA primary metagenome ERZ772956 (study PRJEB29015, sample SAMEA2738077) | human oral metagenome | biome: human oral; feature: human-associated habitat; material: saliva | place: China | collected 2212 ...
ATCAAAAGAGGAAGCAGAAAAAATCGCAAAAGAATTCCTTGAAAAAGTAGGAATGTCTGCGTACATCAATGCAAAACCTCGTCAATTATCCGGTGGACAAAAACAACGTGTGGCTATTGCGCGTGCATTGTCCATGCAACCAGATGTATTGCTTTTCGACGAACCAACCTCAGCGCTTGACCCAGAAATGGTAAACGAAGTGCTAGAAACAATGAAAAGCTTAGCGCACACAGGGCTAACAATGATTGTGGTTACTCACGAAATGGGATTTGCTAAAGAAGTTAGTGATCGTGTTGTCTTCATGGATAAAGGAGTTATCGCAGAAGAAGGAACGCCAGAACAAATCTTTGAAAATCCTCAAGTAGACCGTACAAAAGAATTTTTGGGACGCGTTCTAAAATAAGTGAAATATGCTATAATGAGCTAAGACAGTTTGTCTTGGCTCTTTTTTTATGCATGACAAATGAATCAAGTTTGAAGGAGTATTAGCATGTTTGAAATACATACAACATCACAAGAGGAGACAATGGAACTAGGCAAGAATCTAGGAGAAAAAGTATTTGCCAATAGTTGTGTGATCTTAGAAGGCGATTTGGGTGCCGGAAAGACGACCCTTACAAAAGGAATTGCCCTTGGTTTAGGCATTGACCGTGTCATTAAGAGCCCAACCTATACATTGATTCGCGAATACCGTAAAGGGCGACTTCCGCTATTTCATATGGATATGTATCGTATTGAAGAAAGTGGCGGCGCAAGTGAAGTAGGCCTCGAAGAGTATTTTTATGCAGGTGGTGTGTGTGTCGTTGAATGGGCGCAGTATATCGAAGATGAACTTCCTTCGACATTCTTAAAGGTTCAAATCGACCGTGTAGAAGACGACGAGTCCAAACGTGTGATTCGCTTAGTCCCACATGGAAAAGAGTACGAAGAATTTATTCAAACATTGGAGGCCAGTAATGAGTAAAGAACGAGAAATTACATTTGCGCTTCCGGTTAAAGACGATGCTAAAGCGCTACTAGATTATAGTAAAAAAGTAGGGAGTGAAACAGATTTTCTCTCTTTTGGAGCTGAAGGATTGAGATATTCTGTCGCTCAAGAAGAACTATTTATCGAATCGCTCTATGAGAACGAAAATCAATATATGTTACTCGCAAAAGATGGAGACGAGATTATTGCGGTCGGTTCTATTGCTGGTAGCTTACATCCTAAATTTTCACACCGAGGAGAGTTAGGAATCAGCGTATTGAAGTCCTATTGGGGGCAAGGTATTGCGACCGTGATGATGGAAGAAATGCTGGATTGGGTGAGGGATTATTCAACTCTTTCTCGTGTTGAACTTGAGGTCGTAGCTATCAATATAAAGGCCCGCCGCCTCTATGAGAAGTGTGGATTTGAAGAAGAAGGTCGACTTAAGAACGGTGTAAAAATCGGTGACGGATATGAAGATATTATCTTGATGGCGAAGATGATTGAACGATAATGATGAGGTGAAAGAATGAAATTTGGAATTATTGCGGCAATGGAAGAAGAAAAACGTCTGCTCGAAGAAGAGATGACGATTGAAAAGAGAACAACCATTGCCAACTGGGAATTTATTGAAGGCACACTTGTAGGGCAGTCAATTGTACTTGTCCAATCTGGAATTGGAAAAGTGATGTCAGCTCTTGCTGCAGGAATTTTAATCGATCGTTTCGGAGTTGACTTGGTGATGAATACGGGTTCTGCCGGTGGGTTTGGCTCTTCTCTTGAAATCGGGGATATCGTCATTGGAACGGAACTGGCATACTGCGATGCTGACGTAACAGCCTTTAATTACGTTTACGGGCAAATGCCGGGCATGCCAGCGCGTTTTGCAATGAATCAAGACTTTTTACCATCACTTGAACAAGCGATTGCTAAGGTGGATTTAAAGAGCCATACAGGCCTTATCGTTTCTTCTGACAGCTTTATCCATACTCGTGAGCAACGAACACATATTTTAAAGCATTTCCCAGATGTGATGGCGTCTGAAATGGAAGGAGCAGCAATCGCACAAGCGTGTCACGCATTTGGAGTTCCATTTATTGTGATTCGTGCGATTTCAGATATTCCAGAGCGTGGGACCTCTGCTGTTGATTTTGATACTTTTATTGTTCAAGCAGGGAAACGTTCTGCTCAAATGGTTCATCAATTACTACAAGAATGGGAAGGATAAAGAATGTTAAATATTGGGATTGTTGGTGTTGGAGCGATTAGTCAAAAAGCTTACTTACCTGTGATGCGTTCGATTGGGAATGTTAAATGGTATATGTGTACTCGAAATCAAGAAGTGTTGAATCGAGAATCTAAATTGTTAGGGAGATGTATTCCTTGTAATACGATTGAGGAATTATTGCAATTTCCTTTAGATGGAGTCTTTATTCATGTGTCTACAAACGCTCATTTTGAGGTGGCAAAACAATTTTTAGAAAAAGGAATTCCTGTTTATATCGATAAACCAGTAGCTCCTAGTTATGAAAAAACGATGGAATTATATCAACTAGCAAAAAAACACGATACCTTCATCATGGCTGGATTTAATAGACGTTTTGCTCCTAAAGTAGAAGTCTTAAAGAGTGTAGAAGATAAGAAGAGAATTATTACAGAAAAGAACTGTACGGTTGTTTCTCAAGATACAAGAACTAGAGTCTTTGATGTTTTTATTCATCCTTTAGATACAGCACTTTACTTAATGGACTCACTTCCAACGAATGGTACTTATTTCTATAAGAAAAAGGACGGAGTATTAGAACAATGTACTGTCTACCTAGAAAATGAAAATGAAACAGCTTTGGTTCAATTCAATGAAACTTCTGGAGCTAACTTAGAAAGAATCGAAGTGCAAAGTCCTAGTGGAACTTATTCCATTCGAAACTTAACGGATTTAGTAATTACTCAAGGTCAAGATGATGTTCTGGATGGATTTACGAGTTGGGATTCTACTTTGTACAAACGTGGATTTGAGACGATTATTCATAGCTTTATTATCGCGGTTCAGACAAAATCAGAAAACCCAGTTTCAGCAAACAGTAGCTTGTTAAGCCACTTGATTTGCGAAAGAATCGTTACGGCAAAAGCTCCTCAAGGTTTCCTAACATTTGACGTAAACTCATTAGAATAGTAGTATTAAAAGGATTACGATTAAGGAGAATAGTATGGACTATACATTATTTTCAAAAGAGTTTCCAACTGTAAAAGTTTTTTATAATGAACCTCTAAAAAAATATACATTTACTAAGACTGGTGGGAACGCAGCAATTCTTATTTTTCCAAAAGATAAACAAGAAGCAAGCGAGGTAACACATTGGTTACGTGAGCAAAATATTCCGACGACAATTTTAGGAAATGCTTCTAATGTTATCATTAAAGATGGCGGAATTTCTGGTGCTGTAATTATGTTGAATGATATGTCTCACTTAAAAGTAGACGGCACAAAGATTGTTGCTGAAGGCGGAGTAGCCTTAATTGACGTTTCTAAGGAAGCTGCTAAAAATGGTTTAACAGGTTTGGAATTTGCATGTGGAATTCCAGGAAGTGTAGGTGGAGCCATTTATATGAATGCGGGTGCTTATGGTGGAGAGGTCAGTGAAGTTGTAGAATATGTGGAGGTAATTACTCCAGAGGGCCACTTAAAGACCTATTCTGCTGAAGAATTAGAGTTTAGTTACAGACACAGTTTCATTCAAAATACTGGAGATTTAGTGATAGAAGTGGGATTCCAATTAGAAAAAGGGAATCAAGAAGAGATTGACGAAAAAATTGCAGAATTAACGCATTTACGTCAAAGTAAACAACCGCTTGAATACCCTTCATGTGGAAGCGTCTTTAAACGTCCCAAAGGATATTTTACTGGGAAATTAATTCAAGACGCTGGCTTACAAGGATATCAAATTGGTGGGGCACAAGTCTCTAAAAAACATGCTGGATTTATTGTGAACATTGACAACGCTACGGCTACAGATTATATGGATCTAATTCGCCATATTCAAAAAGTTATTTTAGAAAAAGATGGAGTTTCTCTAGAACCAGAAGTTCGAATTATCGGAGAAGAACCTACATCGCATTAAGAGGAGGAGAGGATTGTGAAAGACGGATTACAAAAGACAGTTATTTATACAATTTTAGGAATTGTCATCATGACTGCTTTAATGACCTTAACGTCGATTACAACACCGATTGAAGGAGTATATATTCAATTGGCATATGGGTACCTTGCGCTCTTTGCGGGTGTTGCTGGAGCACTTCCAGCTGCCATTGTTGGGTTTACTGGCCATGTATTGTTTGATTTATTCAATACAGATCATTTATGGATTTCTTGGGCTATCAGTTCAGCTGCGTTAGGTTTTACGTTTGGATTTGCGATTCGAAGAAGTAGCCTTCGACAAGGAGTGTTTTCAAAACACGATATGATTCGATTTAACGTGGTTCAAGCGGCAGTGAATATTGCAATCTTTGGGTTGATTGCCCCAACCTTAGATGTTTTATTCTATCAGTCTTCTACAACCATTGTATTTACTCAAGGCTGGATCGCAAGTATTCTAAATTTATTAACCGTCGCTATTTTTGGAACGATTTCTTTAAAAGCATATGCGACCTACAAATTAAAACAAAACAAGCAATAGAAAAGCAAAATCCCGAAATTCTCATCAGTGAATTTCGGGATTTTTGTATATAAGGAAGGAAAGTTTGAGTTTTCAAATTTTTAAGGGATTAAGTGATTGATGTTGCTTAATCCTTTTTTTATGGTTACAAGATTAAGTGGAGAATTATCTTCCTGCAATCTAAATCATATATTTTAGAAAAAAACACAATATGTGGAAATTTACCTGAAACTGAACGCAAAATAGATTCAAAAAAATTGAAAATAATAATTCTGACAAAAATAAGAAATATTCCCTAAAGCAAACTTTTAATATATAAAAAGAAGCGATTTATATATAAATAAAAATCTAATAATTAGTCAAAGAAATAGAGCGTATATAGAAAAAATATTGGAAAAATGATTTTTCCACAACAAAATATTCCCCTTAGTTTAACAAAATCAAAGAGGAATCGTTTTAATTCTGAACTAAAATTATATGAGTTCAATGAATTTCTATTAAATATTTGAATAGTAAATTTTCAACGGAAAAGAAGTCTTAAAAAAGTAAAATGTAACATATATGCTACATTTTAAGAAGATGGAAATTCTCTAGTAAATAAGTGGACACACATGCCTATAAATTTGTGATTTCATTTATTGTTAATCCAGCATTTTCGCTAAACAACTTAATTCAGTCCCTAATCTTCTTTTTTTGCACCAAAAATGTTAAAATAGGTGAAAACCTTTTAAAAAGAAGGAGGAATTTTATGCCAAAAGAATTTAAAGGCTTTAAATTATTAGAAAAGAGAGACCTACCAGACATCCGTTCTGTAGGGTATTTATATCAACATGAAAAAACAGGAGCGGAAGTTCTTTATTTAGAAAATGAAGACGATAATAAAGCTTTTAATATCGCGTTTAGAACTCCACCATATGATGATAACGGAATTGCGCATATTATCGAACATTCAGTATTAAATGGATCTAGAAAGTATCCAACCAAAGAACCTTTTGTAGAGTTATTAAAAGGATCACTGAATACTTTCTTAAATGCGATGACTTATTCAGATAAAACAGTGTATCCAGTATCTTCTCGTAATCAAAAAGATTTTACCAATTTAATGTCTGTTTATTTAGATGCTGTGTTTTATCCAAATTTCAAGCATGACCCTCAAATTTTAATGCAAGAGGGATGGCATTATCACCTAGAGAATGCTGAAGATGAACTGATTTATAAAGGCGTTGTTTATAACGAAATGCGTGGGGCTTTCTCCCAACCAGAATCAGAATTATATCGTTTAATTGAACCAACTTTATATCCAGATACGGTGTATAAACATATTTCAGGAGGAATGCCTGCTAGCATCCCGACTTTAACACAAGAGAAATTTGTGGATTTCCATGACAAATATTATCACCCAAGTAATGCGCGTGTTACATTATATGGGAATCTAGATTTAGATGTTGCTTTTGGTCAGTTAAGTGAATACTTTGATGCATTCGAACCAAAAGCATATGACTTTGGTCCTGTTGAACAAGCTCCGTTTGAAAAAAGACATGAATTAGAAGCAAAATTCTCGATTTCTCAAGAAGAATCTGAAGAAAATAAAACATTGCTGGCTTATGTTTGGGCTGCTGGAAAAGGGACGGATGCGGAATCTCTTATTGCCTTAGCAGTATTAGACGAGCTTCTTTTAGGAAGTAATACAGCTCCTATTAAAAAAGCACTTTTGAAATCAGGACTCGGTTCGGATGTTTCTGGTGGTTTTGGTGCGGCAACATATTCACCTATATTTGAAATTGTTCTGAAAGATACAAATCCTTCTGCAAAAGAAGAATTTATTACGATTATTGAATCAGAATTAAAACGACTCGTTGAAGAAGGAATTCCTCAAAAAGCCATTCAAGCGGCATTAAACAAGGCGGCGTTCCGATACAAAGAGCTTACAGCATTAGAAGGTTCTACTCCTAAAGGTATTTTGTATTCTCTAAACGCGCTAACAAGCTGGTTATATGGTGGAAATGTGTTTGAGACATTTGAGTACCAACCAATTTTAGATAAGATTCAAAGAGAAATGACTAATGGATACTTCGAAAAATTAATTCAAAGTACGCTATTAGAGAATACGCACTCAGCAGTGATTACACTTTCTCCTGAACCAGGACTTCTAGAGCGTAAAGACCAAGCGCTAAAAGAACATTTAGCTGCCTATAAGGCTTCACTAAGTGACGAAGAATTAGAAGCATTGGTTGAAGAAACTCAAAAATTATTAGAACGTCAAACAACTCCTGACAAGGAAGAAGATTTGGCGAAATTGCCAAAACTCTCGATTGAAGATATCGACCGCGAAGTGAAGCCACTCCCATTAACCGTGGAAGAAGCAGAAGGCAAACCAACCTTCTTACACTATGAAGACTTCACAGCCGGCATTTCTTACGTGAAATATTACTTCGATTTATCAGGCGTGAAGACTGAAGATATTCCAGTTGTGGCCTTCTTAACGGAAGTGTTAGGGGAAGTTGGAACAGAAAACTTCACAGATGAAGCACTCAGCACAGAAATCGACTTCTACACTGGCGGTATCGGAACGAACGCGACAGTGATTACAGAATCCGTAGCGGACAATATCTACTATCCTAAATTCACTGTGAGCGGGAAAGCCTTGTCTGAATATCAACCACAGCTTTTGAGTTTGATTGAAGAAATCGTTCATCGTTCGAACTTAGATGATGTAGAGAAGATTAAAGAGCTCTTACTCAATGTGAAAGCGGACTTAGAGATGAACTTCAACTATGGTTCACACGTGGCAGCACTTCGTCGTTTAGAGTCTTACTACTACGAAGGCGCGAAATACTCACAATCGCTTGAAGGAATCGACTACTATGACTTTATTTGCGAAGTGGCGGCTGGTTTTGACGCAGAACCTCAAGCCTTTATCGACCGCTTAAAAGCCGTGTTAAAAACGATTTTAACAACTGACCAATTAGTGGCAACCTTTGTCGGAAGCAAGGAAGATTTCGACCACTTCAAACAAGTATCAGCGGACTTCTTCAAACATCTTGGAAATCACAAAGTTGAAAAACAAGCCTTTACAAATCCAGTGGAAGTCTTAAATGAAGGGTTCAAGACAGCCCAAGAAATCAACTATGTCGCAAAAGGATATAACCAAACGCTTCTAGGGGTTCCAGTGAACGGTATGAACTTATTCTTGAAATCAGTTCTAGGACTCGATTACTTATGGAATACGGTTCGTGTTCAAGGGGGGGCGTATGGCGGTATGAGTGTCATCAATGATAAAGGGGACGTTGCAGGTCTTTCTTACCGCGACCCGAATATTGTTGAAACTCTTGAACGTTATGATGGACAAGTGGAGTACTTAGAAAACTTTAACTTGTCAGAGGCGGAATTTGAAAAGAACTTGATTGGTACATTCAGTACGATTGACCGTCCACTTTCAGCTGCTCAAAAAGGTGCAGTAGCCTTCACTCGTTATTTCACGCATTTGACGCAAGAGAAAGTGCAACAGTTCCGTGATGAAATCTTAGCGGCAACTCCTGAAAAGGTACGCGCATACGCTCCAACGATGAAAGCCATCATGGATCAAAACGCGTTTGTCGTGATCGGAAATGATACGAAGATTGAAAACCATAAAGATATCTTCAAAAACATCCGTAACTTAACAAAATAAGGCAACAAAAACTCCCAACCTTCACGAAAGTGAAAGTTGGGAGTTTTACTGTTTGCTATTCATGAGGCATTTTATTTTCTTCTTGTTTTAGCCACATAGGGATACTTGTCATCACTAATAAGAATAGGAATGCACTTTGTACCCAAAGAATGGCCACATCGAATATGCCGTGTACGAAAAGTACAACGATGAGTGACACATAGAGTCCAACGATTGGACGTTTCTTTGGATCACGACTCATTTCTAAAATCATGCGAACAGGTTTAAAAGAAGCTATTGCAAGAAGCAATGTTCCGATAATTCCGTAGCTTGAAAGTGTATCGATATATAAACTATGTGCGTGTTCATGGTAGCGAGCACCGATTCTTGCAAAACTGTGCAAGTAAGTTAGAGGACCTTCGCCAAACCATGGATTTTGTTTAAAGAGAACCATTCCTGAATTCCAAATCGAAATCCGCTCTTCCATAGAAGAATCAAGAGTTCCCATACGAACCCCAATATCGTTAGAGAAGAGGAACATCAGTCCAATTCCAAAAGCAGCAATACTAAGCCAGAATGCTTTCGAGTTTCGAATCGTTGTAAAGAGATAAATAATGGCTCCACAGATAATCGCTGGGAAAGCCGTTCTATTTTGAGTGAAGCTGAGGCCGAATAGATTAATTCCAATCGCAACAGCACCAATGAACTTCCAGAACCAACTCTTCGTGATGCTAAGTAAGTAGAAGGCAATCATAATGCAGAAGCAACAAATGATTCCGTAATAATTCGGGTTAAAGAAGGTTACTTCGGCACGGTTTTGGTGCCATACTTGCATCTTCGGAGATAGGAATGTGTAGTTAAATTTATGAACGATTTCGTAGTGTTCTAAAAATGCAAATCCAGCGGCAAAAATGCTAAGCAGTAAGATGGTCTGCAGAACAATATGGAAAAAGTCCGGTGTCAATCGTCTTTGATAATAATTGAAAAATATAGCATACATCAAAAAGCCAATTGAGATGACAGCCCCAATATAGTTTCCAGACACCATCGAAACAGCAAAGCTAAATCCAATAAATGTTAGTAAAAATGGGTGTGACACGAGGTCTTTTAGAACTTGTGTTAATTTCCCGGTAAAGGCAAGAAGTATGATATATAAGCCAAACAATGTTAGGAATAAATAAAACGGAAGGAAGCTACTAATAATGAGTAAGTATAGCGCTAAGTCCTGATTCGAGAATCGTTTTATTTTTCCGATAATCGTTAGTAGTTTCATAATGGTCCTTTCAGGTAATTTTTATACCAATTAATCTAATGAAAATGATATCAGTTTATTTTACCACTAAATGATAAGGGAGGGCAAATTGCAAGGTGTTGGGAAACCTTCTTTGAAAGTTTCAGAAAACAGGCGTACAATAAAGATAGATTCACAGAAAGAAGGAATAAAAATGAAATTAGTATTTGTTCGACATGGAGAAAGTGAATGGAATGCTCTCAATTTATTTACTGGTTGGAGCGATGTGGAATTGACTCAAAAAGGGGAACAAGAAGCTCATCATGCAGGGAAAGTATTACGCTCATTAGGCATTCAATTTGATCATGTCTATTTATCCGTATTAAAAAGAGCCATCCACACAGGACATATCGTCTTGTCTGAATTAAATCAAGATTATTTACCAGAAGGAGGCTTTGGCAACCTCGTTGCACTCCCACTACAAGGTCAGGCACGCAGGAAAGAGAACAGTGTGTTTGTTGACAATGATTTCCTTGTATATAAGGATCAATGGGCATTTCAATATAATCTTAAGAAAATACAAGAATCTACTATCGACCAACTACTACGCCTGCATTATCAAGAAGAACTTGGAAAACTGTCTATGTCGAGCGAAAACAAGCCATGGGTTACGCCTTTGCCGCAAAATATTACGCAAGAAGACTTCCATGCTAAGGTTGAGATAATCAAAGCAGACAAACTATACATCCCATTGAAGGCTGTTTCAGCAAAAGTACTAAACCATCTGAAAAGAATTGCAGCCTTCAAGAACCCTGAATTTTACAGTAAGCAAGCACTCCGCCTTTCTACATATGCCATTCCACGCATAATCTCATGTTTTGATATTACTAATGAATACCTTGCTATGCCACGTGGTTGTGAGGATGTTACTCGATCTTTCCTTAACGACAATGCTGTAACATATACTATTACTGATAAAACAAATCATGGCAATAAGGTTTCTGTTTCTTTTCAAGGGGAAGAAAGAGAGGAACAGTTGGAAGCCATCAATGCTCTTTTACCATATACGAATGGCATCCTACATGCCACTACCGCTTTTGGGAAAACCGTTACTGCAGCGGCTATCATCGCTCGTAAGAAAGTAAATACACTCATCCTTGTTCATTCGAAAGCATTACTTAAACAATGGCATGACCGCTTAACAGAGTTTCTTAATATAGACTATCTAAAACATGAAGAAAAGAATAAACGTGGTAGACGTAAGGTGTTTTCTCCTATAGGTTGCTTTGATTCATCAGGGAATACGCTTCACGGTATTATTGACATAGCCCTTATACAGTCATGTTTGGATGAAGATGGTGTAAAACCATTTGTACAGGACTACGGAATGGTAATTGTTGACGAATGTCATCATGTGTCTTCTATAACCTTTGAACAAGTATTGATGTCTATAAAAGCTCACACCATATATGGGTTAACAGCTACCCCCATTCGCAAAGACGGTCATCAACCAATCATCTTCATGCAATGTGGTCCAATACGATTTACTACTGATGTTAAAAGTCAGATAGCTAAGCAATCCTTCGATAGGTTCCTTATTCCAAGATTTACATCATATAACTCTATTTTAGAGGACAGGCTATCAATTGCAACCTTATATAAATATCTATCCGAAGATGAGATACGCAACAATCTCATTGTAGAAGATATTTGCAAAGCAGTTAATACAGGAAGAACACCGATCATTCTGACTAATAGAACTGCCCATGTGTCTGTATTAGCAGAGAAGTTGAAAGCTACCATCAAAAATGTTATCTCATTGACAGGAATAGGTACGACAAAAGAAAAACGAGAGGCAATGCAACGGCTACAAACTATTCCTGACAGCGAACAATTAGTTATTGTCGCAACGGGAAAGTATGTTGGCGAAGGCTTTGATTATCCGCGTCTTGACACCCTATTCCTTGCACTTCCAATCTCATGGAAAGGTCTTTTAATTCAGTATGCAGGTCGGCTTCATCGGGAATATGAGGGAAAGAAAGATGTACGTATTTATGACTATATCGATATCCATGAACCAATTTGCGATAGTATGTATAAAAAACGACTCAAAGGCTATGCTGCATTAGGATACAAAACAATCAATACAGCCCAACCAACATTGTTTGATCATATAAACGACATATCGTCCTCCATAGCTGAGAATCAGATATTTAATGGTTCAACTTTCTACCGCCCCTATATTTCAGATTTGATAAAAGCAAAGCGTTCCATTGTGATATCTTCACCAAAACTGTATAGAACGGAGCAAAATCCCTTAGTCACTTTGTTGAAAGAACTTGCTCACCAGGGAATTGAAATTCTTATTACAACAGTTGCAGAGAACGAACAAACAGCATTCATCCAATCAAAGGGGCTATCTGTAAAAGTGAAGCCAAAGCTATCATTATATACTACCATCATTGATAAAGAAGTTGTTTGGTATGGTTCAATAAACACGCTTGGTTATGCTTCAAAGGATGATAACATGATAAAGGTGACTGATATTCACCTTGCTAATGAATTGATAAAGATGATACATAAACATAGTTAAGTAACATGATATATGCAAATTAGGATAAGTTTAGTATAAATAAATATCTGTATCTTTCATCCTTTTCAAAGCCAAATCAAACTACGAATGTAATTATTTTTCGTGTCTTCATTTTTAAAAGATACTCTTTAGCATTCGAATTAACGCCCTTTTGGCTTGCAAAAGATGCCCTTTAAGCCCCTTACTAACGCCCTTTTG
>ERZ772956.2310-NODE-2310-length-12283-cov-27.571884_pt1 | contig 12283 bp, 13 predicted proteins | sample MGYA00580683_ERZ772956 | MGnify/ENA primary metagenome ERZ772956 (study PRJEB29015, sample SAMEA2738077) | human oral metagenome | biome: human oral; feature: human-associated habitat; material: saliva | place: China | collected 2212 ...
GACGTAGCCCTCTCACGGCTGAATCAGGGGTTCGACTCCCCTAGGCGATACCAACGTACGCATATCCGAACCCTTATTTTGTGACCTCAACTCACATCGGATATGTGTTTTTAGTAAAACGGTAAATCCCACTAATTGCTAGTGGGATTTTCCTTTTGAGATATATAAATCAACTAAGATTTACTACTAATTAACCTAATAGCACTCTATTAACCTCTGCTTGGATTGTGTCGTAGTCATATCCCGCATTAGTCAATCTAGCCACTCTATCTGAACCGATACCCCAATCACCTCTAATCACCTGATTAGCTAGCTCAGATACTGAATATGTTGGTTCAGGAATTGGGTGATATGATGTCCCTAGAACTGCCATATTAACAGCGTTCTGTACGGCATTGTAGTCATATCCCGCGTCAGTGAGTGCCTGCTCCCTAGCGTCACCATTTCCCCATAGTCCTTGCAATACTTCCTTTGCTAGGTCATCAACACTCTTTGTCAATGAACTTGGAGCTAGTGTAGGTACTGATGGTTCAGGGAGAACCTCAGCACTTGACCCTTTAGCAAGCTCTTCGATGTGACCAAGCATAGGATAATACCTACCCGGACAAGCTGTAGGCTTGATGTCCCTATGACCACAAAGAGGTAGATATCCATATGTCTCCCAAAGGATACTGATAAGTTCGGCTAGAGTACGTAAATCCCCCTCTGTCATTTCAGGTCTACACTCGATACCAATAGATTCGAGGTTTGCTTGCCAAACTCCAGCATGCCAAGCTGTATCTTCCGGGTTTACTATACAAGCCACTCTACCATCTTCTAGTACATAGTGTGCTGATGATTCGCTACCATTTCTACATAGCCAATTAACAACTCCCATAAATGACTGTCCATCAGCCCCCCAATGGTGAATCACTATTCGCTTTATCGAATGTCCCTCTCTACCGGGTGTATAGTTAGGGCTATCGTATTGTGTAATAAATTCAAATGCCATTTTAATTATCCTTTCTTGGCTCTGTGTAAGCCATTGCCTGAGCACTATCTTTTACACCATTTGTTGTTGGGTCAACTACTACTCCTAGTAGTACAAGTAACTGTATTACTATCACAAATAGATTGTGCCACTGTTCCTGAGTTATAGATGGTACTACTCCCACCATACCTAGAAATGTGTACACAATAGCTAGAGCTGTTGATACTATAGCTAGTAGTGTGACCTTGTTTTTTAGTCTGAGTTTTAAATTCATCTTAACCTCTCTTTCTTAGCACCCACAATCAATAAGGGTATTAACATCTTTAATTGGTAACGCACAATAGTGCCTATAAATATCGTCCATAGTGCCATTGCCGTTGAGCTCTTTATATGCCTCAAACATAGTGGTCATATCCTCGAACTCGATGATTGACTTCCATCCTCGCTCTATTGCTACTAACATTTCTGACCTCAGTCTGAATCGTAACATTGCCCTAGTTCCAACCGAGTTAGCATTGAGTTGTCGAGTGATTTCCTCAATGGTATTCTTAGCATTGTTGTTATCGAGAGATTTTTGGTAGTCAGATTCTATTTTCTTAGCCAACCAATTAAACCCTCTCATTATTGCACTTATAATTGCCAAAACCCCAACGATTATTGAAATAACTACTGCTGTCATGCAAATACCCCCTACTGACCTAGTTTTGAATATATAGCCGTAATTGAGCGTGAATTGAGTGTATAATAGGTTTTGTAAGTCACGCCTTTATATACAGGGAATGTTGTTGTGAATGTGCCCCCAGAACCCTCACCATATATAGACCCCTTAATATCGTTTTTAGTGTCGGATATGTATGTTAGTGTATAATTTGTCGAATCCGAGCTTACAACCCTTACATTCAAAAATCCATCAGCTGGGCAAGTCCACGACCCTTTGCCCCAATACACATCGATTGGCTCAGCAAATTTTGGGGACACTCTAGCGAGGTATTTAGCAAGTGTACCAAGTGTTCCTCGATATAATTTACCACCTGAACTTAGAATTACTAGGGTGTCATCTTTGTATTCCGAACCTGTTGCCATGTCGAGACCTCTGACATTTATCGAGAGTGTCCCATTCTCGTGCATTTCCAAAATTCGATTAAGTGCCCCATTTGTGTAATTAATATCATTTGCACCAAACAAGGACGCGTCATCGAACTCGTAATACGTGGTTTTATCCTCAAATGACACCGTGCCATCATCGTTTCTAATCATATTGTACTTCTTATTTCCTGAATAAATCGCGTCTTTGTAATCAGTTCTTAAATTCATTAGAATATCACCTTTCTTTGTTCAAACCTTAGCTTTAAGTGTCGTCTATTATCATAAGAGTTTTGTAAAATATTGTATAAACGCAATATTTCACCCTCTAACCTATTTAGGTCTGAAAATGTCATTATTCCCTCATCTGGTAAATATCTAGGTGTGATACCGATATTTAGATTAACCGTATGGATATTAATTGTGCGAAGGTTATCCTCGAACATATTTATCTCATCTGCATAGAAATAATCACCCACTTGCTTATCTTCTCCCATATCAGCTATAGAAAACTTTGGGTAAAGAACTTGTGCCAAAGTGTTCAAATGGTTGAGGTTATTTTTAATACGATTGTAATCTTCTACATTAAAGTAATCTCCCTCATACACGCCATCGATATAATTTGCCGACCAATCCGTTTTTGGTTTTTGCCACATATTATCCCCCTTGTCGTCTTGCCACCACACTTGCTGAAAATGAATTAGTAAATTTCATATTATATTTGTATATACATACTTTCATCTCAGGGTGGAACTCATTTTCCTGATTAACAATGTCATTTGCGTCCAGCTCTGGATTCCCTCTCGTATCATATTCATACTCAATTCCCGATGTATAATACTCTTTGAGCCATTGTAATAGCTGATTTGCCATCTGCTCATCGCTTAGTAGTGGGTTTGACCACTTAACGACCCTACCTCGGTTATTCAGTGACGCTCTAACTTGTTTCTCGATAACATTGTATTTGCGACCCTTTATTTCCAGCTTATGCTTGCCCGCCACTTGGTATCTCAATGATATTGCATAATTTGACTTACTAACAATGCTTGCTAGATTAGACCTATCATCGACTAGCACATTAAAATCATAGCAAGGTGAATCAAAGTAGTATGTAATCACTTGATTTTGTGAGACTTCGACATCCTCTGAAATTAGCACGTCTACTTTGTCCGATTCCTGATAAGTATAATAAGGTACGATGATTTCCTTAATCGATTCCTGCTTTATAGCTTTTGGTGATGACAACATATCTCGCCTTGTCACTGTGAAATTTGTGGCTGTCTCCAAACCGATTCGTCTTACCACCACATGGTTGTTAGGTTTGGTTGTTTTCTCAAAACTGAATACCATCTTGTCACATTCGCCAAAATCTCGTATGACCGACATCTTTTTACTAATCTCTGAGCTATCCACTGTAAAGGTGTTTGTATTCACACCATTATTATATGTATCGATTGTGAATAAAGACGGCAATGTATTACCAAACTCAATATTGACATTATAATAGGCTCTTATATTATCCATCGTGATTGCAATCTTAACCGGGTTTGTAAAATCACCTATAGAATCTGTCGTGCTATTTGACACAAACCCCACGGGTCGATTTGATATTCCTGTTCTATTTGCAAAAAACATACTACCATCGACTGTGGTGTAATCTCTATCAAGTCTAGCGAACTCCACCTTTTGACCCGGTTTAAGTACGTTCGCTAGATTCGACATTCTATCCCCATCATCAGAACTGATACTTAATTCAGGTATGTAATTTGACTTTATTTGTATCTCACCCCATCTTGATTGAGATACTGTACACCTACAAGCATTTGCTAATAGCTGTATTGCCTCTTTCAACTTCACTCGAGGTATTGGATTTTTGAGTTTAAGTAATTTTAGTCTAGGCTCTATGTAATATTTTTTAATACCCATCTCTCCGAATAGACTTGTGAGGGCGTCGTAGTAACTAACCCCCACCGATGAATATTGACCCATGCTATACTCTCTGTCTAACCCTCTGAGTAAATCTGTGCCTCGAATTGTCGCTGTGTTATCATCGCTCTCCCATTCTGTACAAACAAGCTGTCCACCTTTGACCCACTCTACATTGTTGGAATCGGGTAATTTATAACCATACATAACACTGAGTTGCTGACCTGTCTCAAAATAGTTTATCGCTGACTTCGGGTTGTCCACGTTAAAATATTTGTCGTCGTTTTTGAGTTTGACCATAAAATCAATCTGTGGGATATCTGCTGAAATTGGTGAAACATACGATTCGAGCGAACTGTCTAGCACATATTCATTGCCATACACCAAGCCTAACCCAAACTGTAGTGATTTTATTCGCACTCTGCACCCATCGTACTTCATTTTTCGTACCAAGATGGTCATTCTTCGCACTTTATCAAAGGTTTCATCTGTTACCCATAACGATTTATCGTTATTCGTTATATTAAGTCGTTTTCCGTTGTTTGTAGCGATTTTAAACGCTGTTGGATAGTTATATCCAAAGTCTATTGAAAATCCCTTAAAACTGATTTCCTCGCTCCCAAAATTTACCAAAAGTGCAAATTCTTCCGTCTCGAGTGTGTTTTCCGATACAATACCTGTGTCATAATAAATAACATCTAAATCTTCCCTAGGTAGGAATCGCATACTACCATCTACCTTTGTAAAGTTTCGCTCCAATGTGGCATACTCCACATTATTCGCCCCAAAGGTTAGCACGCTTGCCGAACTAGAGTAATATGATTCATTACTAGCTCTCAGTTTTGCCTCGGTCTGTGCTGCCTGATTTATCAAGCCAAAAGATACCTGAATAAATGCCCTCTCTCGCAATGGCGAGCTCATACTAGCCTGATATTCTTTTGATACTTTTTGCATAACTCCCCCTTATAGACCTGTGTCGATTAGGTTGACTTTACAATTTCTGTAATGTGTAGGTGTCCCATCTTCCGTGACCCAATAAGGTTCTGCCGTCCTATCGCCACAATACATCCTAAGTGTCTTTCGAGCATTTGTATAAGGGTCATTGAATGTGACATTAACATAAAAGTTTTGTAGCAATGACAATATTCTCTGCCATTCGCTTGCTGTGAGCCACGCCCACTCCAATCCGTCTATTTTATATTGGTCTCGTCCAATTCTCTGACCAACAACTGCACCATTGCCATCTCGACCCGCATTTACAGCCGTTGTGAGAACTATCCTCACTCCCCTTTTGCAAGGGGGTAATGCGTAACCGTTGATTGAAATATAAGCCATGTTATACCCCCTTACTTTGCAAATACAAATCCATTAGCGTTCCTCTGAGTTTCAACCACGTCGCTTACTGTCCTATTGCCAATCTGAACTACTGTGCGTTCGCTCTTATCGGCTTGTCGTTTAGTGTCTATCGCAATCTCCCTCAGTGTAGGTTCGATGTATTCTCTAAATAGGTCAGCGAGCTCCTGTTGGGATGTACCCTCTGCTCGAGATTGAGCTGTGAGCCTCTGACTTTCTGTAAATAGGCTATTTGCTACATTCTCTGAGAGGTCATAGTCTTGCACTGCTGTCTGAGACCTGTTGATTGCCTCAGCACTAACCAAAATCGCATTGATTACCGAATTTGTGCAAGCTACTAGGAGATTGTTCATCTGTGACCAATACCCCGTGAACTGTAGCATACCACTGATTACAGCACTCCTCATCGCCAATTTGATTTGTGACTGATTCAAAACTTCTGTCTGACCATTTATATGTCCGACCATTTCTGCCCCGGATTCGCCAGCTATGAACATTGAGCCATGTAGAGCATTGCTAGTACCATTAGCATACATTGGTATGTTACCCCAATGCGTCTGATTACCATTTCGCATATAGCCACCATCTGCGAATGTACCAAAGAGATTTGAGTTGAAATATCCACCACCCGATAGTCCAAAGAAATGTTTAACTGATTTCCAGTTCTTTTTCTTTAGCGATACATCGATAGTGATTGATGTTCCGATGAGATTCTCTAAGCTATGTCCTCGAGCAAGCCTTAGATATACACCGACTGTGACATCTCCACCAGCTCCTACCCATGACGCAACTGTTGTCCAACCTCTTTTAATAAGCTGGATTGCCTGACTGAGTACAGGTATATCACCTACCCATTCTTTAACAGTTCTCCAATCTTTACGTCTTAGACTAATTCTCTGACTGAGGGTTGGGATGTCACCGATGAATGAGCCTATTGTTGACCATCCATTCTTAGTGAGATTTACTCGCACTGTGACACTAACACTTAGGTTATCGGATAAGTTATAGTTTCCACTATTCTTACCTATGACCTTTCTGAGTTCTCGCAATGCACCCTTATAGCTTGTCATCAAATCTCTACAATCTTCTAGCTTTGGTATAGCTTTCTTCAATTCTCGTCTTAGAGATGAGGCTTGTGTGCTTATATCATGAACATCATCAGATAGGCGTTCTATTGGGTCTGCTAGGAAGAAATCTAGCACCTTATCGATTGTCGCCCCAAATCCAGCTATAGCTGAGTTCTTTGTATAGTCCCATACCTCTTCTGCAAAATCACCCATGAACTTAGTAAAGTTTGACATATCATCTTTTAGTTTCGGTAGTTTATCATTTAACCTACCTAGAGCAGGTGCTAATCTACCACTCAGGCTATTAGCAACATCGACAAGGCTATCCACAAACAGTACAAGTGCTCCCGCTAGTTCTACTAACAATGCTGTACCTATTGCAATCGCCATTGGTATAGTGCCTGCTGTTCCTACTGTTATAAAACCTAGTCCGGCTGTAACAACACCAATTCCAACTAGCAATAATGTGCCATATTTAATACCCCTCTTAATGGTGTCGCTATTTTCCAAAACAGGTTGCCAAGCTCTACCAACCATCTCTAATAGTTTTGCAACGATGATGATTTCTGCGAGGAATATCGCTGTCGCTATTCCTATCTCAACCAATACAGCTATACCGATTGCCATGTTAGGTGCGATTTCCTTACCCGCTTGACCAAGTAGATATGTGACCCCACCGACTGCGACAAGTGTTAGTGTGCCTAGTCCGACACCCTTTATGATATCGTCCTTATTTTCGATTACAGGTTTCCAAGCCTTACCGACAAGCCCTAGCTCAAATCCTATGAGAGCTATCGCACCAACAAATAATGCTACAGCGACGATTACCTCACCCATTATCACAAGACCTAGTCCCATATCTTTCGCTAGATTCTTTAGCTTACCAGTCATCCCCGACTTGACTGGACTTACGGATTCTGTCGCCTCTGTAATGGTTTTTGTTTTTTCTAGGACATCTGCTTTTTTAAATGGGAACTTTAGTTTTGAGAACCAACCGAATGTTAAGCCGATTCCTGCTAACATCTCGATTGCACTGATAATCAATTTAGGTGAGCGAAAACCTGACCAATCGCCCTCTTTGAGCTTTGACATGGCTTTTCTCAACTCGTCTATCGTGCCCGATATACCTTGAATTATCATTCCAGCACCAAGGGTTTTCCAATTACTTGTCATAATTCCGATTGCGATTCCAATGTTTCCAATACCTTGAATTACATCTTGAATATCATCAAAGTTAATACCATTTTTAGAGATATGTCGTAAAGCTGTGACAATTTCACCTATACCTTGTACAACTTTCAGTGCTCCACCGATTTTTGTTTTACCAAGAATTATGAACGAATCGCCTAGCATACCCGCAAATTCAGATATCGCTTTCCCAACTGTTGAAAAATCTGCTCCCTCTTTTGCTATTCTATGTATCGCCTCGACAAATTCTAATATATCTTGAATAAATAATATTGCACCAACTATTGACAACCCACTGAATACTCCTCCGAGTTTCTCAATTTCACGAATTGCCGATAAAAAACCTTTCGCGACTTTCCACGTACTAAATGCGACACCGATAGCTACAACATCTTCAAGTATGTGACCTAATCTAGTGTCCATTAACTTGCTCCAACTATCTATTTCTTTGTTGAGACCAAGCCAATTTTTCATCTTTTGGAAAATCTTTTCAAACTTTGGTGTAATCTTACCTAGTGTAAAATCGTAAGAATCTAGGTCAAAATCCATACCCGTTCCTAGACCATCTACACCACCGATTCCACCACCCCCACCTGAACCACCTGAGCCTTGCTCTAATGGTGAGATGATGTGTAGTTCATCAATTCCTAATAGTGCATTTTTAAGTTCTTTAGCTTTCTTTGTAGCACCCCCTAGTGCTCGACCTGCATTATCTGCATTATTGGTCATACCACCTAGAGCACTGCTACCTTTTTTGACACTACTGTAATCAATATCAACTTTCTTATATCCGAATAATCTTGCTAGCACATTCGCCACCAAGGTGATTACTTTTGCCACTGCGATTGCATATGGTAGTATAGCCTGTAGCATTGGAATGAACATATTACCGATTGCCCTAGACGCCTGTGTTATCTGAGCTTTGAATATTCTTAGCTGATTAGCAGGTGCGTCGATTGTCCTTGCCATATCACCCTGAGCCACTGTTACTTGGGTCAAAATAGCATGGTATCTCAACTGAGCCTTTTCAGCCTGTGTCATACTATTCACACTCTGATTTATACCAAGGTTGTATGCCTCTTGTTGCAATCTAGCTACTGACAAGTCAAATCCTAGTCGTCTTAGTGGTTCTAGTTCACCAGCTAGACCTGACTGTAGTTTCTGCATTGAATCTTCATAACTAATATTAAAGAATGATGATAAGTCATATCCTAGCTGTGTTAGATTCTTTGACATGATATGGGCTCTATCACTAGCGACACCAAATCCCTCAGTAATGGTGTTGAATATACCCTGATTTCTCAACCATTCAGCTGGGTCAATTCCCATTGCGTCGCTCACTTTTTCACCGAATCGCTGTGCCGACTTAGAGCCCTCGCCCATTGAGGCTGTAAATAAGTTCAAGTCCTCGATATATTTATTTGATTCCGTTATAAACCCACTGAGTTTGTCTCTGAGTTGTGAAAAGCCAACCCACACCATCTTTGCCTTAGCGTATATACCTACTAGACTGCTTTTTAGACTAGCATTAGCCTCAGCAACCCTACTCGATGTATATGCCAATCTTGAGAATTTAGATGGTAAATTACTAATATTGCCTTGCAATTTTTGTATAACATAACCCAATGGTGCTAGAGCCCCTGTTAGGCTCTTTAGGGTAGCTACAAAACCTTGCATATCGGACGCCTTTAACTCCCTCGCTATAGCGGGTAATTCTTTGAGTTGTGTTACAAGTGTCTTTACACCCGACCCACTTTTAATGTGTGATAGACTAGCCAAACTCTTCGATAATTCATTTAGATATGAATAATCACCACCCTTGAAATCCTTTAACCCATCTGATATTTTTTTGAGTTGGTTTCCGAGAGATGATGATATTTTGTTCTTGCTAACATCGGACAAGGTTTTGATAGCATTTGATAAATTTCTAATTTTTACCGACGCTGACCCATCTAAAGAACGGGTTGTATCGTCGAGTTTTTTCAATTCACCAATAACGCCATCTAACCCTATCCCACCTTTTAGGGAATCTCTAAGTTTTGAGAGAGAGCTCGTTAAAGCCTCGACACCATTGACTGCCGACTGTGACGATGTCTGTATCTGTATTTCCAGTGCGTCAATCCTCATTGCGTCTGACATCTTCTTCCCCCTTTTCACTGAATCTTGCGTTATTGTTCACTGCGAACATTTCCATGAATTGTTTAGCTTTAGCTCTATTTGTTTCTTCCTGCTTTTCCTGAGCCTTTTCTATCGCTGTATCTCCGATTGGATATGCCTCACTGAGATATTCGATAGGTTCATGACCACCGATAACAGGTGTCACTCTCAATATTGCGTCATAGATATACCGACCTTGTAACCATGCCATTTGATTAGCTTTTGTAGTTTTAATTTCCTCAGCTTTTCTAAATGCCTTAACTAGGGTTGGGTCGTCGTTCCAAAATTGGTCATACGTCATACCTATTGCCAAATAATACGGGAACTGCTCGTTGAAAATATCCGTATAAGGTGTTAGAGAGAGATTTTTAAGCAAAACCTCTCTCCTATCATCCGTTGTGTAGGGCGACGAATCCTCTAAAAATCCGTCGTCCACTCCAAGTTTCCCTTTTTTGCCGGCTCCTCTACAAGTGTCATGATAGGCTCGTTATACATTTCTGCTAACTTGCCTATTAGCTCAGATTTGTTGCCCATCTTCTCATAAATCTCATCAACTAGCTTACGCTGTATAAATCTATGATGTGCTAGAAATGAGCCAGCGAACAGTTCAGGAAGAGTGCTCATCGGCTTTGTGTCAACTTCTGACGCAATAAACCCTCTCTTTTCCATCTCTGCTACGGTCTTTCGTGTGAACTCTAATGTGTAGTCCGTTCCATCATAAGTAAATTTTAGCTGTTTCATTTTATATCTCTCCTTTTCATATCTTTAGCTTATACTGTAGTATCTAGTGTGATAGGTGTTGATGGTGCGATAGAAATCTTCATCTTAACAACCTCGTTGACACTACCACCATTAGGTGGGGTCACTGTTAGCTTGCCCTTGAATTTAAACTTACCATCATCGCCCTTTGGTGTTAGTGCCCCAGCTGTTTCTGTGCCACCAAACCATACTCCATACTCCTCTTCTTTGCCCTCGAGTGCCTTTAGCTTTTTATAATCAGCTAGTGTGTAGTTAGCACCAAACTCGAGTGTACCACCTGATAGGATTCCCGGCTCAGATGTTTTCATGCTGTCCGATAGTGTTGTTGTATCTAGCATTTCAGGTGCACCACCGAGGTCAGGAAAACTTGTGATATCTAGTACCTTTTCCCAAGTTGATGTGCCCTTTTTCATCAGAAAAGTCTTATATGTGATTATTGCCATAACCTTTACCCCCTGTAAATTTTCTTTGATGTTGATATAACTGCTCTATATTGAGCAACCATTCGATAGATTGTAGCGTCGTTTTCGTTTTGTATAGGGCTCGCACCCATTCGATTGAACCCCAACCCACTAAATACATCGTCCACAATCGATAATATAGCTTTACATTCAGCCTTTTTACCACTAACCTTGTTCGAGTAGATGTTAATTCGATACATCACCTGAGCATGATTCTCGACACAATCTGTACTTCTAGTCCTACGATAAGCCTGATTGTCCATCTCCACGATAGATACACAAGGGAATGATGGTGGTGCTTTCACGTATTCACCAGTGATAAATATATTCTTGTACATTGCTCTTAACTGCTTAGATACAGCATTAAATATTTCATTTTCTATATCTATCATCCATAAACCCCTTTTACTATCTTTGGTAGCTCCGAACACACTACCATAAGTGCCTCATACATCGGTGATTGCATTGGTGTACCATGAGTGAGTATAAGTTCACCACCGTCCATATATCCCCATACATCTCTTCGACCTAGACCATGACCATAACTTCCTATCGTCATTCCCAGCTCGTTACCTTTTTCATGAGGAGATTGACCAACTGAACCATTGTGGTATACACCCGCACCAAACTCGACCCACGCTGCGTCCTCGCCTTTTGCGATTACAACTGTTGTATTGCCACTACTTGTGTGTGACACTGTCACATTAGCTTTCTCAGTTCTACCGTTTAGTAGGTCACTGACAATCGCTGAATCAAAACCTGACTGAGCGTGAGATTCTAGCACTTTTGCAATCTCCTCACGCAAAATTTGTTCTTTTTCTAAAAGTCCCGATTTATATCGCTCTAACTTTTGGATTGCTTTATCGACACTATCCTGTGATAACTCCACCTTAATCTGCATTATGACACCGTCACCTTACTAATCGCTACAAGCGTCGAATTAAGACTTTTTGCAACTTTCTTCACGATGTAATTATGTGGTGTTAAGATTTGACCATCTGCGTCTCGTCTCAGTTCACCACTCGTTGTGAGCAAAGGTACGGTATCTATCCACAAAATAGTGTACTCATCTATCGGTGGTGACACTTTATCTAATGCGATTACACGGTCATAATTTTCAGTGTCACCAAAGAGCTGACTTTCTGTCTCCCCTTTTGCCGACGATATATTAGCTCTGAGTTTTATTGGGTCAGCTCTATCGATTCGATATTCACCTGTCCCATTGCCATATTCGTCGATTATCTCCGACTTGTCGATATAGGGCGAATACCAAAATGATGTCTTATTTCGCTCTAAGCATTTCACTTCATCACCCCCAC
>ERZ772956.2314-NODE-2314-length-12279-cov-6.410095_pt1 | contig 12279 bp, 15 predicted proteins | sample MGYA00580683_ERZ772956 | MGnify/ENA primary metagenome ERZ772956 (study PRJEB29015, sample SAMEA2738077) | human oral metagenome | biome: human oral; feature: human-associated habitat; material: saliva | place: China | collected 2212 ...
GACAAGGTCAATAAAAAAGGAGCTCTGCAAAGCAGAAGCCCAAACAAAAACTACCTAAAGTATAGCACAAGGAGGTGCTAAATGCAAAATTACGAACAAATACGTTACATCACTGATTGGGAACAGAAGAACTTCAAATTGGGTCATCAATACAAGAATGCTCTTGCGAAGAAAGCGATCGAGGTCGTCAAGAATGAATTAGAAAAACTAACTAAAGAATATGCAGATGTGACATTTAAAGTCGAACCTAGAGGAGCTGTGAAAATTGATAGCGACAGGGTTGTTAGATTTAAGAAAGGATAAGAAATGATTTACTTACTAATTATAATGACTGTTTTAAACTTCGCTACTCTTTGTGTTGCTTGGTATTACAAAATCAGGTTTGAAAAACGAGGAACGGATCAAGAGATTTTCCAACGAGAAGCACAAAGAAGAAGTGTATTATCTCGTGCAAACGGGTCTGCGTTTACTTGGGATAAAGAACCAATAACTAGAAAGGTAGTATAAATAAATGGTAACCATTAATAAGCTAGAAATCGAAAATGTCAAGCGCGTTAAAGCGGTCAAGCTAGAACCGTCAGCGACTGGCTTGACAATTGTCGGTGGAAATAACAACCAAGGAAAAACGAGCGTGCTAGATGCGATTGCTTGGGCGCTAGGCGGAAATAAGTACAAGCCTAGCCAAGCGCAACGAGAAGGCAGCACGATACCGCCGAGCCTTAAAATCACACTCTCAAATGGCTTGATTGTGGAGCGTAGCGGTAAGAATAGCACGCTCAAGGTTATTGACCCAAGTGGGAATAAAGCAGGTCAAAACTTGCTAGATAGCTTTGTGGAAGAGTTGGCTATCAACTTGCCGAAATTTATGGAGCAGACCAGCAAAGAGAAAGCTAAAACTTTACTGCAAATTATCGGTGTGGGTCCGCAGCTAGCTGAACTGGAAATGCGAGAAAAGGCTAAGTATGACGAGCGCCACGCAATCGGTGTGATTGCTGACCAAAAGGAGAAGTTTGCTAAAGAGCAACCGTACTATCCAGATGCACCAAAAGAGCTAGTCTCTATCGCTGAACTCATTCAACAACAACAAGCAATCCTTGCTAAGAATGGTGAGAACGCTTGCAAGCGCCAGAATGTGGTAGCTATCCAAAATCAACACGACTCAGCAACTGCAGAAGTTGAACGACTAGAACAATTGCTGGCCGATGCCAAAGAAAAAGAAAGTCAGTTAGCTCAAGACTTGGCTATCGCGAATACCGATGCCATGGATCTTCTTGATGAATCAACTGAAGAAATCGAAAAGAACATCGCAGAGATTGACGAAATCAATCGTAAAGTGCGTGCTAATCTGGACAAGGATAAGGCAGAAGAAGATGCCAAGGGTTATCGCGAGCAATATCGTGAATTAGACCTCGTTATTGCTGACATCCGCAAAAAGAAGACAGACTTGCTAACAAATGCAGATTTGCCGTTACCTGGCTTGTCCGTGGATGATGGTGAACTCTTATATCTCGGCCAGCGTTGGGACAATATGTCAGGCAGTCAACAACTACAGGTGGCTACAGCAATTGTGCGTAAATTGAAACCAGAGTGTGGATTTGTGCTCATCGATAAACTGGAACAAATGGATCAGTTGACTTTGCAAGAATTTGGCGCATGGCTCGAACAAGAAGGATTGCAAGCAATTGCGACTAGAGTATCAACAGGTGATGAATGTAGCATCCTGATTGACGACGGGTATAGCGTGAAGCCGGAAAACTTTGTTTCTGCCACTCAAAACGGTTTAGTAAGTGGGGCAGCAAACGCTGCAGCATCTGCTACATGGCAAGGAGGATTTTAAAAAATGCAAATTACAAGAGGAAAACGGGCACGAGCTCAAAAGGTAGTTATCTACGGTCCTGAAGGGATTGGCAAGTCCACGTTTGCTGCTGAATTTCCAAATCCAGTCTTTATCGACACAGAGGGGTCAACAGATAACATGGATGTGGCACGGTTAGACAAGCCGACAAGCTGGACTATGCTCATCAATGAGATTGCCTTTATCAAGGCCAATCCAACCGAGTGTGGGACTTTGGTCATTGATACAATCGACTGGGCGGAATCCATGGCAGTTGCTGATGTCTGCGCTCAGCATGGCAAAAAAGGAATTGAAGATTTTGGATGGGGCAAGGGTTACACCTATGTCCAAGAAGAAATGGGACGTTTTTTAAACAGCTTGTCTGACTTGGTTGATATGGGTATCAACGTTGTATTGACTGCACACGCTCAAATCAAGAAATTTGAGCAACCGGACGAAATGGGGTCTTACGACCGTTACGAGTTGAAGCTTGGTCAAAAGACAGGTTCTAAAACAGCACCTCTGGTCAAGGAGTGGGCGGACATGGTCCTGTTTGCCAACTACAAGACTTTGGTTATGACAACCGACAATGGCAAGAAAAAAGCACAAGGTGGTGAGCGCGTGATGTACACCAATCATCGACCTGCGTGGGATGCAAAGAATCGTCACGGTCTACCTGACGAAATACCATTTAATTACAGCGGTGTTGCTCATATCTTTACAAAACCGACAACACCGCAACAAACTACACCAGCGCCACAGCCGACACAAACAGAATTACCAATTGATATGTCGCAAGTGGTAGCTAAACCACAAAATAGCACCCCTGAGGAGCCACAGGCTCAAGCTGAACCAGTGCAGTATCATGCCAGCTTACCAACTAGCCTGACGGACCTCATGAAGCAGGAAAGCGTGACAGAAGAAGAACTGCAGAAGGTTGCATACATCCGTGGACACTTCCCGCTAGGGACATCAATCGAAAACTTCCCGTCTGACTATTGGGATATGATTGTAGCCCACTGGAATGAGACACTGGAAGTTATCAAGAATCAAGTACGAACTGAACCAGAATTGCCCTTCACGGTGTAGATTCTGGGAGTTAGAAATCATCGCAAAATACAACAAGGAGTATCTATGAAAGATAAAACTATTAAAATCGATTTGTCAAAAATTGCAAATACGGCCTTACAAGAAAAGGTTGACAAAGAACTTGAAAAAGTCCTTGAGAACATTCTGGATCTCAATACAGAAGCCAAAGCAACTCGCAAGGTTACTATCACACTAACGATGTCAACAGACGATGAGCGTACAGTCGTTAAGACAGGCATGGAAGTCAAATCTACCTTGGCACCGCAGAAAGGTGTCGCAACAACCGTAATTGTTGGTCGTGATGACACTGGTAAAATTCACGCGAATGAGCTTAAAAGTGGCATACCTGGTCAGACATACTTTGATGACAACGGAGACATGCGGACCGATACTGGTGATCTCATCGAAAAAGTCGAACAACAGGAAAAATCTAAAATCATTGATTACAATCAAAAGAAAGCAGGTAACTAACCATGACAGAAAATCTCAAAGAAGCATTATCTTACGCAGTCGAACTAGCGGGTAAAGAAAAGAAAATCATTCGTTCAGAGACAGGGAAGGAATATTTTGACAGCAATGAATATGACTTACAGGAGCTTAACCCTCGTAAGTACGCACCTATCCTTGAGCTTCAGACTCTCAAGAGTCTTGTTGACTATCTCAAATCAGATAACGATTTCATCAGTGATCGTAAACTTGTAGTTGTCGTGGACAGTTACCAAAAAGTATCTGTATACGATCAAGTTGATTTTGAAAACGGCAAACGTCCTCATCTTGTATCTGTAAAAGCGTCTGTTCCAGTTATTCCGTTCAGCTATTGGCGCGATCAAGAAGAATTTAATATTATGCTGCAGTCTATGTTCATCAATGATGCAGATCGCAATTTAGTTTTGGATTTTGCTAGCCATCTGAAAATCGAAAAGGGCGCAGAAGTGCAAGACAACGGCATCAGTCAAATGGCGACAGTTCGCGATGGTGTAGCAAGCTTAGCACAAGCTAAGACTCCAAATCCAGTAACCTTGCGACCATATCGTACTTTCAACGAAGTAGAGCAGCCTGCTAGTCAATTCATCTTCCGTATCAACAAAACAGCGAATCTTGCACTCTTTGAAGCAGATGGGGGTAAATGGCAGCTGGAAGCTATCAATAACATTGCAAGCTACTTGACGAAAGAACTTGCAGGTAAAGACAAAATCACAATCTTAGCATAAGGAGAAAACAAATGACACAACAACAATACAACAATTTTGAGCGTGAATTCGGATGGGAAGATACGATTGAAAAAGACTCTGATTTCATCCTATTGCCTGACGGATTGTACCATTTTACAGTCGTTGGCATGGAGCGCACACGTCACACGCCGAATCCGCAAAATCCTGGTAAATTGCCAGCGTGTAACAAGGCCATTGTCAGCATCAAGATTGTAGCTAACGAAGGCGAGACCGAACTGCGCCACAACCTATTCTTACACAGCTCAACTGAAGGAATGTTATCTGCTTTCTTTGCTGCAATCGGCCAAAAGAAAAAGGGCGAACCGCTTCGCATGAACTGGAATACCATCATCGGTGCAACTGGAGTATGTAAAGTCGGAACCCGACAATACAATAACAACAATTACAACGAAGTCAAATCCATGCTCTACCCTGAAGACGTGGATTATACAAAAGTGTTGAACCAACAACCAGGACAAGTTACACAAGCAAGCTACCAACAACCACAACCGCAGAACTTTGGACAACAACCACAAGGACAAGCTGGATACCAAGCTGGGCAATTCTAGGAGGTAAGGGATGCAATTAAGGCCTTATCAACAGGAAGCACGGGAAGCTGTTCAAGCTGAATGGACTAAAGGTCGCAAGCGCACGCTCTTAGTATTGCCTACAGGATGTGGAAAGACAATCGTCTTCTCCAAAATCATTGAAGACCAAGTGAAAGAGGGCAAGCGTGTGCTTGTCCTTGCTCATAGGTCAGAGCTTTTAGAGCAGGCTAGCGACAAGCTCAAGACTGCGACAGGACTCGGCACGGCCTTAGAAAAAGCTGAGAATACCTCTATCGGTTCATGGTATCGTGTTGTAGTTGGTTCTGTTCAGACGATGCAGAGAGAGAAGCGACTTAGTCAATTTCCTCCTGACTGGTTCGATACGATTGTGGTTGACGAAGCTCATCACGCTATTTCAGACGGTTATCAGCGTGTCCTTGGTTATTTTGAACAGTCAAATGTACTAGGAGTAACTGCTACACCAGACCGTGGAGACATGAAGAACCTCGGCTCTTACTTCGATAGTTTAGCTTATGAGTATTCGCTGGTCCAAGCTATTCAAGAAGGGTACTTATCAAAAATCAAAGCCTTGACGATACCGCTCAGCTTGGATTTATCAAACGTCAGTATGTCAGCTGGCGATTTCAAAGCGAGCGATGTCGGAACGGCATTGGATCCATACCTGGAGCAGATAGCAGACGAAATGGCCAAGCAATGTGCAGACCGCAAGACAGTCGTATTCTTGCCTTTGGTGAAGACCTCACAGAAGTTTCGAGATATTCTAAACGCAAAAGGTTTTCGCGCTGCTGAAGTAAATGGAGAGTCCAAGGATCGCGCAGAGGTTTTAGAAGACTTCGAGAATGACCGCTACAACGTTCTTTGTAACTCTATGCTCTTGACTGAAGGCTGGGATTGCCCATCAGTAGATTGCGTGGTAGTGTTAAGACCTACTAAGGTACGTGCCTTGTATAGCCAGATGGTAGGGCGTGGGACTCGCTTGCATCCAGGGAAAGAAGAACTGCTTTTGCTAGACTTCCTCTGGCACACTGAACGCCACGAACTCTGTCGGCCAGCTCACCTTATCTGTGAAACTCCAGAAGTCGCTCAGAAAATGGTTGAGAATATGGAAGAGCAAACAGGTGTCATGCTTGACCTTGAGGATATGGAAGTCAAGGCAACCGAGGACGTTGTCGCACAGCGTGAAGAGGCTTTGGCAAAACAGCTGGAAGAAATGCGCAAGCGTAAGCGTAAACTTGTGGATCCATTGCAATTCGAAATGTCTATCCATGCTGAAGATTTATCGAACTACGTTCCTAACTTTGGATGGGAAATGGCTCCTGCTAGCGATAAACAAATCAAAGCGCTTGAGAAGTACGGCATACTTCCTGATGAAATCGGGAATGCTGGAAAGGCTGCTTTATATTTAGACAGATTGCACAAGCGACAATCAGAAGGCCTGACCACACCAAAACAAATTCGATTCTTAGAAGGTCGAGGTTTCAAAGATGTTGGCATGTGGCAATTTGATCACGCTAGAAATATGATTGATCGCATTGCTGCAAACGGCTGGCGATTACCAGCAGGCGTGCGACCAGCTGAATATGTGCCGGGGTGATGTATGAAATTTTTGGATCTATTTGCAGGAATTGGTGGATTTCGTCTTGGAATGGAATCCGCGGGTCATGAATGTGTTGGTTTTTGCGAAATTGACAAATTCGCAAGAGCTAGTTATCAAGCTATACACGACACGAAGGGAGAACTAGAATTACATGACATCACAACAGTATCAGACGAGTTTATTCGAGGAATCGGACGTGTGGACATTATCTGTGGAGGATTTCCGTGCCAGGCTTTCAGGATTGCAGGAAACAGACGAGGTTTTGAAGATACACGAGGAACTTTGTTCTTTGAAATTGCTAGGTTCGCATCTATTCTCAGACCTCAATATCTATTCCTTGAGAATGTCAAAGGACTCCTCAATCACGAAAACGGAATTACATTTGAGACCATTATCTCAACCTTGGATGAATTGGGGTACAATGTGGAATGGCAAGTGCTTAACAGCAAGGATTTCGGAGTCCCCCAAAATCGGGAACGTGTGTTCATTATCGGACATCTTAGAGGAGAACGTACCAGAAACGTTTTTCCTATCAGCGGAGAAAGTGAACAATCTGATCATCAACCACCAAAAATAGAAATTATAGGCAATACTAAAAATCCGAATGGCACAAGTAAAGGAACTAAAAGCGTGGTCTATGGTTCAGGTGGTGTAGTGGGAACTTTAACCGCAACAGATTACAAAGAGCCTAAGCAGGTCGCTATAAAACAGTTCGGAATCCTGCAACCCAATTTTAATCAATGTGGAGTGGTTTACGAAACAGACGGCATCGCGCCAACAATCAGAGCCTATCAAGGCGGAGGACTTGAACCTAAAATCATCCAACGTGGTCATGGTTATAATCAAGGCGGAGAACATGACATCGCTCCCACTCTGACAAGTAATAGCTATCATGAAAATAATGTTTTAAAAATAACAGAGGCAACCTCTCAAGGATATGCTGAAGCAGAAGTCGGAGATAGTGTAAATTTGTCACATCCTAACTCTAAAACACGTAGAGGGCGAGTAGGTAAGCAGATAGCAAATACTCTCTTAACTGGAGAGAGTCAAGGGGTAGTAGAGCCTGATTTTAGGATTAGAAAGCTGACACCTAGAGAATGCTGGAGATTGCAAGGTTTTCCAGATTGGGCGTTTGAAAAGGCGCAAGAAGTTAATAGCAATTCTCAACTATACAAGCAAGCAGGAAATAGCGTGACAGTCAATGTGATTGCTGCAATCGCAAAAGAATTGAAATAAAAGGAGAAAACAGTGGCAGAGAATGATTTTAATTTGTTGCCGTTGCTGGATTATATCAATCCTGCCACGGTAGACTACCAGACATGGGTAAATGTAGGCATGGCCTTAAAACACGAAGGTTACACGGCATCTGACTGGGACAACTGGTCACAAAATGATAGCCGGTACAAGAAATTCGAGTGTTTCAAGAAATGGGATACCTTCAACGAAGAATCAGGAACTATCGTGACGGGTGCGACTATTACCCAACTTGCTAAAGAAAACGGCTGGGTGTCGCAATCTGGCTATGATAGTGAGAATGCGCATGAGTTAGGCTGGACCGATACAATAGATCGTGATTATCGTGTCATTGATAAAGACTGGATTGAAGGAAAGGAAATCCACGAGCCGACAGTTTGGAATCCAGTACAGGAAATCATCAAATACCTTGAAACACTTTTTGAAGCCGGTGAAAATGTCGGTTATGTGACCAAGTGCTACCCCAAGACTGATGACGAAACGGGCGAGATTGTCAAATGGTTGCCAACAAAAGGAGCTTACGACCGTACAGCTGGTGAGTTGATTCAACTCTTACAAGAATGTAATGGAGATATTGGAGCTGTCCTTGGTGACTATCACGAAGAAGCTGGCGCATGGGTGCGATTCAATCCCATGGATGGCAAAGGCGCTAAAAATGAAAACGTGACAGATTTTCGCTATGCTCTGGTTGAATCCGATAGCATGCCGATTGACAAGCAGAATGCTATCTACAAAGAATTGGAGCTACCAATCGTAGCCTTAGTACACAGTGGAAATAAATCACTACATGCTATCGTCAAAGTAGATGCCAAGAATTACGAAGAGTATCGTAATCGTGTTGATTATCTTTATAAAATTTGTCAGAAGAATGGAATCATAGTTGATACTCAAAATAAAAATCCGAGTAGGCTATCACGTATGCCGGGCTTTATCCGAAATGGTCAGAAGCAATTTTTGGTAGACACTAACATTGGTAAGGCCGATTGGGACGAATGGTATCAGTACATCGAAGACTTGAACGATGACCTGCCTGACCCTGAGGGGCTGGCCGACAGCTGGGATAACTTGCCAGAATTGGCTCCTGAGTTGATAAAAGGTGTCCTTCGTCAAGGTCACAAGATGCTGATTGCTGGACCGTCTAAGGCTGGCAAGTCATTCGCTTTGATTGAGATGTCGATTGCGATTGCAGAAGGTAAGAAATGGCTTGGTTGGAATTGTACGCAGGGGCGTGTCCTCTATGTCAACCTGGAACTAGATAGACCATCCGCCTTGCATCGTTTCCGTGATGTTTATCAAGCGATGGGATTGCCACCACAAAACATCAGTAACATTGATATCTGGAATCTGCGTGGAAAGACCGTGCCGATGGATAAGCTGGCGCCTAAACTCATTCGCAGAGCTTTGAAGAAGAATTATATCGCAGTCATCATCGATCCAATTTACAAGGTCTTGACTGGAGACGAGAACAGTGCAGACCAGATGGCACATTTTACGAATCAATTTGATAAAGTGGCCACAGAGTTAGGTTCTAGCGTTATCTACTGCCATCATCATTCTAAAGGTTCGCAAGGCGGCAAGAAGTCCATGGACCGCGCTAGCGGTTCGGGTGTATTCGCTCGAGATCCTGATGCGCTTATTGACCTAGTTGAGCTGGAAGTGTCAGAGGAATTACTTACTCAGAGACTGAATCAGGCAGCGTGCGAAGTATACAAACAGGCTTTGCAAGAGCGAAACAATGCCTACTATCAGCAGAATGTAGGCCTAGATGACCTCTTGAGTCCTGCGCAGATGAGAACGCACTTCGAGAAAGGTATTCCTGATGTCATGGCTCGCGCTCCGTATGTAGACAAGCTCGAAGAAGTCCGTAACAAGATCCAGATAGCGACCGCATGGCGTGTCGAGGGCACGCTCCGAGAGTTTGCCAAGTTCAAGCCAGTCAATATGTGGTTCAGCTATCCAGTACACGCGCTTGATGAAACAGGCGTGCTTGCGGATATTAAGCTGGACGATGATAAACCGAGCTGGCAAAGAGCTAAAGAAACTCGCAAAAAGAATGCGAAGGAAGATAAAAAGCAAAAGCTGATAGAGTTTGACGAAGCTATCGAAAAAGCAAATTACGGTGAACCACCATCGAAAGAGGATGTGGCCGATTATTTAGGTATAACAGTTAGGACTGTCGAAAGACGAATAAAAACATCTAAAAAATACCAAATAGATAAAAATACAGGCAATATTATCCCTGTAATAAAATCAGCGACAGAACCGTAAAATTCTGGTCGTGTCCTAATAGCGACAGCACTATAAAAAATACGGTAGTGTCGTTGTCGCGACAGAACCATAAAATACGGTAGTGTCGTGCGACAGACAACTATATATTATATATATAGATAATGTCCTGTCGTCCATCATGTCCATACCTGTATAGACAGGGTTGCTAAAAACGCACCCTGTCATATACAAGGTCCATGGACTAAAAGCGAAATTTAAAAAAGAAAAGGAGTACATTTATAAAAATGTCTATTGAATTCTTTTTACCTATGCAAAAAATTCCGACTACGACTCACCAGCAAAAAAAGGTAAACGTGAGATTTGGTAAGCCAATCTTTTATGAGCCAGAGGATCTGAAAAATGCCAGGGCGAAATTTGAGAGCTTGCTTGCCCAGCATGTGCCTCCTGATAAATTTAAAGGAGCAATTCGACTGACGGTTAAGTGGTGCTTCCCTCGTATCAAAAAAAGCTACGACGGCCAGTACAAGACCACGAAGCCAGATACAGACAATTTGCAGAAGTTGCTCAAGGATTGCATGACAAAACTTGGATACTGGCAAGATGATGCACAAGTGGCCAGCGAGATTGTCGAGAAGTTTTGGGCTGACACAGTCGGAATCTATATCAAGATTGAGGAATTGCCATGAAAATTAATTATATAGATTTCTTTAGCAGAGTTATTCCGGAATGGATGGCGCGCAGCAATCAGAAGAGCCAAGAGGTTGGTTTTGGTTCGGATGCCTATTGGCTGTGGGCAGTGTCGTCGATTAGCGAAATTTGTAAACAATACAATGATGATGAGCTGGTGACGGAGCAGTTCGGTCTGCTCTTTAATTGGCTAGAAAAACAAGCAGGAGGAACAGGAAAATGAATAAGCAAGAGTTGATTAAAGCAGTTATTGAGTTACCAGTAGATTGCAGTGGCTCTAGACCTAAGATTGATAAATTAACAACGTTGGAATTAATAAAGTTATTAAAAGAACCAGAAAAAGTCCAAATTCCGCAGATGGTAGCAGAATGGCTTAAAAAATGTAAAACGTTTAAGTATTTTACTACAGGTCTATCTTTTGCATTGCAGCCTAGTGTGTGGGAAGCAAATGGCTTATCTGGCGAATGCATCGAATGGTTGACAGATGCAGAAAACCAAGAAACGTTCGCTCGAGCTTGGTTGGATGGTTACACAATCGAGGAGGAGAAAAAATACAAAATTACACTTCTAAACCGAAACGACGGGGACTTGTATCTAGTCAATCAAAATGCAGATTTAGGAGATAAATACGGGCATTTTTCTCCCGTAGTGCTCCTTTTTACAAAAGGGACTAATTTCTCAGAAAAGTGCTATAAACTCACGAAAAAGGAAGTAGTTTCGCATGATTTTGGCTGGGTATTCGATTGTCCAGGAATCAAGATTGAGGAGGTGGACGATTGACGATAAACATCAAACAACGACTAAAGGCCTTACAGTACATCGATATCAAAGCGAAGTCAAAGCACCAGGAAATTATCAGCTTGAAATCGAGCATTTTGCGAGGACAGCAGTTTAATAATATGCCAAAGTCAGAAAACTCGTCTAATCGCTCTGAGGAATTAAACGTGCTGATTATTGACAAATCAGAACAACTGTATCAGGAAATCCAAGAACTCTATCGGGAACGGGATGAGCTGGTGCAAGTGATTGAGTCATTGGACGACCCTGTAGAAAATATCATCATGCGGTTGTTGTACATTGATGGATTGTCGTGGAATCAAATTCAAGCTCAGCTACGTTGCGGGCGCGGAACGATTCATCGGGCTAGAGAGAGCGCTTTGAAAAAAATTTCTAAAAAATGGAACTAATGGAACTCTTTGGAATTTTTAAAGTGATATTATGGTATTGTCAAGAAAATGAAAGCAAAACGTTTTTTATGATGACTCCTAGAAAAAAAGGCGCATACACGCGTCTTTTTTGTTATGAAAAATAAGGTGGTGATGGAAAATGGGATGACTGAAAAACAAAAGATTTTTGCCGATGAGTACATCATCTGCTTAAATGCAACACAGGCTTATAAAAAAGCATATCCAAATATCAAAAAGGATGAGGTAGCTCGAGCAAATGGAAGTCGATTGCTAGCAAATGCTAACGTCAAAGCTTATATAGACGAACGACTGGAAGAATTGAAATCCGAGCGTGTCGCTGATCAGCAAGAAGTGCTCGAATTTTTGACTTCTGTGATGCGCGGTGAAGTTACTGAACCACTGCTTGTTTTAGACGGAGAAGGCACTCAACGTGTCGTAGAGGCAAAACCTAATGTATCAACTCGTAAGAGTGCTGCTGTTGATTTAGGCAAGCGCTATGGTCTATTTACCGAGAAAGTAGATATCAATGCTACAGTTACCGAGACTAAGAAGTTTGACGATATCGTTAGTCAGTTGGGCGGTGATGGACTTGACGAATAGCTTCCCTTTATCTCAAAAGTAC
>ERZ772956.2316-NODE-2316-length-12269-cov-11.517275_pt1 | contig 12269 bp, 7 predicted proteins | sample MGYA00580683_ERZ772956 | MGnify/ENA primary metagenome ERZ772956 (study PRJEB29015, sample SAMEA2738077) | human oral metagenome | biome: human oral; feature: human-associated habitat; material: saliva | place: China | collected 2212 ...
GAAGATTTTGGTTTAAAAACACAATCTTTAGAAAGTTTACGTGGTGGCGAACCACAAGAAAATGCCCAATATCTGACCGCACTTTTACAAGGTAAAGGCAAAGCGGAACATGCTAATGCGGTAGCGGCGAATGTGGCATTATTGTTGAAATTATTTGGTCATGATGACTTAAAACAAAATGTTCAAAATGTATTGGCTCACCTTGCATCAGGCAAAGCGTTTGAGACATTACAACATTTAACAAAATATTAAGATAAAAGGTGATTTGATACGCCGCAATAAAGCCCCAATAAATAAGAAGAAAAATTATGATCACGCAAGATTTCACCAAACCAATTGACTCTGCGACGGTGCTACAAAAAATCGTCTTAGACAAAGCACAATGGGTTAAGGCAAAGGAAGCTGAATTTCCGCTTTCACAATTTAAAGAAAACATTCAAAAATCTGACCGCTCTTTTTATGATGCGTTGGCTAAAGGCACACATCAAAAGCCTGCTTATATTTTGGAATGTAAGAAAGCGTCCCCTTCTAAAGGATTAATTCGTGATAAATTTAATTTAGATGAAATCGCCAATGTGTATAAACATTATGCGTCAGCGGTTTCTGTACTAACGGATGAGAAATACTTTCAAGGTAAATTTGACTATTTGCCGCAAGTACGTGACGTTGTCTCACAACCTGTATTGTGCAAAGATTTTATGATCAGCGAATATCAGGTTTATCTTGCGCGCTACTATCAAGCTGATGCTATTTTATTGATGCTTTCGGTAGTAAATGACGAAACCTATCGCATACTGGCTGATCTTGCACATTCTCTCGGCATGGGCGTATTGACAGAAACCAGCAATGAAGAAGAATTTGAACGAGCTCTTGCATTAGGGGCCAAAATTATCGGTGTTAACAATCGTAATCTTCACGATCTCACTGTTGATTTAAACCGCGTGGTAGAACTCACACAAAAATATGCTGATCGCATTCCTGCTGATGCACGTATTATCAGCGAATCGGGGATTTATAATCACAGCCAAATTCGTGATTTGCAAAAAGTGGCACATGGCTTTTTAATCGGCAGCAGCCTAATGGGCAGTGCAGATTTAAATAATGCTGTGCGTGAAGTGATTTTTGGCGAAAATAAAGTATGCGGTTTAACTCGCACGCAAGATGTCAAAGAGGTTTACGCAAACGGGGCATTATACGGCGGCTTAATTTTCGTCGAACATTCAAAACGCTGTGTGAGCCTACGTCAAGCCCAAGAATTAGTGACAGCATCACCACTTCGTTTTGTGGGCGTGTTCCAGAATCAAGAAATTGATTTTATTGTAAAAATCGCTAAACAATTGCAGCTTTATGCCGTTCAGCTACACGGTTCAGAAACCGCTGAATTTATTACTGCACTTCGTCACCAACTGCCTGAAGAAATACAAATTTGGAAAGCCATTTCGGTGAGTATTGAGGCACAAAGTGCGGTTGATTTTACTGATGATTTAAATATCGCTCGCTATATTTTCGATAGCCAATCCGCTAATCAACAAGGTGGCACAGGAAAAACCTTTAATTGGTCACTCATTCCTGAAAACTTGAAACACAAAATTATTTTGGCTGGTGGCATTTCACCTGACAATATTGAACAAGCCATTAAGCAAGGTTGCTTAGGGGTTGATCTTAATTCTGGTGTAGAAACTGCCGCAGGCGTGAAAGATAGCGAAAAAGTGCGGTTAGTTTTTAATAAAATATTGAATTAAAACTAGACTTTTGATTAAGCTCTGCTAAATTTAGTAGAGCTTATTTTTTTATAAATTTATTATTAAGGTTTAAATATGAATAATACCTCAACTAACCTAAATACCTCCAATACAGACTCAACCCTTGCAAGTTTTATTTGGAAAAACGCAAACGATTTATGGGGAGATTTTCCACATACAGATATGGGGAAAATTATTTTACCATTTACCGTACTTCGTCGACTTGAATGTGTTCTCGAACCAACTCGAGATAAGGTGTTAGAAGCTTTTGAACAATTTAAACATCTCCCACAAGAATCTTTAAATTTAATGCTTAAAGAAGCAAGCCAAAATCCATTCTATAATCTGTCAAACTACAATCTTTCAAATTTAGGTGCAACACAGACACTTTCAAATTTAGAAGATTACATTAGCAAATTCTCGGGAAATGCTCGTGCAATTTTTGATCATTTTGATTTTAGTAATATTTTAGCTCGACTTGATAAAGCCAATTTGTTATTTAGAATCTGTCAAAATTTTGCCAATATTGATCTTCACCCTAATGCCGTATCAGACCGTACAATGAGTAACGTTTATGAACATTTAATTTCAAAATTTGGTTCTGAAGTTGGTACTGGGGCTGAGGATTTTATGACACCTCGTGATGTAGTCCATCTTGCCGCTATGCTACTCCTCTCCCCTGATGATGAGTTATTCCGACAAACAGAAGGCACAATCCGCACACTTTATGACCAAACTTGTGGTACTGCTGGATTTCTCACTGATATGATGAACTATGTTGAAACCTTTAAGCAACAAGACAAAATAGCTCCAACTCTCGTGCCTTATGGGCAAGAATTAACCCCAGAAACCTATGCTGTAGCACTAGGTAGTATGCTATTAAAACGTCTAGAAAGAGAACCTAGCCGTGATTTATCAGCTAATATAAAATTAGGAAACACGCTTTCACACGATCAATTCTCTAATCAGCGCTTCCATTATCAATGTTCTAACCCTCCATTTGGTAAATCTTGGGGAAAAGAAGCTGAAGATGTCCAAAAAGAAACGGGAGAAGGTCAACGCTTCCATGCAGGTTTACCAAATGTAGGTGATGGTTCAATGCTCTTTTTACAAAATCTTATTTCCAAACTTGAGACACCTGAAAATGGTGGAGGACGTGGAGCAATTGTACTTTCAGGTTCACCATTATTTAACAATGATGCAGGTTCTGGTGAAAGTGAAATTCGTCGTTTTATCTTAGAAAATGACTTGCTTGAAGCCATTATTGCCTTACCGACTGACATTTTCTTCCGTACAGGTATTGGAACTTACATCTGGCTAATATCTAATCGTAAAGAAGATCACCGAAAAGGAAAAGTTCAACTCATTGATGCAACAGGTATGGCATCCTCTATGCGAAAAAATGAAGGGAAAAAATCAAAGTTTATTGATAATGATGCTATTGCTGAAATTTGTCGTATTTATACTGATTTTATTCCATCTGAAATTAGTAAAATTTTTGATTATCAAGAATTTGGTTACCGAAAAATCAAAGTACAACGTCCATTACGCTATACTATCTCAATTACCGAAGAATCAATTGTGCAATTTAAATCTTGCAAAGAATTTACAAAATTATCTAGTGAAATTCAGAGGGCAGTGGAAAATTATTTAGTTTCACACTTGGGTAATTATACTTTTGCACAATTCTTAGCTGAAATTCTGCCATTTATTCCTGTCAGTCGAATGACAAAATCATTAAAAAATATCATGATTAAAACCTTTGGTATAAAAGATCCAAATGCACCGCCAGCTATACTAGATGGAGAAATCTTATTTGATCCTGATTTAGCTGATTTTGAACGCGTACCATTATTGCAAGACGTACAAGCATATATGGAAAAAGAAGTCCTACCATACATACCTGATGCTGTAATCGATGAAAGTGAGAATGATGCAAAAGATGGTAAGGTGGGGAAAGTAGGCTATGAAATCAATTTCAATCGTTATTTTTATCAGTTTGAACAACCTCGTCATCCAAATGAAATTTTAACAGAGATAAAAGTGCTGTCTGCAGAGGTAGCCGAGTTATTAAGTGAAATTTAGAGTATAAATATCTTGTACACACAAAATTAAACACTAAAAGAGTTCAAATTTTAAGAGGTTTTATAAATGTTTAATAAATACCCCGTATATAAAGATAATGGAATAATCAATATTCCCTCACATTGGAATGAAATTGCCTTTAATTGGCTATTCAAGAAAAAAGAAATTTCAAATTTACCAAATGAAAATTTACTTTCTGTGTACTTAGATAGAGGTGTTATTCCATATTCTGAAGGGGGAGGACTAGTACATAAACCAGCAGAAAGTTTAGAAAAATACCAACTTGTTGAGCAAGATGATTTTGTAATGAATAACCAACAGGCTTGGCGTGGTTCTGTCGGCATATCAAAATATAGAGGTATTGTTAGCCCTGCTTATTTAATATATACACCAGATATAGAAAAATTACTGCCTAAATTTCTAAATTATTTACTAAGAGATAAATATATTGTTAATGAATTTATGAATGCATCTTTAAGCGTAGGAACTATCCAACGACAAATAAAGTCTCACTTATTAAAAAAAATAAAAATTCCCTTTCCTAGCTTAGGAGAACAAGCTCAAATAGCAAACTTCCTCGATCAAGAAATTCAAAAAATCGATAACCTTATCGCCAAACAAGAAAAATTGATCGAGCTATTGGAAGAACAACGTAAGTCTATTATTTCCTATGCTGTTACAAAAGGCGTTAATCCTAATGCTAAAATGAAAGTCAGTGGTGTGGAATGGTTGGGTGAAGTTCCTGAGCATTGGGACCAGAAGCCTTTTCATAGTTTATATAAAAGGGTAAAAATAACGAATAGACCCAAAGAAAGATTGCTTTCTGTTTATCGAGAATATGGTGTTATACCTAAAGATAGCCGAGATGATAATCATAATGTAGCCTCTGAAGATTTATCACCTTATCAATTTGTTGATAAAAATTATTTAGTTGTCAATAAAATGAAGGCATGGCAAGGTTCATTAGCAATTTCAGAGTATAAAGGAATTGTAAGCCCTGCTTATTTTATCTATCAACCTAAGTATAATTATCATCACCAATATTTTCATTATCTCATGCGCTCAATATTTTATATTCAAACATATAAAAACATTTCAAAAGGAATACGCGTTGGTCAATGGGATCTTGATGATTATCAATTTAATAGAATTAAAATATTACTTCCACCAAATAAAGAACAAATTGAAATTGTAAATTATATTAAAGAAGAAAATGCTAAAATTAATATTCTAATACAAAAACAAACTACCCTTATAGAAAAATTAAAAGAATACCGAGCATCAATTATTTGTCATGCAGTAACAGGACAAATTGATGTTAGAGATTTAGTGGAATAAAGGAACTAATATGCAACGCGATCCTCAAGAAAAAGACTTTCAAAATCATATTATTGCTGAGCTTGGTAAGCAAGGCTGGCTTGTTGGCGAAAGCCGTGAATACAATAAAAAATTTGCAATATATGAGCCTGATTTATGGGCATGGATAGAAGCTACGCAACCAGACAAGTTGGAACGCCTTAAAACTCGTGGAGCAAGTTGGCGAGAAGACATTCTCAAGCGTCTTGATGATGAATTAGAGAAAAAAGGCACATTAATGCTGCTTCGTAAAGGTTTTCAATTTGCAGGCGCTGGCAATATTCAACTGAGTCAAGCTGAACCAGAAGATGATCGTAATGAAAAAGTGCGGTCAAATTTTGAGGCAAATCGCTTACGTGTGGTACCAGAACTGGTATATTCAGTAAAAACTGCTGAAAATTCATCATTTACTACAGCCACAGATAATTCTTTTAATCGCATTGATTTAGTCTTTTTCATTAATGGATTACCAGTGGCGACCGTCGAATTGAAATCCGTTTTTACTCAAACATTGGAAGATGCGAAAGAGCAATATCGCACTACTCGCCTACCTATAGATAAAGCCCGTCATAAAGAACCTCTTTTGACTAATAAACGCGGAGCTATTGTGCATTTTGCGATGACAGAAGAAGAAATTGAAATGACAACAAAATTAGATGGTCAAAATACATTCTTTTTGCCATTTAATCAGGGAAACAATGGACATAAAGGTAATCCGCCAATCGCTAATGGAAACCAATATCCAACATCTTATTTTTGGAAGATTGTCTGCCAACCACAAAATTGGTTACGAATCTTCCATTCCTTTGTTTATTGGGAAGTAAAGAGAAAAGTTGATGCTTATGCGGAGCATCATGATGATAGTCGTTTGATTTTCCCGCGTTATCACCAATTTGATGCGGTGACTAAGATGCTTAGTGACTGTAAAGCGAAAGGCTCTGGTCATAACTATTTATGTGAACACAGTGCAGGTTCTGGTAAAACATCAACGATTGCCTGGACCGCTCACGGCCTAACAAAACTTCGTACATCTACTGGTGATCCCTATTTTCATTCAACGATTGTAATAACTGACCGTACAGTGTTAGATGCCCAATTACAAGAAGCAATTAAGCAAATAGATCATCAGGATGGATTAATTGCAGCAATTAATAATGAAGATAAAGCTCAAGTGGGTAAATCCAAAAGTCAACAATTAGAAGAGGCTTTATTAAGCGCTAAGCCTATTATTATTGTGACTATTCAAACCTTCCCATTTGTGATGGAAGCTATTTTAACCAATACCAGTTTAAATAATCGTCGATTTGCCGTGATTATTGATGAGGCGCATAACTCACAAACAGGTTCAACTGCGTCTAAATTACAGGCTACTTTATCGCTCCAATCTCAACAAGAAATGTCTAATTTAACTATAGAAGAATTATTGGAAAAAATTCAGCAAGCCCGCGTGCAATCTAAAAATATCAGCTACTTTGCTTTCACTGCTACGCCGAAGCACTCTACTTATATGCTATTTGGAAGAATAGCTGAAAATGAAAAACCACAAGCATTCCATAAATACACAATGCGACAAGCAATTGAAGAAGGATTTATTTTAGATGTCCTAAAAGGCTATGTACCATATGAAACCGCTTATAAATTAAGTGGTGAAAGTGTTGATAACTCACATCGTGTGGAAGTTAAGCAAGCGAAACGCACTTTGGCTCGTTGGGCAAATTTACATGCGACTAATGTGACACAAAAAGTACGGTTCATTGTGGAGCATTTTCATCATAATGTAGCTCATTTGCTTAATGGTGAAGCAAAAGCAATGATTGTAACCTCCTCTCGTCCAGCCGCAGTGCGCTATAAACTAGCATTAGACAAATTTTTAGCTGAAAATCCTGCTTATGAAAGCTATCGAACTTTAGTAGCATTCTCAGGATCTTTATCTGGTAGTGAGGTTAAACATGCTGAAGATCATAACACTAGTGATATTTTTTCATTTACTGATGAATATGAGTTTTCTGAAAATTCAATGAATTTAAATCTTCCTTACAACGACTTGCGTAAAGTATTTGATCGTAATGAATACCGTGTAATGGTGGTAGCAAATAAATTCCAGACTGGATTTGACCAGCCTAAACTCTGTGCCATGTATATTGATAAGAAAATAGCTAACGAAGTAGAAATTGTACAAACCTATTCTCGTTTAAATCGTACTTTCTCTGGCAAAGATCAAGTTTTTATAATTGATTTTGTTAATAAGCCGGAAGTAGTAAAAGCTGCTTTTTTAAGATATGACGAAGGTGCCGTTATTGAAGATGTACAAGATCCAAACGTTGTTTACGATTTAAAAGATAAACTTGATGAGCTCGATATCTATAATAAGCAAGATTTAGAACAATTCAAACAAGCAAAATTCAATACGCAAATTTTACTCACAAAAGATCGCTACAATCAAGAGCGAGCACTAGCCTTATATCGTGCAACGGATAAACCTACTAACACCTTTAATCAACGCTTACAAGTTCTAAAAGAAGAAGTAAAAAGATGGGAGTATGCATATCAGCAAGCAGTCAATTTAGGTGACAAAAATGGTCAGAATCAAGCAGAATTATCCCGTATTGAAGCAGATAGCAACCTAAAAACCTTATTACAATTTAAGGGTAATTTAGCCAAATTTAGCCGTATTTATTCCTATATTGCTCAATTAATTGATTTTAATGATAGTGAATTAGAGAATTTTGCGGCCTTTAGTAAGCTGTTAGCAAAACGCTTAGATAATATTCCACCAGATGAGGTAGATGTATCTGGATTGGTATTAAGTGGTTATCGCATAAAAAAATATGAGACTGAAGCACCTCTTCCCACTGATAGTACCGTAAGAGAACCAAGCCCTCTACAACCACTAGTTAGTGGAGGTGATATTCAAGGTTATCCAAGTAACTTAGATTATTTACGAAAAATTATTCAAAAAATGTCGGCTACATTTGGCGATATAGCCCCTGAGGATGATATTGTACAATTTGTCAATCATTTAGTAGAACAACTGCAGCAGGATGAAGAGTTATTAGCGCAAATACGTAATAATCCATTCACAATAGCAAAGAAAGGAAAATTACCTGATGCTGTGAAAATGGCAATTATTCGGGCCTTTAATTCTTATCATAATTTAGCAGAGCTGTTGCTAAAAAACAGTGATAAATCCTTTGAGCAGGTATTAGAGATGATTTACCTCGCAATAAAAAACAAATTCTAATATTTTTAACTAGGCTGCATTGTATGCAGCCTTATTTTTATTTCTAATTTTAAAATATCTTTTAAATAATTGCGCATCCCTGTACTAGTGTGATAGTATGATTTTCATATTAATGCTTTTATAGGAGATAAAATGTCTAAAATAGCTTTAGTAACTGGCGCAACTGCCGGATTTGGTGCGGCAATTTGTCGCACACTTATTGAAAATGGCTATCGTGTAATTGGCACAGGACGCCGTGTAACTCGTTTAGAACAATTACAGCAAGAGTTAGGTGAAAAATTCCACTTTCTTGCCTTTGATATTTCAGATCGCCAAGCAACAGAAGATGCTTTCCATTCCCTTCCCGCTAATTGGCAATCCATTGATTTATTGGTGAATAATGCAGGTTTAGGATTAGGTTTAGAAAGTGCAGATAAAGCGAGTTTAGACGATTGGATGCAAATGATTGATACCAATATTAAAGGACTCGTCACCATCACTCGTCTTGTGTTACCACAAATGGTTGAACGCAATTCAGGTCATATTATTAATTTAGGCTCAATTGCAGGTACTTATCCTTATCCAGGTGGCAATGTATACGGTGGCACTAAAGCTTTTATAAAACAATTTAGTTTAAATCTTCGAGCCGATCTTGCTGGTACACAAATTCGCGTGTCCAATGTTGAACCCGGTCTTTGTGGTGGAACTGAATTTTCTAATATCCGCTTTAAAGGTGATGATGCCCGAGCTAAAAAACTCTATGAAAATGTAGAATATGTCAGCCCACAAGATATTGCTAATATTGTGTTATGGCTCAATCAACAACCTGAACATGTCAATATTAATCGCATTGAAGTGATGCCTACTGCACAAACCTTTGCACCACTTAATGTCGCAAGAATTCAAAAATAACAAGGAAATATTATGTCAGAAACCCTTTTAAATCCTTATTTCGGTGAATTTGGCGGAATGTATGTACCAGAAATTCTCGTACCTGTACTACAACAGCTAGAAAAAGCCTTTGTTGAAGCAAAAGACGATCCTGAATTCCAACGTGAATTTCAAGATTTACTTAAAAATTATGCGGGCAGACCAACCGCACTTACCCTTTGCCGTAATTTAACCAAAGGAACAAAAGCAAAAATTTATTTAAAACGTGAAGATTTACTTCACGGTGGTGCCCATAAAACCAATCAAGTATTGGGTCAAATTTTATTAGCGAAACGTATGGGTAAAACACGTATTATCGCAGAAACCGGTGCAGGCCAACATGGTGTGGCAACAGCTCTTGCTTGTGCAATGTTAGATATGCCTTGTCGTGTTTATATGGGTGCAAAAGACGTAGAACGTCAATCACCAAACGTCTTCCGTATGCGTTTGATGGGTGCAGAAGTGATTCCTGTACAAAAAGGTTCTTGCTCATTGAAAGATGCATGCTGTGAAGCGATGCGTGATTGGTCAGCCAACTATGAAAACACCCATTATTTATTGGGTACAGCTGCAGGCCCTCATCCATTCCCAACCATTGTACGTGAATTCCAAAAAATGATTGGTGAAGAAACCAAACGTCAAATCTTAGAAAAAGAAGGGCGCTTACCTGATGCAGTTATTGCTGCAGTCGGTGGTGGTTCGAATGCGATTGGTATGTTTACTGATTTTATTGATGAAAAAGGTGTACGCTTAATTGGTGTGGAACCTGCAGGTCATGGCATTGAAAGTGGTGAACATGGTGCACCATTAGGCCATGCAAAAGTGGGTATTTATTTCGGTATGAAATCACCTTTAATGCAAACTGAAGATGGCCAAGTAGAAGAATCCTACTCTATTTCTGCTGGATTAGACTTCCCTTCTGTTGGGCCTCAACATGCTTACTTGCAAAGTATTGGTCGTGCAGAATACCCAAGTATTACAGATGATGAAGCATTAAATGCTTTCCAAGCGTTAGCAAAACATGAAGGGATTATTCCTGCATTGGAAAGCTCCCACGCATTAGCGCATGCGTTAAAAATGATTCATCAAGAGCCGAATAAAGAACAAATTTTAGTGGTGAATCTCTCTGGTCGTGGTGATAAAGATATTTTCACCGTTGATAAAGTTTTAAAAGAAAAAGGAATGCAATAATGAGCCGTTTTGAAACTAAATTTGCAGAACTTGCAGCGAAAAAAGAAGGGGCTTTTGTACCTTTCGTGACATTATGCGATCCAACATTTGATCGCTCTTTTGAGATTATTTGCACGTTAGTCGAAAATGGCGCAGATGCTTTGGAATTAGGTTTTCCATTTTCTGATCCACTATTAGACGGTCCCGTTATCCAGGCAGCTAATAACCGTGCACTCAATGCGGGCCATAGCACTGAAGACAGCTTTAAATTACTCGCTAAAGTGCGGTCAAAATATCCAGAAATTCCGATTAGCTTACTCCTTTGTGCAAATTTAATTTTTGCAAAAGGATTAGATAATTTCTATCAACGTTGTGCAGAAGTCGGCGTAGATGCGGTTTTAGTGGCAGATATTCCACTATTGGCAAAAGAAGACTATGTTCAAGCTGCTAAAAAGCATGGCATTCAACCTGTCTTTATTTGCCCACCAAATGCTGATGCCAAAACGGTACAAGGCGTTGCTGAAAATAGCGAAGGTTATACCTATTTAGTTTCTCGTGCAGGTGTAACAAGTGCGGAAAACCAAGCTCACGCTGCGAACTTAGATACACTCGTAGAACAACTTAAAGCCCATAAGGCTCCACCAATTCTACAAGGTTTTGGTATTGCTCAACCTGCTCAAGTGAAAGAAGCGCTTCAACTGGGTGCAGCAGGCGCAATTTCAGGATCCGCGACAGTAAAAATCATTGAGCGAAACTTAGATAATCAGGCTCAATGCTTATCTGAACTTGCCGAATTTGTTCGCAATATGAAAACGGCAACAAAATAATTAATAAAAATTTTTATATTACAGCTTAAGGAACCAAAAAATGTCTTTTCTAGTGCCTTTTCTGAGAAAACAATTCGCTTTCTGGCGTATTTTTCTTTACTTTCTAGCTTTTACTGCACTTTATGCTAGATTAGTAGCTCAATTCTTCTTCTCAAACTTCTCTCTCCCTACAGGGGTAGGCGTCTTAAGTAATTCAGTTTTATTTGCCTATACTGCTTATTTTTTGGGAAGTGCGCTTTTTTTAATTTACTTTATGCTGATTTGGGGAATATCCACCGGATTTATTCTCGGATTATGTCAATTTAGGAGAAGCGTTAAAGGCATTCTTAGTGCCACCTTCATCGGAACACTCACCGCTGGAATTTCTTTTTATATCATAAACCATGCTAACGATGTTAACGATGTTAGCGATGATTACCTTTACCTCTGCCTTTTCCACGGTGTATTAGCTGCAATTTTTGGTCTAATTGCTTTTCCAAATAAAGCGGGAATTCTCTTAGAATCCCAAATCATGCATAAAATACTGCCTAAGGCTGTTTCAACGGGAGTAAATCTAACTAACCAAGTCATAGAGAAAAAAGGCTTTGCCTCTTACCGTTGGTTAATTCCTCTTGTATTTACTTTGCTTGGCACTATTATTTTTGGAATCACATCCATATTATTAACGCAAGTGACAGATCTAGCTAGCATCGTAACATTAATGCTTTTAATGATGATTATTGCTGCATTGCCGATGTTATTCACTGGTCTTACCGTCATGTTTGCACGATTCCACAAGAATTTTCGCCATCTTGCCTTTAGCGTTCTGATTGGTGTGTTATATTACAGTTTGATAGCTTCTTTATTTAATGATAGTAATATTGAAATCATCAGATTATTTGCAATACAAAACTACATAGCCTTAATCATTGCCATTGTTTTATCCGCATTGATTTCATT
>ERZ772956.2318-NODE-2318-length-12267-cov-18.035784_pt1 | contig 12267 bp, 10 predicted proteins | sample MGYA00580683_ERZ772956 | MGnify/ENA primary metagenome ERZ772956 (study PRJEB29015, sample SAMEA2738077) | human oral metagenome | biome: human oral; feature: human-associated habitat; material: saliva | place: China | collected 2212 ...
CGGGGATGGAGATCTGCTCGAAGGTCTCAGGGTGCATGAAGTTCAGGCCCATCTCATCCTTGTAGAGGTACTGATAGGGACGACGCTCGATGCGTACTTCTTCGACCTTCACCCCGCTATTCCATGTCTTATCGAGCACGCGACCCGTAGCGACGTTCTTGAGCTTGGAGCGAACGAAAGCGGGACCCTTACCGGGCTTTACGTGGAGGAATTCGACGATGAAGTAGTACTGCCCATCGATGTCGAGGCACATACCATTACGGAAGTCTGCTGTAGTAGCCATAGATATTTATTTAGAAATGTTTGCTCAGTTTATGCAGTGCAAAAATAGGAAAATCTAGGGAATAGCCTTGAGACTAAAGCCCATACTTCTCGTGGAGCTTATCGAAGCGACGAAGGGCAGCCTCGCCGTGCTTAGCGAAGCCACTACGTACCTTGTCGAGGCTTTTCTTCTGGCCGAGCTTGGTCTTGGAGAAGAACTTATCGGCATAGCAGATCAGCTCCTCTTCGGCGCTCACGGGCGTGTAGATCCCAGGGGGAAGGGGGATGCCCCGCTCCTGGATCTCCTCGGGGGTAAGACCACTACCGGTATGTCGCTCGGCTACGTGCGCATGGCGTGGTAGGCCGAGGCTACGTAGGAGTTCTGCCCCGAGGAAGCCGTGTAGGATGTAGGGTGCCTCGCCCGTGCAGTAGATGTCGGGAGCATTGGTCTGGAAGATCCCGATGTCGTGGAGCATGGCAGCCTCAGCGACGAAGGTGCGGTCGAGCTCCATCTCGGGGTGAGCGTCGAGGAGCTCTAGGGCAAGGCCGGTGACGTCCTCGGAGTGAAGGCGTAGGACGCGCTCGATGTCGCTCCCGGGCTGGTAGTATCGGTGGATGAGGGCTAATGGGTCGATCACTTGCGGGTAGGCTTGGAGGTGTGAGATGCGGGTGTCGAAGGCTTGTGCGAGCGAGAGGCCGGTGCCTTTTGCTTAGCAGGACGGGGTGCTGGGCTGGAGGTCTTGGGCGCTGTCGTCCGTGGCTTTGCTGGTTCGGGCGCAGGTGTAGCGGGGAGCACGGGTTCGGGAGTCACCGGTACGGAGTCCTGAGCTTTGTCCCCACCGAAGAGGGCGGTCTTCACACGACGGATGTCGTCGACCGAACTGATGAGCCGGGGATATAGGTAGGAGCTCTGACGTGCGGAGGGAGGCGTGTTGCTCGTGGCGTCGTAGGGCACAGTGGGGAAGATCCCCTCGATGAGCAGACAGCCGTAGCCCAGGAGGTAGACCCCGACGAGCAGGCCCAGAGCGAGCCCGATGATCCTGTCGAGGACGAAGAGGAATGTCCCCTTGGTGAGCGAACTGAACCAGCTCCCCACCATACGGATAGCCATATAGACAAGGGCGAAGGAGATCAGCGGGATGATGAAGCCCCAGCCCCCGATGCTCTGGCCGTCGCCTCCGCCGAAGAGGCTCTCGATCCACGGGGCTAAGCGCCACGCCTCACGGAAGGCGATGATCAGGGCGGCTATCTGGATGACACGTCGTACGGCACCACCGAAGAGCCCGCCGAGGGCAAAGAGGAGGATAGCTCCTCCGAGGAATAGATCAAGTTGGTTCATCGCTCGCTTATGCTGTCTGTATGAGGGTCCTGTTTCTTTCTGTGCCCAAAGTTAGTGCATCCTCGGCATTCGCAGCTCCGTGCTAGGGAAGACCCTACCAAAATCGGGGGACGATCTACCCCGCTGAATAAGGGGCATAGAAGCCCCCAAAAAGGACCCTACGGTAGGTCGTCGAAAAAACCTACAGTAGGTTTCACTTGCGACCTACCGTGGGTCGCATCGACGACCTACCGTAGGTCGTTTTTGACCCCTCTTGTGGTGAGGGTAAAGGTGGGCTGAAGAAATGCCTCGTTCTCCCGTGGAAACACCCCTTGAGAAGTCGCCCTTCATCGTGGCTTTTCTTCCCCGACAAATTTCCTCTTTTTGCCCCTCGGTGGGGAAGGCCGATCACCGATGGGCGAGCGCCTTATCCCTCGGCTAAGAAGTTCGCCAGAGATGCTCTCGTCGGAATAGTGTATCTTTGTCTATGAGAAAACGTTTTGCCCTCAAGCGACATGTCTAAGCAATATACCATCCCGGAGATCCTCGCCGCCGAGGTCGATGCACTCCGCTCTATCCCCGCTACCAACGACTACGAAGCAGCTATCTCCTTGATTCTGGATCGCGTCCATCAGAAGGGGGGGCGTCTCATCACCTCGGGGATGGGCAAGGCTGGACAGATCGCCCACAACATCGCTACGACCTTCAGCTCCACGGGTACGCCCGCTTACTTCCTGCACCCCAGCGAAGCCCAGCACGGTGACCTGGGGATGGTCTGTGCCGATGACCTGATGCTCCTGATCAGCAATTCGGGCAAGACACGTGAGGTGCTCGAGCTCGTCGCTCTCGCGCGCCGCATGTATCCTACGCTCCCCTTCATCCTCATCACAGGGAATACAGGGAGCCCGCTCTCAGAGCTTGTAGAGGTCACCCTCTCCACGGGCAATCCTCCCGAAGTCTGCCCGCTAGGGCTTACCCCGACGACCAGCACGACCGTGATGACGGTGCTGGGTGACCTCCTCGTGGTGAGTGTGATGCAGCGCATCGGCTTCACCTATCAGGACTATTCCCTCCGTCACCACGGAGGCTACCTCGGAGATAAGAGCCGTGAGCTCGTCGCTCCCGAGGCGAAGTAGCTGGTCCTGCTTAGTCTCTCATCAGAGTATCCTCGGTGCGTCTCGGGAGAGGCGTAGAGCGGGGGACTCATCCTTTTCATTATTCATGGTATGCCCCCAGGAGGTCGGTCTGATGGACTTCAGCGGAGTATACACCCCTCACCACCTACCCTCACCAAGGGCTGGGGTGAGGAGAGCAAAGTACATTAGATGACATTCGAAGAACTAGGGGTAAGTGCCCCTATCTGCCGTGCCGTAGCAGAGCTCGGCTATCAGCAGCCCATGCCTGTGCAGGAGGCTGTGATCCCCTACCTCCTAGGCGAACCTATTGACCTCATCGCCCTAGCACAGACAGGGACGGGGAAGACCGCCGCCTTTGGCCTCCCCCTCCTGCAGAACGTAGAGCGAAGCCTCAGCTCCTCGGGTGGGGCCGCTGGTGTGCCCCGTGCCCTCGTGCTCTGTCCTACTCGTGAGCTGTGCCTACAGATCGCTGACGATCTCACCGCCTACAGCAAGTACCAGCCTACGGTACGTATCCTCCCCGTCTACGGGGGATCCTCTATAGAAGCTCAGATCCGCACCCTACGTCGTGGGGTGGAGGTCATCGTGGCTACCCCTGGTCGCCTCATAGATCTCATGGAGCGAGGTGCTGCTAGTCTCGACGCTATCGAGACGGTGGTCCTCGACGAAGCGGACGAGATGCTCACCATGGGCTTCTCCGAGAGTCTGCAGACGATCCTCTCGCAGGTGCCTCGTGAGCGCCACCTACTACTCTTCTCCGCTACTATGCCCCGAGAGATCAGCTCCATCGCTGCCTCCTACATGCACGAACCCAAGGAGATCATCGTCGGGACGAAGAACGAAGGCAACAAGAACATCCGTCACTACTACTATGTCGTCTCCGCTCGGCACAAGTATCTTGCCCTGAAGCGTATCGCCGACTACTACCCTGATATCTATGGGATCATCTTCTGCCGTACCCGCAAGGAGACGCAGGAGATCGCCGACCAGCTCATCCGTGATGGCTACAACGCCGATGCCCTGCATGGCGAGCTGTCGCAGGCGCAGCGTGACTATGTGATGCAGAAGTTCCGCATCCGCAATCTACAGCTCCTCGTCGCCACCGACGTGGCTGCTCGTGGGCTGGATGTCGATGACCTGACGCACGTCATCCACTATGGCCTTCCCGACGATATAGAGAGCTACACCCACCGAAGTGGCCGTACTGCCCGTGCTGGTAAACTGGGTATCTCCATCGCTATCTGCCATAGCCGTGAGCGTGGACGCCTCCGTGATATCGAGCGCATCTCCCACGCCACGATCGAGCGCAAGCAACTGCCCTCAGGGAGCGAGATCTGTCAGAAGCAGCTCTTCCACCTGGCCGATCGTATCGAGCGTGTAGAGCTGACGGACGACACGACACTCGATACGGTCCTGCCCGACCTAGTGCGCAAGCTCGACTGGATCGACCGTGAGGAGCTCGTGCGCCGTCTCATGCTCCTCGAGCACCGTCGCCTACTGGACTACTACGAGAGTGAGGAGGTGATCGAGGAAGCCGACGACAAGGGACGTCTGCCTGGCGAACCCAAGGAGGGTAAGAAGCGAGACAAGCGTAATGCTGTAGCCGAAGAAGGTATGAAGCGTCTCTTCATCAACTTTGGGAAGCTCGACCGAATGTTCCCCAACAAGCTCATCGAACTCATCAACAAGTGCGTCCCCGGACGTGTGAAGATCGGCAAGATCGATCTCCTACCTCGCTTCTCCTTCTTCGAGGTCGAAGAGGCTGACGCTCAGGAGGTCATTCGCTCGATGAGTAGCTACGAAGTCGATGGCCGTCGCATCGCTGTGGACTACGCCGATGCACTGGGCTCCGAAGGCTCGGGGCGCAAGGAGCGTCGTCCGAAGCGCTCGGCAGGTGGCTTCGATTCCGAACGTAAACCACACCGCAAGGGAGGCGCTCGATCAGGAGAAGGCGCCTTCGATAAGTATAAAGATAAGGACCGCACTAAGCGCAGTCGCTCCCGTCGCTAGAGACTGGAGCCTCACCCTCCCGAGCTACAGGGGTGATACAAGAGCGTCACCCCGTAGCGTTATCTCATTAGTATGCAAGTTACCTGCTCTAACGCAAACTCTTCTCACAGAATCAACAACTCAAAACAACACATGATCATGAAGAAGTTCGTCTATGCTCTGATCGCCCTCCTCAGTGTAGGCGCAGTGACTCAAGTACAGGCACAGGGCATCCATCCACGTGTCGAAGTTGCGGGCAACTTCTCGACACACATCGTCAACAATGCGAAGGGGCTCTCCGTCAAGGACTACAAGATGCGCTCGGGCTTCCGTGTCGCAGGTGCTGTGGAGTTCAGCCTGCTCGGCCCGCTCTACTTCGCCCCAGGTCTTGCTTTCCAGCAGAATGGGAGCAAGGTCGGTGACCGCGTAGCTACGCTCAACTACCTCAGCGTGCCCGTCAACCTCGGTCTGCGTGCTGGGCTGGGCAATGTAGTGGCTATCTCCGTCGAAGCTGGTCCCTCCTTCTCCTATGGGATCTCCAGCGAATCCTCCTTCAACGATGTGCTGAAGAACCTCGAGAACGAAGGCTTCCGCCGCTTCGAAACGGGCGTGAATGCTTCGGTCGCTCTCTCGCTGAGCAGCTTCTACGTACGCCTCGGCTCCGATATTGGTCTTACCAATATCTATAAGAAAAAGGCCGATGCAGAGAGCCTGAAGAATGCCTCCTTCTACCTCGGGGTAGGGCTACGCTTCTAGGGCGAAATCATCCCTACACCCTCTACGGGTAAGTCGAGCCCCTTATGAGCCGTCCATCAAGCGACTCATGAGGGGCTTCTCTGTACCCTCGCCGGACGACCTACGGTAGGTCGTCGATGCGACCTACCGTGGGTCGCAAGTGAAACCTACTGTAGGTTTTTTCGACGACCTACCGTAGGTCGTTTTTGGGGGCTCTCGAAAGCCTCTGTTTATGCGGGTTGTGGGATGGTCTGATTTTCCAGAATACGCCTTCAAGTGAAAGCCTCATTCTAAGGGGTGCTTCACAGCCCTTGAGTCCCTAGGGTTTGTGCCTCAGAGATGGGGGTGAATCTTAGGCTATGGGGCTCTCCTTCCTTCGCCCCACTCCGAGGAGGGATTACTGCACGTAGTTCCTCGGAAAATCGTATCTTTGCCCCACTGATTGAATAGAATAACCAACAAAAAAATAGATAAATACGTATGGCACATCAAGAGCATCGTGAGCACGATACCCTAGACACGATCGACGAACAGGTACTCAAGGGTGAACTCTTCTTCGAGCGTCACGGCAAGAAGATCATCATCGCAGTGGCAGCCCTTCTGGTCATCGCCTTAGGCTTCTTCGCTTACCATCGCTTCGTGACGATCCCTAAGAGTGAGAAGGCTACGGCACAGATGTTCGTCGCCGAAGATAGCTTCATGCTCGGTCAGGACAGCCTTGCCCTCAAGGGTCAGGGTGCTGGCACGCAGGGCTTCGAGGCGATCGCTAAGAACTTCTCGGGCACCGATGCGGCAAACCTCGCTCACGCCTACAGCGGTATCTGCCTCTACGACATGGGGAAGTATCAGGAAGCCCTCACGGAGCTGAAGAAGTTCTCCTCTGACGAAGCTGTCGTCGCTCCTTCGATCCAGCGTATCATCGGCGACTGCTATGTCCAGCTCGGTAAGCTCGACGATGCTGTGAAGGCCTACGAGACGGCTGCTAAGCAGGCTAACAATGAGGCCATCTCCCCCAGCTGCCTCATCAAGGCTGGTCACGTCTATGAGAAGCAGGGCAAGTATGACAAGGCGATCGCTCTGTACAACGAAGTCAAGACGAAGTACTACACTGCTCCCGAAGCTGAGACGGTAGAGGCTGATCTGGTGCGTGCTCAGGCAGCTCAGGGTAAGTAATCGCTAGCCCCTACACAGAATTAGCTATGTCGACCATCGACCATATCTCCTCCTCCTACCACAGCGAAGTCCCCTCAGGTGAAGGCCTACACATAGGCATCGCTGTGGCGGAGTGGAACTATAATATCACCGAACCTCTGCTGGAGGGGGCACTCGAAGTGCTCCGCCGTCAGCAGACGAAGAAGGTCACCGTCTTCCGTGTGCCAGGTGCCTTCGAGCTGGTGAACGCTTCGGCACGCTTGCTCGAGGATCCTACGATGAATGCCGTCATCGCCATCGGCTGTGTCGTCCGTGGAGATACGCCCCACTTCGACTACATCTGTCAGGGGGTGACCTTCGGACTCTCCCAGCTGAATGCGACCTCTGTACCAGGGCTCCGAGTGATCCCTGCCCCTGTCATCTTCGGCGTCCTGACGACCGAAACGATCGAGCAGGCAGAGGAGCGTGCAGGCGGACGCCTAGGCAATAAGGGAGCCGAAGCAGCAGAGACTGCGCTGAAAATGTGCCGTCCCATTTGCACAGTTCACAAATAGTTCGTACCTTTGCACTGCAAAGAAACGGAATGGGCAGTTACCAGAGTGGCCAAATGGGGCTGACTGTAACTCAGCTGGCTTACGCCTTCGGTGGTTCGAATCCATCACTGCCCACTCCTTTCCGTCATCAGGAATGCGGAAGTAGCTCAGTTGATAGAGCATTAGCCTTCCAAGCTAAGGGTCGCGGGTTTGAGCCCCGTCTTCCGCTCTGCCAGCTGATGATGCTGACCACCACCGAGGAGTAGATCACAATAGATGATCTGCTCCTCGCTCTTTTTGTATACATCCCTGTCCCTTCCGTCTTTCCCCCTCCGTCGTCCTTTCTCCTTCCCTTAGCTCCCTACGACCTCGCCTCTCCCCTGTTTTCTCGTTTCTCCATATCGATACTCCCGGAGTAGGAGACTAGTAGCTAGCCCTGCTTCTGGGCGGTGTATCCTTGAGGGAGAGATCTGAGGTGGGAGGCTATTTGCTTTCCCTCCTTTCTCTCTCCTTGCTCATGGAGATGACGGCTACTGATCGGGGCGTTCAGCCACACCGCTCCCATCCCGCTAGAATGGGGGCTGGGAGACCCTCTTTAGCGACCTATGGTAGGTCGTCGAAAAAACCTACCGTAGGTTTTACTTGCGACCTACCGTGGGTCGCAGAGACGACCTACCGTAGGTTTTATTTTGGACATACCCAAAGGTGGTCAATATAGGCTCTGTGCAGGTGCTTCCCGTTTGTGGGTTATGCCGCTAAAAATGTGATGGTTAGTTGGGGCGTTTCTCCTTCGCTTTTCCTTTCGCTGGAGCATATCGACGGGCGGGGAAATCATCCGTAATTTCTTGCCTTTTACTGCCGTCCTTGCTCAGCATTTGGCTGGTAAAGAAAAAAAGCATACTTTTGCAAGCGAAATCATCCAAGGCACCCTCTTGGTAACTAGGGCTCCGTAGCTCAACTGAATAGAGCATCTGACTACGGATCAGAAGGTTACAGGTTTGAATCCTGTCGGAGTCACTTACTACAATGAAGAGCGCCGAGAAGCAGTAGACTGCTTCTCGGCGCTCTTTTGCTGTATCTGGTTGGGAGGAGGGGTGCTGGATGGGGCTTACCCGAGGTCGAGGCTACGGGCGATCTCCTCAGCCAGCAGGCGCTCCTTAGCTACGGTGTCGACCTCGTCGATGTCGTAGACCGCATGTGCTCGGCTATAGATGGGTGCTCGGCGCTCTAGGCTCTGCTTGACGAAGTCCAGCAGTTCGTCCCCGCTCTTGTCCCGGATGGTCGGGCGGGTGCGCTTACAGAGCTCCAGACGGGAGGCGAGCACGGGGGCTGACCCTCGGAGATAGATGGTGTGGCCGGCTTCGAGCAGTAGATCCATCGTGTCCCCTTGGCAGGGAAGCCCTCCGCCTGTAGCGAAGATCGTCTCGGGCATGCTCATAAGTTCTTCGATCGCCATACGCTCCCTTCGTCTAAAGGTCTCCTCGCCATACCGAGCGAAGATATCGGTGATTCGCTCCCTGAACCTAGTCTCGATGAAGACGTCGGTGTCTATGAAGCGGAAGCCAAGATGATCGGCTAGATGTCGCCCCACGGTGCTCTTGCCCGAGCCCATGAAGCCTATGAGGAAGATGGGGGATCGCATGGGGAGGGGCTTACTTCTTCTTGTCAGGGTAGGCGATACGAGCGTGATACATTGTCTTCAGCTTGAGATAGAAGACTTCCTTGGTCTCCTTGATATCGTGGAAGGTAAGAGGAGTGTCGTTGAGGAGTCCTTCGGCTACAATGCTGTCGACGATCTTATTGATAAGGCTACGGATACCCTCTTCGGTGTATTCGCTGAGACTGCGGCTAGCGGCCTCGACGCTATCTGCGAGCATCAGGATTCCTTGCTCACGGGTGTACGGGTTGGGCCCGGGGTAGGTGAAGGGCTCGGGATCTACCTCTTCGTCGGGGTGCTCATTAGCATACGAATTGTAGAAGTAGCGTGTAGTGCTTCGCCCGTGATGTGTGCGGATGAACTCGATGACGGGATCAGGGAGTCCGTGCTTCTGCGCCAGTGTGATCCCGTCGGTGACATGGCGGATGATCATTCGGGCGCTCTCTTGGTAGGTGAGGAACTTATGGGGATTGCTCACGGGGGAGTTCTCGGTGAAAAACTCTGGATGGAGCATCTTGCCGATGTCGTGGTATAGGGCGCCTGTACGCACGAGCTGCGTGTCTGCTCCGATCTTCATCGCTGCGGCAGTGGCTAGGATCGATACCTGATACGAGTGCTGGAAGGTCCCTGGAGCGATCTCGGAGAGCTCCTGTAGGAGGGGCATGTTCGTATCGCTGAGTTCCACCAGACGGATATTAGATACGTAGTCGAAGATACGCTCGATGACGAAGGCCAGGATGTAGGAGAACATCAGGAAGATCAGGTTGATCCCGTAGTAGAGGAGCTGGATCCAGTAGTCCGAAGTGATCGAATCTTCGTGGATCAGTTGGATGATCATCGAGGCGCCGATGTAGATCAGGTACACGATGAAGGCTGCCTTGATGATCTGTCCGCGTGAGGTGAGGCTCTGCAGGGAGAAGAGCGCTGTGAAGCCCGCCGCCACCTGGATGAAGATGAAGGCGAGGGGCTCTGCTGGGACGAAGTACGCCGATATGAGTATCGTGATGAGGTAGGCGTTGAGCGCCAGATGACTCCCGAAGAAGATACGCAGGAGCAGTAGGAGCATCACGTACGGGATGACCTGTATTGGGAAGAGCCCTGTACTGGCCTGAAGCTCCGTCAAGGCGATGAAGCTCACCATGAGCACCAGCAGGAGAAGTAGGTTCTTCGGGTGGTGGAGGAAGCTCTGGCAGAAGAGTAGAAGGTAGGTGGCTAGCACGCCGAAGAGCAGGGCGCAGTAGAGTAGAAGGCCGAGGTTGAAGACCGACTGTGTCTCGCCCCCCATACGCTCGATCTGCTCGATGCGCAGCGAGCGGAGTACATTATATATATAGGGAGTGACGATCTCGCCTCGGTCGATGATTCGCTCGCCCTGCTGTACAAGTCCCGACGAAGAGGACAGGCGACCGAGGGCGTCGTTGAGTAGCTTCGACGAATATTCCTTGTCGTAGCGGACGTTATCCTCGAGGTAGGAGGCGACGCTCATCTTCTGCAGTTCATCCCGCTGAAGTCCCGCCTTGGTTGCGTGCTCGAAGATCAGGTCATAGACCTCCTTCAGGCTGTAGAACTGGGTGATGGGCTTCCGTGTGAGTACGTTGTCTGCCCCGAGGAGATTGACCTCCAGCATCCCCTGCTCCTTGAGCGAACTGAGATTAGCCGCTTGGATGATCCCATTGGTGTAGTACTGCCGAAGTTCCTCCCTGAGGAAGTCGTAGTAGGCTCGGGGGATCGTTGTGGTGAAGCGCTTCTCATAGCTATCATGGAGCTGGTTGAGCTTGCGGGGAAGTAGGTCGGCGTCGTAGGTATATACAGGGAGCGTCTCCTGACGGATGCTGTCCTGCTCCATACGTAGCTGCTCGGCGGACTTGTAGATGGGGAAGTCGTAGGGAGCCGTGACGAGGTCATAAGCCCAAGGCTTGCCACTGCTGAAGGTGTACTGGAAGCTCCTATCTCTAGGTGCCAGTAGCATGACGACAAGCGAAGCCACGACGAAGGTCAGGAGTACCCGTGCGCCCTTGCTCAGGAGAAGCTGCTTGATGGAGGATAGATTCATGTCTTCTAAACTATTGCTTTACACAAAGATAGCGAAAAGGGGAGATGCACTGATCTGGAGCGCTTCCCGAGGGGCATCTTCGGCTCCAAGGTGAGCGAACTTTGGGTGCTCAATCGAGGGTGCTTCAAACCCGCTTAGAATGCGCACTCTGGAGATCCCGAAAAGGGATCTACGATAGGTCGTCGAAAAAACCTACAGTAGGTCGCATCGACGACCTACCGTGGGTCGCCGAGACGACCTACTGTAGGTTTTATTTTGCCCCTCTGGGAGGAGGGCTCGGGACGGCTTCGGGCGGGGCGTGTATAGACAGCCATTTTGTTTACCTTTACCCTCAGAAAGACTTGGGCTGAGCGAAGCGGAGGCGCTCCTCCCTTCTGATTGGGCTACGTCTTCTATTGATCTAGGTGCGAATCTCAAATAAGATAGGCGTATGCAAACAAAACTATTTACTGCAGGAGCGCTCCTCGCTTTGTCGCTCCATGTCGCTAAGGCTCAGGAGGTGGCAAGCCCCACCTTCGGCCTCGAACTGGGTATGTTTAATGGTGTCTACTACGAGCACCCGCTTGGGCCGCACTTCAGTGTGGGTGCTCGTGCGGGGCTTGTGCCTGCTCTATCAATAGAGGATAAGAAGCTCGACTTCTACGGGCTTATTCCTGTGGCGGAGTTTGGCCCTCGTTATTACTTCTCTGGAGAATCGTCGGGGGCTGGCTTCCGTACGGGAGGTTATGTCGGGCTCTTAGGTTCGGTCGTTCTCCCTCGATGGGCCTTGCTCCAGCCTGAGCGTGTCCGCCGTAGAGATATCTCTCACTGGTATGAGTTTTCCAGAGAGAGCTATGGAGTCGTGCCTACCCTTGGCTGGGTCTTCGGTATCGGGGAGTCAAGCTATCTCGGCCTCTCAGCCGGTGTCGGTGCCTGGTGGTCAAGATATGAGTCGGGGACGAAAAGTCGCTGGGAAAGCACGCTGAAGGACAAGGAGTATCCGATCGTGTGGAGTGTCAGTTACGGCTTCCGTCTGTAGCGCCTTCCCACCCGTATCACAGCGCCCCTCTGCCTCTCTCGTGGCAGAGGGGCGCTGTCGCTTTTGACCCATGCTTGCCCTGAGTAAGCTATATAATAGAGTGGAATGTTCGCCCGACGCTTGCCTCGAAGTGTGGGGGAGAGAGGGTGGGGGAGCGCTCGTGGCTGTTTATTCCTTGGGAGGGGTGGGGAAAGGGGTGATGAAGGGGGCGAATTTAGCTTTCCAATGAGTACGTTTGAGTTGATACGATATGCCTATGCTTGTGGAAGTTGCAGGAGTCGCAAATAGTTCGTAAATTTGCATGCTTTTTGTGCCTCTATACCCTCTCGTGAGGGAGGTAAGTAGATGGCAGAGAGCACCAAGCAGTATGTTTAAATATTGTCCGGGACGTCCGGATCAATTTAATTCTCAATTT
>ERZ772956.2328-NODE-2328-length-12229-cov-2.126992_pt1 | contig 12229 bp, 9 predicted proteins | sample MGYA00580683_ERZ772956 | MGnify/ENA primary metagenome ERZ772956 (study PRJEB29015, sample SAMEA2738077) | human oral metagenome | biome: human oral; feature: human-associated habitat; material: saliva | place: China | collected 2212 ...
GACGTAATTCTTCTTTCTTGATTGTTTGGTGCCGGCAAACCATCGTTTGCTCCCAGCATACTATCGTTTGGACTCAGCATATCATTGTTTGCTCCCGGCAAACAATAAGTCTTTTGAAAAAAGATCTAATTATGTTGTTGTTATATCTTGAAAAAGAGATTATTGTGCTTTTTTTGTTAGATAATCTCAGACCAAATATAAATAAGGTGTCTTGTCAAGTGGAATTTGTATCAACCCTTGTTTGTTGTCTGTGTCATGTTGGGGGATGCTAATTTCGGAAGTCTATACGTCATCTACATATATTGGAGAAAGGTGGGCTTGGGCTTTGCTGTTCATATTTATGAAAGCGCACGTATTATTGTATATTCACTCTCAAAAACAGAGACATAGGAAGATAAGGAGCTAAAATATTGTCGTTGTGTTTTGTGGTGCGATGTTAGGCCATTCTTTGTTGTGAGATTTGCTGTAGTATCGAGATCTTGTCTATTTTTACGCCTATAGTAGATAGCTTCAATATCTTCTTTTTTTGACCATAAAAAGCAAAAGGAGCTTGGGTTATTGTAATAATATATTGTATCTTCGCTCGTAGATTTAGATGACAATAAATTAGACGCTGGATATGAAGAGGCGAACAGCAATTAATTGTTTAAAAAAAAGTGGAGTAAAACCCAGTTTGCAGCGCATTGCGATATTGGATTATCTTTTATCGCATGCTACTCATCCTGCGGTGGATGAAATCTACGAAACGTTAGTAAAAGATATTCCAACACTTTCTCGAACGACTGTGTATAACACGCTTCATCTCTTTGCCGAGAATGGGTTGGCTACGCAAATGGCCTTAGATGAGCAACGTGTGAGATTTGATGGTAATGTCTCTCCACATGCGCATTTCCATTGTCGTTGTTGTCAGAAAATTTTTGATTTGCCGCTTCCTCCCGAAATGCCAATGGCAGGGGAAGCTTTGTCTGAAGGTCTTAAAGTAGAGCAAGTTGAAGTCAACTATCGAGGCATTTGTGCCGAATGTCAGAAGAAACAAGAATTTAACTGACGCTAATCTATAAATAGAAGAATCTAAGCAGCTTATATCGCTGAAAAGCAATACTTTCAATCTGTTACTATATATAATTTAAGGTCTCTGATGGGCAGTATGCCAACCAGAGACCTTGTATTTTACAATTGCTCGAACTAATGCTTAATGAAAGTGTTCAGCTGCGCGTGATTGTTAGATAAGATATTGAGAACTGATGCTCTCATTGTCCATTACGCGGCGAATAGTTTCAGCAAACATTTTAGAGACAGAGATCTGCTTCACCTTTTTGCAATTGCCACGATACGGAATACTATCTGTGAAGAGCATTTCTTCAATGGGTGATGCTTCGATTCGCTCATCTGCCGGATTAGACATAATGCAGTGGGAAGCTATTGCGCGGACACTGCGTGCACCATTCTCTATCATCAGCGAAGCAGCCTTGGTAATTGTGCCTGCAGTATCAACCATATCATCGATTAAGATTATGTCCATATCTTTTACATCGCCGATAATCTGCATATCACCAACTACGTTGGCACGTTTGCGCGTCTTATTGCAAAGCACCATAGGACAATCAAGATATTTTGCATAAGCACTTGCACGCTTAGAGCCACCAACGTCCGGAGAAGCAATGCATAGATTTTTCAAATTGAGTGATTGTATGTAGGGAAGTACGACTGTCGATGCATATAAGTGATCTACCGGAACATCAAAGAATCCCTGCTCTTGGTCGGCGTGAAGATCCATTGTGATCAGTCGGTCAATACCGGCTGCGCTGAGCATATCGGCAATGAGTTTTGCGCCGATAGAAACGCGTGGCTTATCCTTTCGGTCCTGTCTCGCCCAGCCGAAATAGGGAATTACAGCATTGATACTCTTTGCTGAAGCACGCTTCGCCGCATCGATCATTAGAAGCAGCTCCATCAAGTTGTCTGAATTTGGGAAAGTAGACTGAACGAGAAACACATCGCGCCCGCGTATTGATTCTTCAAAGCTAACGACAAATTCTCCATCAGCAAAATAGGTAATATCAAGGTTACCTAATGGGCAGTCCAAGTCTTTGCAGATTTTTTCTGCTAAGTAGCGCGTCTTGGTGCCGGAAAAGACCAAAAAAGATTCTTTATTCATTGTGGTTAAGTAAGGGGTGTTAATCAATTATTTTTTTCAACTTTCGAAAATGGTTTATCAGATCTTTGTAATCTTGGTTGGAGAAGATGTTGAACCGATTCCAGATTTCGCCATAAAGCACAGCACCGCCAAAACCTCTTTCTTTTAACTGTAAGAGATTGTCAATTGTGACACCGCCTGCGGCATATACTTTTTTATCAATCAACTTACCCATCGTAGCAAGCTCTTCTTCTGGATCAATACTGCTTTCCTCTTGCTTGTCGTCTGGTGATAGGGAGAGAAAAACGTAATCCATCTGCTTTTTTCGCTGTTGTAATTCTTCCTTGTTACGACAAGTGCAACTTATTTGACCGCGATAGTTGTCGGGGGCAGCAGTGTTGCGTTGGTTCAGGTGGATTCCTTTTAAGCCAAACTCTTGTTTGAGATAAAAATGATCGTGAGTAATTATGCGCTTTCGATATCGTTCTGGTAATAGTGATAATAAGCGTTCTGAATAGACTGGTTCGCTATTCGGCTTTCTCATATGAAGCAACTCCAAACCTTCATCAAAGAGCGTCGATAGTATCGCGTGTTCTTCAACAAAGAAATATGGTGTAGTTAAAAGGACAAGTTTAAATGCTCCCATACTTATTAAATATGAATAGCGAGGCGAGTCGCCTTGTACATCCACACTGCAAAGATACAAAGTATAAGCAGAAAAACCGATTTGTGGGCCGCTCTTTTCGTGAAATTCTTATAGTATGTATGTTACTATTGAACGTGTACTTCTAAATGTACTTCTATTTAATGTTTTGAGACCTCAACAATCGTTGTCGGAGGGAGCAATTCGTTGCGTTTCTTTGTGGCCTTTACTACTTCTTGTGCTAAATGGAGAAAGGCTTCGCTTATGATTTCGCCTTTCTTGAGTGAAACAGGTTCTCCTTCGTCGCCGCTTTCGCTGATGCTTTGTACGATTGGGATTTGGCCTAACAAGGGTACATGCATCTCTGTAGCTAAATTAGCTACGCCCTCTTTACCAAACAAGTAGTAACGATTCTCTGGGAGTTCTTTAGGCGTAAACCAAGCCATGTTCTCAACAAGTCCTAAGATTGGGACATTAACTTTCTCGTTTTTATACATATCAATGCCTTTTCTAGCATCGGCAAGTGCTACTTGTTGTGGAGTTGAAACGATTACTGCGCCCGTAACGGAGAGTGTTTGAAGTAAAGTCAGATGAATATCTCCCGTTCCCGGCGGAGTGTCAAGAATAAAATAGTCGAGATCACCCCAATCTGTATCGGCTATTAATTGTTTGAGTGAATTAGAGGCCATACCTCCTCGCCATAATGTAGCTGTATTGGGGTTAACAAAGAATCCTATTGAAAGTACTTTGACACCATATTTTTCTGCCGGAATAATCAGTTGACGCCCGTCTTTGTTTTCTGCGAAGATTTGGACTTGCTCTAAGTGGAGCATTTTAGGAATTGATGGGCCGAAGATATCAGCATCAAGCAATCCAACTTTGTAGCCTAATGCAGCAAGACTTACAGCAAGATTAACGGACACAGTACTTTTTCCTACGCCTCCTTTTCCGCTACTGACAGCGCAAAACATGGATTGACGAACAAAGCCTGTTTTCGCCATAGTCACACTGGCGCCTCCGGTATCCTGCCCTTTTATTCTTTGTACAAACAGGTTCGTCAGCTTAATACCGTTCTCGTGCTTATTGGTGGCAGGAATCTGATAGTTCTCCGTGGAAAGAACCTCTCTGGCTATGGAATTTCGCATAGCCGCCGCCATAATTTCCCCAATATCCTTCACATTCATATGATGGGTACTGTGATAAAGCCCTGTAGCATTCTGGAATTTACAGTCTGAAGATAGCCCCAAGTCCTGGGCTTTTTTATTCATTAAAGCTACAAATCCTGCTTCAGAACCGGCAATTTCCTTAGCCAGAGCCAATACCGCATCCGCTCCGGAGGGTAGAATTACCCCATAGAGTAAATCCTTTACCCGAACCTGCTCCCCTGCTACAAAACCGCAGTTGCTGGCTCCTCTTGCCTTCACATAGTCCACAATATCCTGGGTAATGGTAATCTTCTTTTCTAAATCCGGAAGATTCTCAACCGCCACAAGTAAAGTCATCACCTTTGTCATAGAGGCCGGATTCATGCTTGCAGAGCTGTTCTTTTCTCCTAAGATTGTGCCCTGATCCAAGTCAAAAACTACTGCATAATTGGCATTCACATCTGAGCCGATAGACTTGGTTTGTCCATTCCCCGAGAGCTTTGCCAAATTCCACTTTCTTTCCTGGGTAACAGCCGTATTTTGACCGCTACTCTTCGTCGTATTTTGAGAGGATGTGCCACCCGGATTGGCTGCCGGGTTGCTTCCGCCGGAATTTGCAGATCCACTGTTTCCGCTCCCATTATTCCCCTGATTATAAAGAAGGTCTTCAATATACTGGTAGGTGGAATCCTTTCCTCTTCCTACACCGCTTCCATTAACGGAAACCGGACCGTAGTCTGAAATTCCGTAAACTCTTTCTTCTGCATATATCAATGTACTCTGTACTATAGATAACAATAAAACCATAGAGCACAAGCTTTTTTTGATTCCCATTCTTTTTCTCATCTTTCCCTGATTGCTTCTTCCTATAATGTTTTAACTTTTTAAAAGAAAAGACTGTCTCTTCCTATTAAAAATTTCACTCTTTCCTTCGCATCTCAATTTCTCTTAGCTGTTTTTCTCTTAGCTGTTTTTCTCTTTATTCTCTCAGAATAAAGGAAAACATTTTCATCATAAAGGGCAAAGCAGAAAAGCACAAGGGATAAAGCTTACAAAATCATGTCAACTATACGCCGGCTTTTGTTATACACAGATATCCGCCTTGATTTTTTCAAATATTTTATCTCCGATTCTCTTTACATTCTTAATTTCTTCAATGCTGGAAAATCCGCCGTATTCCTCCCGGTAACGGATGATATTTTTTGCCGTGGCGGGACCAATCCCTTTTAAGCTTTCCAGCTCCTGCTCTGTAGCTGTATTAATATTGATTTTCTTTTCCTTCTGATTTTGTTGAATTCCTCCTTGACCGTCTTCTATGCCGGCTACTTTCTTTTCACCATCTACTCCAATTTCCGCTTTACTTTCTTCTTTGCTTTCTTCTTTGCTTTCTTCTTGACTTTCTTCTTGACTCTCTTCTTTACCAATCTCCGGATTATCTTCTTTTTTCGCCTTTTTACTCCATTCTAGGTTTTCTTGCTCTTGGCGCTTTTCTTGGTTTTCCACTTCTAATGGATCTTCTATTTTTCGATTTTCTCGCCCCTCTTGCTTTTCTTCTGCTATTTTTTCCCGGTTATCCGGCAACTTTTCATTTCTCTTGGCCTCTAAGCTTTCATAAGCGCCCCGGGCCAGAAACGCTTCTTTCTCTTCCCCCGCAGCCCCCTTATAGATAATCTTTCTTTCCCGTTCCTGATTCATCAAAAATAGAAATCCCAGAAGCATAATCATCAGAAGCAATAAAATAATTTTTCCCCGTTTCAAGGAAGACAGACATAAATTGGGCATAAGAAGCTCCTTTCTGAAAAATAAATAGATAGCAGAATCCTTGAAAAAATGAACTAATGGCAGAATGATTGAAAAAATGAATAAATGGCAGAATACTTGAAAATGAACTAATAAATAAATGAATAGGTGAAAATCAGAATACTAAAAAAGAAAGGTATAGGTGAAAATAAGAAAACATGAAAACAAATAGATAGACGGAAAAAATATTTAAAAACAGATGAATAAAAAACAGATAAAGACGAGAAGAATAGAATCTAATAGAACTAAAGAAGAAATCTACAAGCTATAGTATACCATAATCTTCCCTACAAATTCTCTTCGAATAAAGAATTTATAGGGAAGATTATGGCCATAAAAAAATTTTAAAAAACAGAAAAGGCTATGCTTCCGATTCCTTCTCTGCCAAAATCAGCTCTTTGGCATAGGGTAGCGTCCTAATCCAATCGCAGAAGGTATGCCATTCTTCTAACTTATGGCTCTTTCTGGAAAAATACATATTGATAAGACTCTCGTAATTCATGGTGCAGGTCCGCATTTGCTGATAAGAGCTGGGAAGCAACTGGATAATGGTGTACCAATCCTCCTTGTTTTTCTCCTCCAGAAAACGAAGACGAATACGTTCCAGATCCTCCACAGTTCTTTTCAAACTCTCCAGCCCTTCCTCGGTGAGATGATCATGGGAAAAGTCCTCAATGCTAAATTCCTTGGAATGGATTTTGTGCATGGTAGAGGTGGAATTTGCTACAGTTGCCACTTTATATGTGTCATACTCCTTCCACCAATAAAGAGGAGCCGTAATGTCCACAGAGACAAAGATTTGGCGGATAAACTTTCTATGATCGGAACCGGCCAGTCGTAAACGCCTTGCCAGATTCATGTCATTGGGTCCAAGCTGGTAATTTCCTTCTTCATCATAATAAGAGTCCGCCCTATCCCAGGAATTCATAGGATTTCTGGCACCTCTCATGGCATTTTCTATATTCATTACAGATGTTCTTTCACACTTTAACATAGCTCTTCCTTTCTCATGCAAAACTGATGGCAGTATAACATGGGACGTTTTTCTAAGCCAGACTAATATAGCTTTTTAGAATACTTTTAGGCTTTTTCCTTTGTAGCGCGATTACTCCGGACTTTCGCTTCCGTTATTTTTTTAGAACATTTTTCCTAAAAATCAAAGTTTCTCCCCCTATTCTTTAGCCTTTTTGAGCAAATCGTGCTATAATACACTACAGCGTTTGGTTTTTATACTTGAAGAATTATGGAGGTAGAACATGACAGTACCTGAGAGACTTTCCGCACTTCGTAAGATTATGAAGGAAAAAGGCATTACTATGCTGATTGTTCCCACTGCGGATTTCCATCAAAGCGAATATGTTGGAGAGCATTTTAAAGAGAGAATGTTTATCACCGGATTTACCGGTTCTGCCGGAACTGCTCTTATCGGTTTAGAGGAAGCAAGACTTTGGACTGACGGTCGTTATTTTATCCAGGCTGCTAAGCAGTTGGAAGGAACCACCGTTCAGCTGATGAAGATGTTCGAGCCGGGAGTACCCAGTCTGGAGGCCTTTTTGGAGGAGCATTTGAAGGAGGGCGATACCCTTGCCTTTGACGGTCGTGCCGTATCCGTAGGAGAAGGACAGGAATACGCTCGTATTGCCGAGAAAAAGAAAGCTAAGATTCTCTATGATGAGGACTTTGTGGATCCGGTTTGGAAGGATCGTCCGGCACTTTCCGAAGAGCCCGCCTTTGATCTGGATGAAAAATATGCCGGTGAAAGCGTAAGCAGTAAGATGGCTCGTATTCGTAAGGAAATGGAAGATGCGGGATGCAATACCCATATCGTTTCCACCCTGGATGATACCTGCTGGACTCTGAATATCCGCGGTAATGATATCGAGTTCTTCCCTCTTGTTCTCAGCTATGCCATCATTCGCATGGATCGTTTCGACTTATACATTGATGAAAGAAAGCTGGACAAGGCTTTGCAGGAGAAGCTGGCTAAGGACGGTGTGGTACTCCATCCCTACAATGCCATTTATGAGGACGTAAAGAAGCTTTCCGACAAGGATATTGTTATGATTGACCCAAGCAAGTTGAACTATGCTCTCTTCAACAATATCCCCAAGTCTGTAAAGACCGTAGAAAAGAGAAATCCTGCCATCTTGATGAAGGCTATCAAGAATCCTATTGAGATTGAGAATATTCGTAAAGCACAGATTAAGGATAGTGTTGCACACCTTCGCTTTATGAAGTGGCTTAAGGAAAATATCGGCAAGATTAAGATTACAGAGATGTCTGCCGCAGCAAAGCTGGATGAGTTCCGTGCCGAGATGGGCAACTTTATTCGTCCAAGCTTCGAGCCCATTTCTTCTTTTGGTCCTCATTCCGCCATTGTGCACTATACCTCTTCTCCTGAAACCGATGTAGAATTCCATACCGGAACACTTTACTTAAGTGATACCGGAGCAGGCTTCTATGAGGGTTCCACAGACATTACCAGAACCTTTGCTTTAGGAGAGGTTCCTCAGCAGATGAAGGATGATTTTACTTTGGTTGCTATCAGTAACCTCCACCTTGCCAATGCGAAGTTCTTGGAGGGATGTACCGGTCTGGTATTGGATATCCTTTCCCGTCAGCCATTCTGGGAGAGAAACTTGAACTTCAATCATGGTACAGGTCACGGCGTAGGATATCTTCTGAACATTCATGAAGGCCCTGCAGGCTTCCGTTGGAAGTTCCGTGCCGGAGAAACCGAAGTGCTGCAGGAGGGTATGGTGATTACCGATGAGCCGGGATTCTATGTGGAAGGCTCCCACGGTATCCGCCTGGAAAATGAACTTCTCGCCAGAAAGGGAGAGAAGAACGAGTATGGACAGTTCATGTATTTTGAAACCATTTCGCTGATTCCTTTCGACCTGGATGCCATCAATCCGGATATGTTGAATGCAGAGGATAAGAAGCTCTTAAATGACTACCATGCAAGAGTTTATGAGACCATTGCCCCACTTCTTAAGGAAGACGAGAAGGAATTCTTAAAGAAGTACACCAGAGCAATCTAATATATACTTCTATATTAAAATGAGCTATCACTCAGCATGAGAGCGATAAGCATGAATAAAAAAGTAGAGCAGGTTCATCCTGCTCTACTTTTTATTCATTGATTACTTATTAGATAAATACTCGTGAATTCCCTTTGCTGCCGCTTTTCCTGCACCCATGGCCAGAATAACGGTTGCAGCGCCGGTTACCGCATCACCTCCGGCATAAACCGCCTGCTTGGTGGTTTCTCCGTTTTCTTCCTTAGCGATAATGCATCCTCTTCTGTTGGTATCCAATCCCTTAGTAGTCTCGCTAATCAGCGGATTAGGAGAAGTTCCCAAAGACATAATCACTGTATCACAGTCAATCACATATTCGGAACCGGGAATCTCTACCGGTCTTCTTCTTCCGGAAGAATCCGGCTCTCCAAGTTCCATCTTAATGACACGGATTCCGGTTACCCAGTCATTTTCATCCACAAGGATTTCTACCGGGTTCTGTAAAAGGTCGAAGATAATTCCCTCTTCCTTGGCATGGTGTACTTCCTCCACTCTGGCAGGAAGCTCAGCCTCGGAACGACGATATACTACATGAACCTCTGCTCCTAATCGAAGAGCTGTTCTTGCCGCATCCATAGCAACGTTACCGCCGCCTACAACCACAACCTTCTTTCCGGCCTTCATAGGGGTATCTGAATCCTCTCTGTACGCCTTCATCAGGTTATTTCTGGTTAAGAACTCGTTAGCGGAGTAAACACCGTTTGCTGTCTCTCCGGGAATATTCATAAACTTCGGAAGTCCTGCACCTGTTCCTAAGAACACTGCATCAAAGCCCTCTTCCTCCAAAAGCTCATCCACGGTAATGGAACGTCCTACGAAAACATTGGTGAGAATCTTTACCCCCAGCTTCCGTACATTCTCAATTTCAGGACCAACTACTCTGGTCTTGGGAAGACGGAACTCCGGGATACCGTACTGTAAAACTCCTCCCGGCTCGTGGAAGGCTTCGAAGATGGTTACATCATAGCCTAACTTTGCCAAATCTCCCGCACAGGTTAAACCGGAAGGTCCTGCACCGATAACAGCTACCTTCTTACCGTTTGGTGCTCCGGCTTTAGCAGCCATATAGTTATGCTCTCTTGCCCAGTCCGCTACATAACGCTCCAGCTTTCCGATAGATACAGGCTCTCCCTTAATACCACGGATACAAACGCCCTCACACTGGGTTTCCTGAGGACAAACTCTACCGCAAACTGCCGGCAATGCGGAGGACTCTGCAATAATATCTGCTGCCTTCTCAATATTGCCTTCTTTAATCTGGCTTATGAAGTCATTAATCTGAATAGAAACGGGACATCCTACTACGCACTTCGGATTCTTACAGTTCAAACAACGCTCTGCCTCTTCCTTAGCCTCTGCATCGCTATATCCCAAGCATACCTCTTCAAAGTTTCTTGCACGTACCTTCGGCTCCTGTTCTGCCACAGGAACCCTCTTCATCATATTTGCCATAATTCCCCTCCCTTAGTTGCAGTTTCCACATCCGCCATGGGACTTTTCTGCTTCCAAAAGTTCCAGTAATGCTTTACCCTCTTCGGCCTTATAGGTCTGCTGTCTCTTCATCGCCAGATTAAAATCTACCAAGTGTCCGTCAAACTCCGGTCCGTCCACACAAGCAAACTTTACCTGATCTCCAACAACCAAGCGACAAGCACCACACATTCCTGTTCCGTCAATCATAATGGGGTTCATGGAAACAATGGTGGGAATTCCTAATTCTTTCGTGGTAAGGGCGGCAAACTTCATCATGATTACCGGTCCGATGGCAATACAACGGGTATACTTCTTACCCTCTTCATTGACCAGCTTCTTTAATACATCGGTAACCACTCCCTTGGCTCCGTAGGAACCGTCATCCGTGGTAACATAAACATTCTTAGCCACGGAACGAAGCTCCTCTTCCATAATCAGAAGATCCTTATTTCTGGCTCCAAGAATGACATCCGCCTCAATGCCTCTTTCGTGTAACCACTTTACCTGAGGATATACGGGAGCAGCTCCCACTCCGCCGGCAATAAAAATCAGATTTTCCTTTTTTAACTCTTCCGGACTTAATTCCACAAGCTCGGACGGTCTTCCTAAGGGTCCTACAATATCTGTGAAGTAGTCTCCTACTTTCAGATGACTAAACTTCTCTGTAGAAGCGCCTACAACCTGGAACACAATGGTAATGGTTCCTTTTTCCTTATCGTAGTCTGCAATGGTGAGGGGAATTCTTTCTCCCAACTCTCCCAGCTTTGCAATCATAAACTGGCCGGGCTCCGCCTTTCTTGCTACATAGGGCGCCTCCACGTCCATGAGCCAGTCCTTGTCAACGAGATGCTCAACTCTTGTGATCTTGTACATGCTCTCCTCCATGTTTCTTTCCTACGAAAAACGCGTTTCGTAGACCTGTTCTTTCTGATTAGTGTAGCAGAATTTACAGTAAAATTCATCTATAAAACAGCATTTTATTCACAGTACACAAAATCGAAACTTCTTTCTTGTGTAAAGCAAAAAAGGAATGATGTTTTTTTCAGCAATTTTATTGTAGCAAATAAAAAATTTTTTTCCTGTTTTTTATTTATGCAAGACCTTCTTTAATAGGCTAATTTCTCGGCAAAGTAAGCCTGCAATTCACTGATAGGAATTCTCACCTGCTCCATACTGTCTCTTTCTCTTACGGTAACCGCATGATCCTCTTCGGACTGGAAATCATAGGTTACGCAATAAGGCGTTCCGATTTCATCCTGTCTTCTGTAACGCTTTCCGATATTTCCACGGTCATCGTACTCGCACATCCAGTACTTAGACAATTCCTCATGGATCTTCTCTGCCCCTTCTCCCAGCTTCTTGGCAAGGGGAAGAACACCAATCTTAATCGGAGCCAAAGCCGGATGGAAACGAAGGACAGTTCTTTCATCTCCGCCTTCCAATTCCTCCACATCATAAGCCGCACAGAGGAAAGCCAAGGTTACACGATCCGCTCCCAGAGAAGGCTCTACAACATAGGGAAGATAATGCTCATTTGTCTCGTCATCAAAATACTTCATATCCTGGCCGGATACCTCTTCATGACGAGATAAGTCATAATTGGTACGATCTGCAATTCCCCACAGCTCGCCCCAACCGAAGGGGAAGAGAAACTCCAAGTCTGTTGTGGCCTTGGAATAGAAGGAAAGCTCTGCCGCCTCATGGTCTCTGGCACGGAGCATATCCGGCTTCATGCCTAAATTCAGAAGCCATTTCTGGCAATAATCCTTCCAATACCCGAACCATTCCAAGTCCGTGTCCGGTTTACAGAAGAACTCCAGCTCCATCTGTTCAAACTCTCTGGTACGGAAGGTAAAGTTTCCGGGGGTGATCTCATTTCGGAAGGACTTTCCAATCTGCGCAATTCCGAAAGGCAGCTTCTTTCGAGAGCTTCTCTGCACATTTTTAA
>ERZ772956.2329-NODE-2329-length-12228-cov-21.755607_pt1 | contig 12228 bp, 9 predicted proteins | sample MGYA00580683_ERZ772956 | MGnify/ENA primary metagenome ERZ772956 (study PRJEB29015, sample SAMEA2738077) | human oral metagenome | biome: human oral; feature: human-associated habitat; material: saliva | place: China | collected 2212 ...
GAGCTGTCGGATGATAGGGGCAGAGTCACGAAGGGTGAGGTAGTCGTACGCTTGCCCTCGTATCCAAAGAAGGAGTGCTCCTTCGGTAGGATTACCCATGACCTCGGGGTGCTGTCGGTCGTGTGTATTGAGGAAGGCCGTCGTGTTGGCTGCTATGGCTTCGGGGAGAAGGCTTTGTACCTCAGTCGAGGCTTCGCTGAAGAAGCTCTCGACGCGCATTCGATTCTCCGTGAGTGTCCCCGTCTTGTCGGTGCAGATGACGGTGATAGCACCCATTGTCTCGCAGGCGTGCATACGGCGAACGAGGTTGTTGCTACGCATCATGCTACGCATGCTATAGGCAAGTGAGAGACTCACACTCATTGGTAGCCCCTCGGGGACAGCGACGACGATGACCGTCACGGCGAGCATGATCTTGCCGAGGAAGTAGGAGAGTGTAGTATCCCATGGAGCTGCAAAGTCCCCATCGAGAGCATAGATTAGGGTGCTGCCTACGAGGACGAGTGCTGCGAGGATATAGCTGATACGAGCTATGAGACTGCCGAGGTGATCAAGCTGACGATTCAGCGGCGTCTCTACGGAGGCATCTATCTGGATGCCTTCGAAGATCTTCCCCTGTTCGGTAGCATCTCCGACGACCTGTACGCGACAGACGGCATGTCCCTCGAGGATGGTCGTGCCACGACATATATAATTGGTAGGGTAAGTGGCTTCGCTGTCTTGATCTTCAGGGTGTACGCTCTTGGTCGTCATCGGCTCACCCGTGAGGGTTGACTCATCTACCGAGAGTGTGACAGCCTCAAGGAGCTCGGCATCGGCTGGGATCTCCTCCCCCGTCTCCAAATAGAGCAGGTCGCCGACGACGATCTCGCGCTTCGGGATCTGTATGATCTCGCCATCGCGCATGACCTTGTAGCACACCTCGTCGCCTACCTGGCTCAGAAGCTCGAACTCCTTCTCGCTCTTTAGCTCGAAATAGAAAGCTATGCCTGTGGAAAGTAGTATCGCTAAGAAGACTCCGACAGGCTCAAAGAATCCAGCTCCTGTGGGATCGGTCTTGGTGATAAAATACTCATAGCTGGCCGAGAGGAGGGAGAGTACCATAGCGATGAGCAGGATGATGATGATGGGATCCTCGAATTTCTCGAGGAAAAGCTTCCAGCGCGAGGTGCGTGGGCGGGGTGTTAGCTCATTGCAGCCGTGTTGTAGCCGGCTCTTGTGTGCCTGCTCTGAGGTTAGTCCTATATGCGGAGTAGGGATCTTGTCCATTATATATAATGTATAGGGGGAGGGATGAGAGGTCGAAGTAGGGACCTCTCCTGCCATCTCCTTCGCCTGCAAAAATAGCGGAAGACCACCACATGATCATCCTATTACTTCTTAGACGGATTCAGGGGCTTTCTCATACTCCTCAGATGTACCAGTACTGGTCGCTGAGTGAACCAGTACTGGTACACCTTATTGACCAGTACTGGTTCGCGCTCTGACCAGTACTGGTCAACTTGCGAACCAGTACTGGTTGATTTTACTCTCCTGCAAAGGTTTATTCTATAAGGGGGTTGGAGGGGGGGGGATGTAGTGACAGATAGGGATAGGGTGTCTGGCAAGGCAAAGGCCTACCTCTTTATCTGGTTGGCTGGTGAAAATGGGGGGATATTTGGAGGCTTGGAAAACTTATACTATCTTTGCAACGCAAATCAGCAAGCACGGTGTGGTAGTTCAGCTGGTTAGAATACCTGCCTGTCACGCAGGGGGTCGCGGGTTCGAGTCCCGTCCATACCGCCAGAAGGAGCTGTGTCCCCTTCTCCACGAGGAGGAGTGAGCACAGCTTCTCTTCCGAAAAGCCAAGCTCGGGATGTAGCGCAGTCCGGTTAGCGCACCTGCTTTGGGAGCAGGGGGTCCCAGGTTCGAATCCTGGTATCCCGACACAATAGGGAGGTCTGATGTAGAGCACTACGTCAGACCTCTTTTCTTATATATCCAGCAGGGTAGCCCTAGAGCCCCTTCTGGAGCAGACTCTTCACCCGATGAGGGGAGCCTTCACGGGGAGAGTCGTATCTTTACGCCATGGGGCTATCTCCCCATCCCGACAACGAATCAGATGAAGCAAGAATCTCGTATGATCGCTAAGACGCTACAGGCTCTAGAGCCCGTCTTGGCCCAAGAACTAGAAGCCCTCGGAGCGACAGATATAGAGGAAGGGCGCCGTATGGTCTCCTTCACCGGGGACAAGAAGCTCCTCTACAAGGCGAACTACTGCCTGCGCACCGCCCTGCGTATCCTTCTACCTATCGCTACCTTCCGAGCGACCAATCCCGACGAGCTCTACAGCCAGCTCAAGGGACTCGACTGGAGTGCTTGGATGCGGTCTGGAGATAGCTTCGCCTTCGATACCGTGGTCTACTCGGAGACCTTCACCCATAGCAAGTATGTAGGCTATCGTGCTAAGGATGCACTGGTCGACTACTTCGTGGAGCGTGGCGAGAATCGCCCCTCGGTACGTCTGGACAATCCCGATCGTCTCTTCCACATCCATATCGCTCATGACGAGGTGACCCTAGCGCTGGATAGCTCGGGGGAGAGCCTCCATAGGCGTGGCTGGCGTGTGGCGCAGACAGAAGCGCCGATGAGTGAAGTCCTCGCCGCCGGTATCCTACTTCTCGCAGGCTGGGACGGCTCGACGGACCTCGTCGATCCCATGTGTGGCTCGGGTACGCTCCTTATCGAAGGAGCGCTCATCGCCCGAGGAATCGCTCCGGGATCCTTCCGCCGAAGCTTCGCCTTCCAGCGCTGGCTCGACTACGATGCAGGGCTCTTTGACTTAGTCAAGCAAGAGGCCGAAGAGCAGCTTCGTCCCTTCGAGCACCATATATATGGGTCGGACAATTCGATCGAAGCCGTCAAGGTCGCCCGCTACAATGTACGTACGGCAGGCCTCGGGGATATCATCACCGTAGCGCACCGTGCCATGCAGGATTGCCCTGCTCCCGAGGCGCCTGTCCTTCTGGTGACTAACCCACCTTACGGCGAACGCCTACGTCCACGCTCCATCGAAGAGCTCTACCGAATGATTGGGGAGCGCCTCAAGCATAACTATGCCGGCTCCAAGGCGTGGATCATCGCCTACAAGCCCGAGCACTTCGACTCCATCGGTCTTCGACAGAGCATGCGTATCAAGATGCTCAACGGCTCTCTCGAGTGTGAGCTCCGAGGCTATGAGCTCTTCGCAGGCAAGCGTGACGACTATAAGCGGGAAAGAGGTGGGGAAGGTCGCCCCGAGATGCCCCGCCGTGAGCGTGCTCCACGCTCTGAGCGTCCTCGTCGGGAGTTTGACCGCCCTCGTAGGGCATTCGACCGCTCCGACCGCCCCGACAGAATGGATCGCCCCGATCGTGATCGCAGAGAGCGACCCGAGAGAGGGGAGCGCTTGGACCGAGCAAATAGATCCGAGCGTCCAGAGCGTACCGATCGGCCTAGTCGCCCTCGTCGTGACCGAGACTTCGATCGTGGCTCTTCGTCGGATTGTCCCCGTCGTCCTCGCCCTACAGATGACAGACCTCGGAAAGAAAGAGGCCCTCGCCGAGAGCACTCCGAGAAGAAAAAAGAGGGTGGTCTCTGGCCCAACGATCGCTTCCGTTACCGAGATGAAGAGGGGCGTGAACGTATTCGTTCTAAGCGCTCTAGCCATATCCAGGTATTCTCTCTCGACAAGGAGGAGTAGCCTGTAGAAGCCTCGCTAGGTACGGACAATCTCAGGGCGATATTTGGTCGTTTCGATTTTTGTTGTACCTTTGCAGTGCAAACGGGTCAGCCCAGGTGGCGGAATTGGTAGACGCGCTCGTTTCAGGTGCGAGTGTTCAAAAGACGTGCAGGTTCGATTCCTGTCCTGGGCACAGCCTTGACGCACAGCGTCCTCAGTTTGCAAGCTTCAAATACGCGGGTGGTGAAATTGGTAGACACGCTACTTTGAGGGGGTAGTGCCGGTTACGGCGTGTGAGTTCAAATCTCATCCCGCGTACAAAGAAAGAGAGCGAGACTCCTTAAGAAGTAATTCTTGAGGAGTCTCGTTGCTTTTGTTCAGATACAATGATCGTATAGCGCATGAAAGATAAGAGCATGACCGTCTATCCCAATGCCAAGATCAATCTTGGTCTCTTCATCACTGGCCGACGCTCCGATGGGTACCATCTGCTGGAGACCGGCTTTCTTCCTATTCCCCTTTGTGATGTCCTAGAGCTCTCCGTCCTAGCAGACGAAGAGGAGGATCGGCTTGAGGTCGTGGGGGGCATCGAGACGGGAGCGCTGAGTGACAATCTAGTGCTTCGTGCTGTGCGAGCCCTCCGTGCTGTCCGCCCGTTCCCAGCGCTCTCCCTTCGTCTCACGAAGCACGTCCCTTCGGGGGCAGGTATGGGTGGTGGATCAGCAGATGCTTCCTTCACCCTCACTGCTGTCAATGAGCTCTGTGCCCTTGGCCTCTCCACTGAGGAACTGGAGCAGATTGCCCTAGGCCTCGGAGCAGACTGTCCTATCTTCGTGCGCAATCAGCCTGCTTTGGGTCGAGGGATAGGTGAGGTGCTTACCCCCCTCACCCTACCACAGCTCGCTGGCTATCACCTAACGATCGTCAAGCCAGAAGTCCATATCTCCACCGCCGAAGCCTTCCGTGGGCTCCTTCCCATTGAGCCTAGGGAGACTTCTCTCGAAGTACTCCTTAGTCAGCCTGTATCCTCCTGGTCTTCGTCGGTAATCAATGACTTTGAGCCCAGCCTCTTCCCACGCTATCCTGAGCTGAGGGAGATCAAGGCGGAGCTCTATCGCTTAGGGGCGGACTTCGCTCTGATGACAGGCTCGGGAGCAGCGCTCTATGCCCTGTCTAAGGAGCCCCTATCTCTAGAGACCTTCGAGAAGAAGGGCTACTTCCTCTGGCAGGGCAGGATCTAAGCCCTCCCCCTCTCCCCAACCAAACCTTATCCCAATGACTCCCTCTACATCTATCCCCCAGCTACTCGTGGCTGCTGGCTCTTCGGGCAGTGGCAAGACGACCTTTACCCTCGGACTTCTTCGTGCATTGAAGAAGCGGGGTCTGAAGGTGCAGAGCTTTAAGTGTGGCCCTGACTACATCGACCCAAAGTTCCACCACCTAGCAAGTGGCAGTTCGTCGATCAACCTCGATCTCTTCATGATGAGTCCCGAGCATGTGCGTGCCGTCTATGCACGCCATACCCAGACGGCGGACGCTACCGTCGTCGAGGGCGTGATGGGGCTCTATGATGGCTATGTGCGTATGCATGGCTCTTCGGCTGAGGTAGCACAGACGGTAGGTATCCCCACGGTCCTCCTGGTCGATGCCCGTTCGTCGGCCTATTCTGTCGGGGCGCTACTCTATGGCTTCAAGCACTTCCGTCAGGACACGGAGGTTGTAGGCGTGGTCTTCAATCGTGTGGCGTCGGAGAATCATTACCGCTTCCTCCGTGAGGCGGCGGAGGACGCTGGGGTATGCCCTCTAGGCTATATCCCGAAGGCCAAGCTCCTCGAGATCCCCTCCCGTCATCTAGGCCTATCGCTCGAGGAACTGGAGCGTATGGATGCGCTTCCCGAGGAGGTAGCCCAGATGCTCGAGGAGCACGTCGATCTGGATCGCCTTCTCTCGCTCTGTATCCGTCCCCGCCCTCAGCAGGTCGAGGAAGCACACCCTCAGCCTACCAGCTCCCGACGTATCGCTATTGCCCGGGATGAAGCATTCAACTTCATCTATGAGGAGAATGTACTTCGCCTGAAAGACTTCGGGGAAGTCGTCTTCTTCTCCCCACTGAGGGATGAACCCCTGCCCCAGTGTGATCTGCTGTATCTGCCTGGGGGGTACCCCGAGTTCTACCTCACAGAGCTGACGAAGGCAGAGCACACCCGACGGAGCATCCAAGCTCATGCAGAGGCTGGAGGGAAGATCCTAGCCGAATGTGGTGGGATGATGTACCTCTGCCGGGCTATCCGTGATGAAGAAGGCCGTAGCTATCCCATGTGCGGGGTCCTTGACCTTGAGGCAACGATGGAAGGGATGCGCCTCAAGCTCGGCTACCGCAAGCTCTATGTCGGTGGCATGGAGTGGCGTGGGCATGAGTTCCACTACTCCAGTATCGTCGCTGGAGTAGGAGGGGAAGAGACGACGGGACATCAGCTCACGGCTCGGGATGAGCCAGCGCCCACCCTCCTCTACCGTAAGGGGAATGTCTTAGCCGGCTATACGCACCTTTACTTCGCCGAGCAAGATCTCTTTGCCCTCTTCGACTAAGTCCTCTGAGACCCTTAATTTTTACTCTTCTCTACCCTTACTAGCGAGGGGGAAGAAATAGCGCCCGCAGTAGGGCGGTTTTGGGATCTACGGTGGATCGCTTCGACGACCTACCGTGGGTCGTCAAGGCGACCTACAGTAGGTTTTTCTTGCGACCTACCGTAGGTCACTTTTTAGCCTCTTTGTGGGAAGGGGAGAAATGAGCTGTAGATCCCGCTTGGTAAGCGGGGAGTCTCGACCTTGGATGGGGTGAGATGAAGGGACGAGAAATGACCTGATTTTTGTTCCCTTTCTGAGGGGTGAAGACGAAGGCGCTTTTCCTACCCAGATGATAGAAATGAGTAAGCCCCGAGCATCAGACCGTCTGATGCTCGGGGCTCGCTGTTTTAGGGAGGTCGGGCTTACTTTGCTAGGCCACGAGAGCGGAGTAGGCTCGACATGTCGGGCTCGGTGAGACCCGTGAATTCGGTGAAGAACGTGCCGACGGGCTTCGTGTTGCCTCGTGAGATGACGAGGTCACGGAAGCGCTGACCATTCTCACGAGTCATACCGCCGTGCGCCTGGAACCAGTCGAAGATATTGTCATCGAGGACTTCGGTCCAGAGGTAGGAATAGTACCCTGAGGCGTAGCCACCACCGAAGACATGGAGGTAGTAAGCCGAGCGGTAGCGGGGAGGCACGAGGGTGAAGGGAAGACCCGACTTCGTCAGGGCTTCACGCTCGAAGGCATCCACGTCGGTGATCTTCGTCCCTGCAGGGAGGAGCCCCCAGGCCATGTCGATGGTGACGGAGGCGAGGTTCTCACCGAGCGCATAGGACTGACCGAAGTTCGCCGAGGCCTTGAACTTGTCGATCAGCTCTTGAGGCATGGGCTCGCCCGTCTGGTAGTGGCGTGCGTAGTTGCGCAGGACGACGGAGTCGGTCATCCAATGCTCATTGAACTGCGAAGGCATCTCGACGAAGTCTCGTGGGGTGTTTGTTCCCGAGAGGGTCTCGTACTTCTGCGAAGCGAAGATGCCGTGGAGTGCGTGCCCAAACTCATGGAACATCGTCTCTACGTTGTCCGACGACAGGAAGGCAGGAGCTCCCTTGGCAGGGGCAGGGAAGTTGCAGACGTTGTAGATGACAGGCTTCGTACCGAAGAGGGTGCTCTGCTGGACGAAGTTGGACATCCAGGCGCCACCGGTCTTGGTGGGGCGACGGAAGTAGTCGGTGTAGAAGAGGGCCAGCGGAGTATTGTCCTTGTCGAAGACCTCATAGACCTTCACGCCGTCTGCATAGACGGGGATGTCAGGACGAGGCTTGAAGGTCAGGCCGTAGAGGCGGTTAGCGGCGAAGAAGATACCATTCTCTAGGACGCTGTCAAGGACAAAGTAGGGCTTGAGGTCGGACTCATTGAGGTCGAACTTCTCCTTCTTTAGACGTTCGGCATAGTAGTCCCAGTCCCAAGCTTCGAGTTTGAACTCTTTACCTTCGGTCTTCTGTGCGAAGGCTTGCAATTCGGCAGCATCTTCGGCTACCTTAGCACGGCAGGCTGGAGCGAGCTGGTCGACGAGGCGAAGGACGGCCTCGGGGCGCTGTGCCATCTGGTCACTCAGAGCCCAGGCAGAGAAGCTGGAGAAGCCGAGGAGCTTGGCCTTGGTGGCACGAAGCTCTGCGATGCGAGTGATCGTGGCGTGGGTGCCTGTGCTATCGCTTCCGGAGCAACGATTGAGCGAGGCTTCGAGCACACGACGACGCAGGTCTCGGTTGTTCAGCTCGGCGATGTAGCCTGGGCGGGTGGTGTTGGCTTGCTCGAGGAGGTACTTACCTTTCTGCCCAGCCTGAGTAGCCGCTTCGGCAGCACGAGCGATGCCTTCTTCGGAGAGACCATCGAGGTCTTCTACTCGATCCACGAGGACAGCGGCAGCCTTAGTCCCTGCATTCACCTGATTGGTGAACTTGGTCTGAAGGACGGCGATCTCGCTATTGATCTTCTTGAGCTCCTCCTTGTCTTGGGGTGAGAGGAGCGCTCCTTCGTGGACGAACTGGTCATAGAGGAGCTCGGTGAGGCGTAGGTCTTCGCCCTTGAGACTAGAGCGCTGGTCGTAGACGGCCTTGATACGGGCGAAGAGCTTCTCGTTCAGCAGGAGGGCATCCTGATGATCGGAGAGCATGGGGGTAGTCTCTTCGTCGATCTTCTGGAGCTCCTCCGTGCCGTCGGCGCCGACGAGCCCTGAGAGGATGGCGGTAGCACGGGCAAGGAGGCGTCCGGACTTCTCATACGCTAGGACGGTATTCTCGAAGGTCGGAGCTTCGGGATTCTTGGTGATGCTGTCGATCTCGGCCAGCTGGATACGTATCCCCTCTTCGATGGCGGGGATGAAGTGCTCAGGGCGGATCTTGCTGAAGTCTGGCGCATGGTAGTCCAGAGTACTCTCGGTGAGTAGCGGGTTCTCCTTCGTAGAGGAGGAGTGACAGGCTGCGAGCATAGCTAGGAGGCTAAGGGTAGCGATGAGTCGTTTCATTGTCGTATGGGTTAGCTCGTATGGTTAGCGGTAGGGCTAGAGAAGAGGCTGGGGCTCACCGATCCAAGCGATACCCTGGTCGATGGTGCGGATCTCTGTGATGTGGAGCAGGCGACGTAGGTCTTCGATGGTGCACTTGACGCAGTAGTCACCCGCCAGACCTGCTATGTCGACACGCATGGCATTCATCAGGAGGTCGGGCACGGCGTCATGGAAGGCACTGTAGGCATCCTTCTGACGGGTCATGGCCTTAGGGATGAAGAGGACGTTCATCCCCTTGCGCTTGAGGTCCATGATGACGTCTGCTAGAGGAGGGTAGAGCGCAGCCCCGACGGTGAAGCGGACGCAGTGGATGGGCCACTGTCCACCCTGTACTTCGAAGCTGCAGTGATCAGCAGGATGCTGGTCCATGGTGATGATGATGGCATCGTACTCCGCATGGTGCTCTCGGGTCCAAGCGGTGATGTAGTCCATCGCAGCGGTAGCCCCTGGGACGGGGAGGGTACCGGTGATGAAGTCGTTCTGAGGGTCTACGATGAGTAGGACGTTCATGATCTGTGGTTGAGTAAGGTGATGTGTGAGATGTGTGATGTGTATGGTAAGGGCAGAGGCTGTACCCCGACCTTGTCCCACGAGGGGACTAAGCGAAGGATACAGCCTCTGTCATGTGTGCTAGGGATATGGGGGGATCAGAGCTCGAGATCCAGGTCGAACTGCTCATGCCAGGGCAGACCCTGCTTCATGAGCTGCTCCATGAAAGGATCGGGATCGAACTCCTCTACATTATATACACCTGGACGGCGCCACAGGCCCTTGAAGAACATCAGAGCACCGATCGTAGCGGGTACGCCCGTCGTGTAGCTCACGCCCTGAGCACCCGTCTCCTGGTAGGCGGCCTGATGGCTGCAGTTGTTCCAGACGTAGTAGGTCTTCTCCTTGCCGTCCTTGATCCCACGGATACGACATCCGATGGAGGTCTCTCCGGTGTAGTTCTCACCGAGCTCTCCGGGGTTGGGGAGGATCGCCTTGAGGAACTGGATAGGTACGATCTCTACGCCGTTGTAGAGGACGGGGTCGATGCGGGTGATCCCGATGTTCTGCATGACGCGTAGGTGGGTGAGGTATTCCTGCCCGAAGGTCATCCAGAAGCGTGCACGACGCAGGGTGGGGTAGTTCTTGACGAGCGACTCCAGCTCCTCGTGATAGAGGAGGTACGACTCACGGACACCGATACCGGGATAGGTCAGTGGCTTGTGGATCTCCTGAGGCTCAGTCTCACGCCACTGTCCATCTTCGTAGTACTTCCCCTTCTGGGTGATCTCACGGATGTTGATCTCGGGGTTGAAGTTCGTAGCGAAGGCCTTGTGGTGGTCACCCCCGTTGCAGTCTACGATGTCGAGGTAGTGGATCTCGTCGAAGTGATGCTTGGCTGCGTAGGCGGTGAAGACACCCGTGACACCGGGGTCGAAGCCACAGCCGAGGATAGCCGTCAGCCCTGCTTCCTCGAAGCGCTGCTTATAGGCCCACTGCCAGCTGTACTCAAACTTCGCTTCGTCCAGCGGCTCATAGTTCGCCGTGTCGAGGTAGTTGACACCGGCCTCCAGGCAGGCATCCATGATATGGAGATCCTGGTAGGGTAGTGCTACGTTGATGACGAGCTCGGGCTTGAAGGCCTTCATTAGGGCCACCAGCTCAGGTACATTGTCAGCATCGACGGCAGCCGTCTGGATCTTGACGTTGGTGATCTCGGAGGCGATCTTATCGCACTTACTCTTGGTGCGGCTAGCGAGCATGATCTCAGTGAATACGTCGCTATTCTGTGCCACCTTCTTGGCCACTACCGTGCCGACACCGCCGGCACCGATAATGAGCACTCTTCCCATAGGCTAGGTCTTAAAAGTCTATATGATTACTGAATGTTGCACTCTGATGTAGCCCGAGAGCGGTCTCCCCTTACCCATAACTTATGGCTAAGGCGCTCTAGACTACGGCGCAAAGATACGAAAAGTGCACTACTTGATCGCGAGCTCCAGCACGCGCTCCTTGCCGAGGTAGCCCTCGAGGCGATCCCCGATGACTACGGGGCCTGTGCCCGCAGGGGTACCAGTGAAGATGAGGTCGCCCATGCGTAGCGTCTGGTAGCGGCTGATGTAGGCGATCAGCTGGTCTATGCTGTGGATCATGTAGCTGGAGTCGGAGCGCTGCACCTCGAGGCCGTTATGCCTTAGGGCAAAGGGGATGGGGCGCTCGGGATAGCCGAGGGCCTCCTTGCCGATCCAGCGCCCGACGACCGCGGAGCCGTCGAAGACCTTCGCGCTAAGCCAAGGCTTCCCCTCCGCGATGGCTACTCGCTGCAGATCGCGTGCGGTGAAGTCTATACCTAAGGTGATGTGCTGGTAGTAGCGGTGGGCGAAGCGCTCGGCGATGCACTTGCCCACGCGGCAGATCTGTACCACGAGTTCAGCCTCGTAATCGATCCTAGAGCCCATGTCGGGCAGGAAGAAGGGCATACCCTGCTTGAGCAGCGCATCGCCCTTATGGAAGAAGAGAGGCTCGGGCTGATGAGGGAGACCTATCCCTAGGTCTGGCGCCTCGGCCTTGTGCTCCCGATAGTTGAAGCCTACGCCTAGGATCTTCATGCCTCGCCTTGTCCCTGGCGCTCGCCAGCAGCCTTCATTCGGGTGAACATGAGGGCGAGGTGTGCGTACATGGAGGTGTTCTGTACGACGACGTCAGCTGGCGCCTGGATGCGGAAGGGGGTGAAGTTCCAGATCGCCTTGATGCCCGCCCGTACGAGGCGGTCGGTCATGAGCTGCGCCTGTAGGATGGGTACGGTGAGGATGGCGATCTTGATCTCCTCGGCCTGGATACGCAAGGCTAGCTCGTCGATGTGATGGACGGGGACGCCTGCGACCTCTGTGCCGATGAGCTCCTGGGCGACGTCGAAGCCTGCCCGTACCTCGAGCCCGAACTGATTCAGACCCTTGTCCGCGAGCAGTCCAGAGCCGAGGCTCCCCACGCCGATGAGAAAGGCACGGTGGCGCTGGGTGAAGCCTAGGAATTCCTCGAGGTACTCGATGAGTGCCGTCGTCTCATAGCCGACGCGGGTGCGTCCCTGGAGCTTGACATAGGAGAGATCCTTGGCGACAAGTGCGGCATCGACGCCGACACCAGAGGCAATGCGGGGGGAGGATACGTAGCGATGCCCCTCGGTCTGGAGGAGCTTGACGAAGGATAGGTACCAGGGTAGGCGCCTTAGGGTGGGCTCGGGGATGGATCCTATCTTGTCTTTGCTTTCTTTAGTCTTCATTGGGCGTGCTTGTGGAGGCCTTGCTAGGACGCTTGAGGATATGATGGTATGCGTAGTCCCAGATGTAGAGTAGATCCTCGCGAGAGAAGAGCCACAGCAGCGCGACGTAGCTCGCGGCCATG
>ERZ772956.2333-NODE-2333-length-12223-cov-8.111111_pt1 | contig 12223 bp, 7 predicted proteins | sample MGYA00580683_ERZ772956 | MGnify/ENA primary metagenome ERZ772956 (study PRJEB29015, sample SAMEA2738077) | human oral metagenome | biome: human oral; feature: human-associated habitat; material: saliva | place: China | collected 2212 ...
CACCTTTACGAGCTAGATAAATCACAAAATGACTTGCTCCATCGAGCATTGAAACGGCGCCCCATGCCATTAATTTTAAATCTTGTTTCATCGCTTCGTTATTTAATAAAAGCATCTTCCAAGGTTCAAACCCTAATGAAGAAGGGGCTAATCGTCCTACTTCTACCAGAGCCGACCAATCTTCATCAGAAATATGACGTGTTGGATCAAATTTTTTAGTGGCATAACGCTGATGTTGCAACGCAATAATTTCTTCTCTATTCATAATAGTAAACTCCTTTATCTTGATTATTACGAAAACTTCAACTAAGAAATGAATCTCTCATATAAATTAAGTTTATCAGCCAAAAAACAAAATAGCAATTCCCTCACAAATAATTCTTTTCTAATCAATAATAAATATAAAAAATGAGACTGGAGTAGTCCAGTCTCACTATAACTATTGCGGATTATTTTCAGAAGATTTAAATTTGACCTTTTTAATTTTAAAGTCAATATGTCTTTCTCTGATAGTTGATTCGATATCATCAATTAGGATTCTCTTATCATTCTCTATCTGAATATTGATTTCGTACTTTCCTCCAATATCCTTCACATCCACATTTGCGATTTGATATTGTTTTAAATTACAGTATTCATAAATATCGTGAACAAGAGAAATATCTCCAACAGTTCCATTAATACTTGCCTGATAAATCTGCTGCTGTTTTGTAAAATCATGTGTTAACCATTGAATTAACATAACAAAGATACTACAAACAATTCCAAAGAACCAAAATCCTCCACCAATGGCCATTCCAATCCCAGAAGTAGCCCAAATACCAGCAGCTGTTGTTAACCCGCTTATTTTTTTATCCCTCATGAAAATGATACCACCACCAATGAAGGAAATCCCACTTACGATTTGAGCAGCCACACGAGAAGTGTCGTAATCTGGAGTGTCCAGAAAAGCTTCTTTAGAAATAATCATCATTAAGGCAGAAGTAAGACAAACGATCACGTGTGTCTTTACTCCAGCTTGTTTATTCCTTGCTTTTCTTTCATAACCAATTAATAAACCACAAATACAAGCCAAAATAATTGATGTAAAATGTCGTAATTCAAGCATTGCATCAAATGAACGTATAAACACTTGATCCATATCTTTCCTCCCTAAAAACGTGTATTCCTATTTTACGTTTGTTTAATAGGAAAGTCAAATTTTATGAAATCGTTTACTGGAGAAAGAAAAAGGAAATTTAACAAAAAAATCAGGAAGTGAGTACTTACGACTCAATCTTTTTGATCTTTTAAATAGGTGCTTTTCTAGAAAAAATAAATTTTTTAAGAAAACCCACTCTAACAACTATTCTTCTTTTCTTTTACCTACATAGAGTGTTAAAAGAATACCACTCCCTAGAAGCATTGGAATGACTTCTGTATGCGCTCCAGTATTTGGCAAAATAGCATTATTGTTAGTCTCATTAGCTACTTTATTTGTAGTTGAGATAGTACTTGCGACTAATGATGGATTCTTATCGGAATTCACTGGAATTGCTGATGGAATTGCTCCTCCAATAGTTGTGCTTCCAACAGGAGTATTATTTCCTGGTGTATTTGTAGAAGGTGTACTATTTGTTGGAGTTCCATTTGTCGAAGAACCATTTGATGGTGTAACACTAGTCGTCGTTCCGTTAGATGGAATTCCATTTGTGGATGTTGGATTGGTAGGAGTTCCATTTGATGGCGAAATAGAGCAATTACATGTTCCATCCTTTCCATCTTTCCCATTTTTAACTACGACTTCTTGTTTAGTTCCGTCAGGATTTTTTACTGAAATTGTATAACTTCCATCATTATTATCAGTTAATGTAATAACTGGAGAAATACCATCTTTCCCGTCAATACCATTTTGACCGGAAACACCTGGATCCCCTTTGTCTCCTTTAGGTCCGGTTTCGCCATCTTTTACAACAAATGTTCCAAGAACTTCATCAGTGGCTTCATCAAACTGACTATTACCGTTTTTGTCAAGGTAGAACGTTAGTTTTGTCTCTTTCTTAGCATCGTCGCGTTCTATTTTAACTTTTGGAGTTTCTCCGTCTTTACCGTCACGTCCAGCTTGACCTTGTTCGCCTTGCTCACCTTTAGCTCCAGCTGCACCTTGAGGTCCAACTGCTCCTGGATCGCCTTTATCACCCTTAGGACCGGCAACACCTTGAGGACCTGCGATACCTTGTTCACCTTTTTGACCATCGGCACCATCTTTGATTACAGATGTACCTAATACAGTATCAGTATTTTCATCAAACTCATTATTGGCGTTTACGTCTTTGTAGAACGTTAGTTTTGTTTCTTTCTTAGCATCATCTCGTTCTACTTTAACTTTTGGAGTTTCTCCATCTTTACCATTTTTAATGATTGTTTCTATTGGAGATTGCCCCTCAGGTTGAGTAATGGTGATTGTGTGAGTTCCGTCATTATTTTCTTTAACAGAAATTGTTGGAGGAGTCACTTGTTGTGGTGTAAGGTCAACAACATCAATCGAGATATCTTTTGTAATGGTTTTATTTCCACTAGAACTTGTTACCGTTACTGGAATATCATATTGACCAGCAACTGTTGGAGTTCCTTCAATTGTTTTCGTCTGCTCATTGTATGTTAGACCGCTAGGAAGTTTAGTTTGGTCAACACTCACTCTAGCATCAGAAGGAACCTGTAACGTAACCGGTCTAGCTTTATTTCCTAGAACGATTAACTGACGGTCATTTTTCATATCAAGAGATACTGGATCATCAATAACCTTCAGAGTAATAATTTCTTCTGCAGTTCCTTTTCCTAATGAATCTGAATCGACGGACGCTTTCATACGAATTTTGTATACTCCAGCTTTTGTAGGAGTTCCACTGATTGTGTGAGTTGCACGATCATAATGTAATCCTGCCGTTGATTCTAGATAAGAGTCTAAGTCTGACTCAGGTAAATCTACACTTAAGTATCTTGCTCCAAGTTTTGAATGCTCGCTATGACTCACAACCATATTTTTGATGTTTTCGCCTAAACGGATAGTTTGTTCTTTATCGGTTACATTAATACTTACAGGAAGAGGTCTGATATTAAATCGGATATATCCTCCAGACACCGGAGAGTCTGCCATTTCAGCAAATATTGCCTTATAAGGGACGTAATAATCTCCAACTTTTGTAGCAGTTCCAGAAATTGTTTTCGTAGAAGCATTATATGTTAACCCTTGAGGAAGTTTACTTGTATCTAGCTCTAATCTAGCCTTCTCATCAGAAACTGTTAATCTCACTTCGTCTACAGGAGATAGGACTGTTTTCTCTTGGTTATTATTTTCAACAGCAACATATAAATCCCTTGGTGTAACAGTGATTGTTACAGATGCACTAGCGGTTGTGTTGCCACTAATCGTCGCACTTGTTGCTGTAAATGTAGCTGTGTAAGTCCCAACTCTAGTCGGTGTACCTTCAAGCGTTTTAGATACTGAATTATAATTAACTCCTGGTGGTAGGGAACCGGAAGTTAGAGTAATATTTGCACCTTCAGCTTGCAACGGAATTGAAGGAAGAGCGTCTAAAACTTTTACTTCTTTACGATTATCAGGAATTGTAAAATTAAGTGGAACACTATTTACTTTAATTCTTATTGTTGCAGTTGCTCTTTGGCTACTTCCAGAAGTAGTAGTTCTTGTAACTTCTGCAGAAACTGTATAAGTTCCAACCTGAGTCGGAGTACCAGTAATTGTTTTTTTATCTTCTGACCATTTTAATCCGTTTGGTAAAGAGCCCGACGTATAGTTTACTCTTGCATTTGCAGGTATTTTAAGAGTAATTGGTGCTATTTCTTTACCGGCTGTATATTCATAAGAAACACTTGGAATATTAAAAGCACCAGGAGTAACCGTTAGTTCAACCAGTTTTGTTATCGATTCTCCATTTTTTGAAGCCGTAACAGGGATAACATACTGACCCTCATATTGTCCAATTCCAGCAATCTTCTTTAGAGTCTTATCATAAGTAACCCCATCAGGAAGTTTAGTTTCATCTACATGGAGTTCTGCACCCTCACTAGCATTTAGTTGAATGTCTTTGAATCGATTCCCTTCAACAATTGTTTGTCTATCATTTGTTATCGTTAAATTCAAATCAGATACTGGACGAGGAGTAACTTCATAGGTAAATCTTGTTTTAATCTGTCGACTCTCATTCTCGCTATTTAAATAAGTTGCTGTGACGATCGCAGTTTTTTTACCTGCAGACTTCTTAAGAGCATAACCCGCTAGTCCATTATTGTTACTATTAGAATCAAGGCGAACAAAGCCTTCTTCCCCTTCATACTCCACAGATAAATTAGTAATCTTTGTTCCATTTGTTAGCGAAATAGGAACATTTGGTATAGCTTGTCCCTCCTGCCAACTTTGATCAGGAATATTATTTAAGCCCTCTAATACTTCAAACTTAAAAGTACGAAATAGATTGTTATCACCGAAATGTCCATCAATAGCTTTCGCTTTAAACGAATACACACCAGTAGGTAGGACTACCCCTGCCTTTTTAGTAATAATATATTTTGTCTTGTCTAAAGGATCTTTCTCAATAGTGATTCCTTGAGGAACACTATCATGTTGAATCTCTAATGTGGCATTTGCTTTATTTAACACCAAATTTCCGATAGTCTGTTTCTGGTTTGTAGATGGAATGGCGACGGGTGTTGGATTTGAAACATGATAAATTTTATCTGCTTCAAACATCACATCAGCATTCGTTAGTGTAAAGTTCGGGTGTTCTGATTTCGGCGTTGTTTGAGAGATTTCTTTAGTAATCAAATTTAGATGGTACGGTGTTACTCGACCAATATTATCTGTCACTTCAAAATCCACAAAATAATTACCTGCTTTTTCTGGTAATCCTTTAAAATTAATACGATATGGAGATAATTCTCTATCTTTTGCAGTTGTAGAGTATGCACTATAAAACGTCTCTACAGCCTTATTCCCAGTTAAATTGTCAGAAACTGAATATGGAGAAGTATTTAAAACAAATACATTATCAGCAGAAGCAGGTTTATCTATTGAAAATTCGACTTTTACTCCAGGACTAGCATTTTTAACCTCAAACTTTGTAATTTTAACAGGTGCATCATTGTTTACATTATTATATTCAGTTTTTTTGCCTGGAATAGACATCCATAAATTCGAAGTATATTGTGGAGTTTCTGCTGTAGTATCTGAAATAGTACTAGCCTTACTAGAGTTTAGATAGTACCCGAAAGGAGTTACAGTCATATACGCTGTATTAGTTTTGCTGTCATAAGTAACAGAATCTCCCTTTAAATCGTTTGATCCAGTTTGTCCACTATTAAAATAAGCATAAGAATAATTATCAACAATTCTGTATAATGGAGGCTCTTCAACAATAAGATTAGCAACAATCCGAGTAGATGAATCTAATTTTGATTGAAGACCAATTTCATACTTTTTACTTGCCAATTGATGATTTAATGGTAAATCCCTTGTTAAAAAACCTGTTTCTTTTTCATAAGTAAATCCTAAATCTTTCGCATCTTGAGTTAATTCTACTTCATCAGGTGTAATCCGAGTTAATCCAACCTTATACCTTAATTCTAATGTAGAACCATCTTTAATTATTTTATAATCTAAATTCGATCTTCCCTCATCAGGGCCAAAATAACGTTCAAGGGTCATATAAGGTTTTTCGTTAACTGGAGAAGACACTTGTACCTCAGCTGTATTAAGCAGATAACTTACATTATCAGTGTGACCTGAACTTTTCATCTGATTCCATAAAGTTTCAATGGCATTTGATAGATTTAAACGAACTAAGTCTAAGGACTCTTGTTTTTCATTTTTAGAAAGAATAGCAGCTCTTGCTTCCTTCAATAACTCGGATGTATGACGCAATAATCCTTCAATTTCAGATTTATTAGTTGAATCATTTAAATTATTTAAAAATTTTTCGGCTTCTTTCGTTACGACTTCGGCTTCAACTATTGAATTGCTTAATTGATCCTTAGAAACGTTAGACTCTATTCCATTTTCATCATTTTGTTGTTCTGATGATTTGTTGTCTGATTTATCAGTTGTCACCTTGTTGAATTCTTTACTTTCTGAATTATTTACTTTATTAGATTCTAGTGTAACAACTTCTTGTTCCTTTTTAGATTGGTTTGCACTAGAAGCAATTTCCTTATTTTCTAGTACTCCTTTTTCTTCACTCTGTTTAGTGGTCTCAGTCGGAAAACCAACTTTGGATATTTGTTCTTCTTCAGAAACTTTGTCTTGTGACTTTATACTAGATTCAACGACTTCACTAGCTTGAACAGCTGGTGCGCTAGAAACAGTACCTAAAAAGAATTGTCCAATAACAACAGAAGCAACTCCAACACTAAATTTTCTTATTGCAAACTTTTGGCGTTTTTCAAATTTCATTTTAATTCCTCACCCTTATTATGATGTTTTTTCTCCTTCTTTCTTGTAGTCCTGCCACCATTCATGAAAATAACTAAATAATAATTAAAATACCCAATCAGATAACAATCATACAGTACCATTCTATTTATTTTTAAGTAAAAATCAAAATAAATTGTCTGAAAAATTCAAAATATTTCAAATTATGATAAAAATTCATAAAGTTATATCTTTTATTAGAATTTATTTCGAATATTGTAAGAATCAACAGGTAAAAAAAGGAGATTACCTTTTGATAATCTCCTTGATAAATTTAAAAACTTATTTGTTTATTACAATTCTATATTTTTATTAGCAATCTTCTTTTTAAAATAGTTATCGTGTTCAACAAATATAAGAGTAATATCATTATCCAGTATTACTTTCTCAATTTGCTCTCTAGAAATTACGTCGATATAATTCATAGGTTCATCCCATATATACAAATGAGCTTTCGTAGCTAAGCTTATTGATAATAACAATTTCTTTTTTTGGCCATCACTGTAAGACTCGATATCACTTTCTAACAGATCTTTCGAAATATTTAGTTTTGATAATAGAGTTCTACAGAGTGTTTCATCGATTTCTTTTGAACGAATGTATTCTTTAAAACTTCCTTTTAAATTTTTTATCTCCTGAGGAACATAGGAAATTTTTAAATCTTTTGGCTTTAAAATCATAGAGGACTCCACTTCTAGTTTACCAATCAAACATTTGAACAATGTACTTTTTCCTGAGCCATTTGCTCCATTAATCGATATTCTATCCCCTCTTCTTACCACAAAAGAAAGATCTTGAAAAATTTTTTTATCTCCATAATTAAAAGAAAGATGATTCACTTTAATGAACTCGTTCTTAGGATAATTCAATGGATGCAAAAACAAGTTTTCCTGAAGCTCTATATCTTTTAGTAACCGTTCTTTCTCTTCAATTAGTTTTTCTTGCCGTTTTATAAGATTCTTTGACTTTTTCATCATTTTTGCAGATTGATGCCCAATATATCCCTTATCTGGTTTAATCCCCGATATTTTATGGCCATTTTTAGTGTTTTCAATCCGATCGGACCATTGTTTGGTTTCCTTCGAAGCATCCTTTAATCGGCTAATTTCTTTCATTAATTTTTGATTTTCATTAAATTCTAGTTGATCTTTTTGGAATTTATTTTGATACCAAGTACTGTAATTTCCACTTTGGATTTCTATACTATTGCGATTAATGGACAATACATGATCGATACATCCATCTAAAAATTCACGATCATGTGAAATAACCATGAACCCCTGTCTTTTTTGCCGAAGATATTCGCTAACAACCTTTCTTCCTAAGGAATCAAGATGATTCGTAGGTTCATCAATTAATACAAAAGCATCTTCCTTTGTAAACAGAATTCCAAGAAGAACTTTCATACGTTCTCCAGGAGATAATAAAGATAAAGGCTGATCCAAAACGCTGAAATCTAAACCTAAAAGATTAAGCTCTCTTATAAATTTCCATTCTTCTTCTGTGCTATTTTGTCTATATATTTCCAAGCACGTTAAATCATGATTTTTAATTGTTGGAGGAAAATAAAAGCATGTAGTGCTATTTGTAATGACACCTGTATATTCTAATTCCTTCGTTATCATTTTTAATAAGGTTGTTTTCCCGATTCCATTTCTACCAATCAACCCTATCTTCCAATTTGTATCAAAAGATAAATTTATCTGATTAAAAATAGGTTTTAGACTACCATAGTAAGAAAACGAAACATTCTTTAAAGAAATATCAGTCATGAACCCACCTCCTCAATTCTAATTTTACCATATTCATGTAAAGACACAAAAAGGTGATTACGATAAGCGTAATCACCTTTTTATTAATGGTATAAATTTGAGTAATCTTTAAGACCACCGATTCTATTTAGAGGCCAAACAGTAAATACTGCTTTTCCTTCAATTGAAGCCTGATCAATAAATCCAATCATTCGGCTGTCCTTTGAAACTCCTCTGTTATCTCCCATTACGAAGTATTTTCCTTCTGGTACTTTATCTTCTCCAGTCAATTGTTTTAATGTGAAATCATCAATATATACGGTCTTTTTATCACTATTCGAATTGATAAACGGCTGTTCTACCTGTTTTCCATTAATGTAAAGGACTCCGCCTTTCACTTCAACAGTGTCTCCAGGCATCCCAATCACTCGTTTAATATACTCTTTGTCTTCATCGGGTGCTTTCAAAATAACAACGTCAAAACGATTAATACCTCCAAGTTTTGACATAATCATATGATCCCCATTATGAAGTGTAGGATACATCGATTGCCCACTAACCGTAAATGGTCTTCCAACAAAAACGTATAAAAGAAACATAATAGTTGCTGCAACAATTATTGACCAAATCCAACTCACAATTTCCTCGATGATTGGATGAAGTTTTTTCTTTTGTTTACTCTTATCTTTTCGAGACTGAAGACGTTCTTCAATAGATGATAGGCTTGAATTTTCTAGTTGATTCTCTTCGTTCATTCCTATCCTCCTTATTGTAATGCTTTCACCGCAGCTTTATATTGTGTATCGTTTTTCTTCAATTCTTCGCGAATTGCAGTCATTAAAGCTGATCCCGTTTGTTCATTCACTTCACCAGTTTCTGAGATTCCTTTTGATTTTTGGAACTGTTTTACTGCTTCAGTTGTTTTAGAATCAAAATATCCATCTGCTTTTACATCATATCCTAAACCTTTTAAGATTGTTTCGATGGTTTTAACATTATCAGATACAGAACCTTCTTTTACGACTTCACGAGTATCCACAATTGTAATGTTGTAGTATTCAGGCATTGATACTGCTTCGGTTGGTTCAATTCCTGTTTTGTGAATCCACGTTTCATTTGGAGTTAACCATTTAGCAGTTGTATATTTTAGCTCTGCGTTTTTAGAAACATCAACTACAGACTGTACGGTTCCTTTTCCATACGTTTTAGAACCAATTAATTTTGCATTTGCAGATTCTTTAAGGGCTCCTGCTAAAATTTCAGATGCAGAAGCACTTCCTTCGTTCACAAGAAGCACATAAGGTTCTGTGATTTTAAAGGTACCATATTCTTTAGAAGCTTTATAGGCTGTAATTTTACCATTTCTATCTTCAATATTTAAAATAGTCTTGCCTTCTTCTACAAACATATTACTAATCGCTAACGCTTGGTCTAACAATCCACCAGGATTATAGCGCACATCAAAGATAAATTTCTTCACGCCTTTTTGACGTAAATCAGTCACAGCATTTTCAACTTCTTGAGCTGTATTTTTTGCAAACGAATTAATTTTCACATGACCAATTGTAGGATCTGTTTCATCTACAGTGCCCTTTACAGTCTCAATGGAAATTTTCGCTCTAGTAATTTTTACTTCTAATTCTTGACTTCCACGTTGAATGGTTAAAGTGACATCTGTTCCAACTTCTCCACGGACTTTGGATACTACATAAGAAATACTCTTTCCTTCCATATCCTCACCATCTACTTTAAGAATCACATCATTTTCTTGTAATCCTATTTTTTGAGAAGGTGTTCCTTCACGTGTATTACTGATAATCACTTTATTATTTTCAGATCTTAATTCCGCACCGATTCCTCCGAAAGAACCCGTTAGTGTTTCGTCTATTGCAGCTGTTTCTTCATTCACCAAGTAGGTTGTATACGGATCTCCAGCTGCATCACTCATTCCTTTTAAAGCTCCATTAATAAGATTATCTTTGGAGATGTTCTTATCCACATAACCGTTCATCAAAGTTTTATAGACCAATTCTATTTTACTTAAGTCTTCGTTAGAGAGCAGACCGCTATTAGAATTTCCATTTGTCGTTTGCGTAGTTGGCGTATTTGTCGCTTGGGATTGTGGTGAAACTGTAAGAGTTGTGCCAAAGTAAGTTAAAGCAGCAGTGATTAGTACAGCCAGTATTAAAATCCAAACGGAAACTTTTTTTGACTCAAATCCTGTTTGAACAGCTCCTTGAGGTTTTGGATTATTTCCCATTCGGGTTCCTTCTTTCTATTCAAATTTTATGCACGAACTGTTTCTAACGCGATTTCCATCATGTCGTTAAATGTTTGTTCACGTTCTTGTGCAGTTGTTTCTTCACCTGTTAACAGATGATCACTAATTGTAAGAATTGCTAAAGCTTCTTTCTTATGTTGTGCTGCTAATGCATATAGTCCAGCAGCCTCCATTTCAACACATAGCATTCCATAATCCATTAATTTTTTCTTATCTAATTCTGCATTATAGAAGCGATCTGATGATAGTACGTTTCCAACGTGTACGCCTACACCACGATCTTTCGCAAGATGATATGCTTTATCCAATAAATTAAAGCTTGCAATTGGAGCAAACGTTACTTGATTATGGAAAATGTTGTTGAAGATTGATGAATCTGTAGTAGCACCTTGCGCTAAAACAATATCACGAACTTTAACATTCTCTTGCATGCCACCAGCAGAACCAATACGGATGATGCGTTCTGCACCAAATTCAGTATATAATTCATTCGCATAAATCATAATTGAAGGAATTCCCATTCCACTTCCTTGAACAGAAACACGTTGTCCTTTATAAAGTCCGGTATATCCAAACATATTTCGGACCGCATTATATTGTTCTACTTCAGTCAAGTAATGCTCAGCAATAAATTTCGCACGTAATGGATCTCCTGGCATTAAAACTGATTCGGCAACTTGCCCTTTTGTTGCATTAATATGAACACTCATTGTTAAATCTCCTTTTCTGGGAACCCCCAATACTTATATATCCCCTATTTTACTATAAAATGGAATTAATGAAAACTTAAAAAGGCACCTTTAAGCCTTTCTTAACAACGAATATGCTTCAGGTTCACAAAAAAGTCAGTTGGACAAATAACGATTTGCCTTCTATAATAAGATGTATTGAAAGGAGCGTGTTTCTATGAAAGAATCAACTCTCAAAAAAGAACGAAAAGTCCAATCGATTAAGTCAGAAATTATCGGCGAAGTCCTTAATGCTCTCACTCACGGTATTGGAGTTGCATTAGCCATTACTGCACTTGTACTTCTCTTAATGAAGGCTGTGGCAGTCAATAATACCACGCAAATCATCGCTTTTAGCGTGTATGGAGCTTCACTTATCTTATTATTTTTAGCATCAACGCTTTATCACAGTTTTAAATTTACGAAAGCAGCAAAAATATTCCAACGAATCGACCACTCTTCGATTTATTTATTAATTGCCGGGACTTATACCCCATTCTGTTTAATCGGAATTGGCGGTCAAGAAGGTTTAATGTTCTGTATTGCTATTTGGATTTTTGCTATTGGTGGTGTCATCATCGAAGCTTTCTTTTTAGAGAAATTCTCTAAAATTTCAGTTTTTCTTTACCTAGCAATGGGATGGGTTTCCATTTTTACCTTGAAGCCATTATACGAAAGCATGGGTTGGGGAGGAATTCTCTATCTCTTCTTAGGAGGATTAAGTTACTCTCTCGGTACAATCTTCTACAAACGTAAATATCATAATTTTTATCATGTAATTTGGCATATTTTCGTTCTAGCAGGAGCTATCTTTATGTTCCTTGCAATTTTCAAATATTTATAAAGCAAAAAAATCTCTTAGATTTTATCTAAGAGATTTTTTCTTTTGCAATTAATTAGCATTGAATATCATTTTTACATGAACCAGTTTCAACATATGCTTTTAAGTTTTCAAAACTTGTTTCAACCATGTTTAATACTGCTTCATCAGTGTAAC
>ERZ772956.2336-NODE-2336-length-12214-cov-4.577597_pt1 | contig 12214 bp, 5 predicted proteins | sample MGYA00580683_ERZ772956 | MGnify/ENA primary metagenome ERZ772956 (study PRJEB29015, sample SAMEA2738077) | human oral metagenome | biome: human oral; feature: human-associated habitat; material: saliva | place: China | collected 2212 ...
GCAGGGGTCAGAAAGCACCCAGCACCACAAGGTGCATTAAGACCTCGTCGCTGAGACTCTCTGAGTTACATTCAATCTGTCAGAAAGCACCCAGCACCACAAGGTGCATTAAGACCGCAACCCGGGCACTGGGCAATGTGAATCTGGGTGCGTCAGAAAGCACCCAGCACCACAAGGTGCATTAAGACTCGTCACTCAACAGAGTGGTGACGACCATGGCTATGAGTCAGAAAGCACCCAGCACCAGAAGGTGCATTAAGACTCTATGGCCTGCTTCTCGAGCAGTATCGCATAGAGAGTCAGAAAGCACCCAGCACCACAAGGTGCATTAAGACGGCTTGATAAACTCGGGGGTGTTCCAGAGGTCCTTGTCAGAAAGCACCCAGCACCACAAGGTACATTAAGACTACGCCGACCTCGAATAGAGCCATGCCGGGCTTGTGTCAGAAAGCACCCAGGACCAGAAGGTGCATTAAGACCTGCCGGCCTGCTCGACGAGCGGCTGCCCACGGTAGTCAGAAAGCACCCAGCACCACAAGGTGCATTAAGACAGGACCACAGCCGATGTGAGGTTCTGCGGGCTCGGGCACCCGAAAGCACTCAGCGCCACAAGGTGCATTAAGGCACAAGGTAGCCCTCGTCGTTGAGGGTCATCTCGGGTCAGAAAGCACCCAGCACCACAAGGTGCATTAAGACAATCCCCTTAATGATTTCGTTCAGCATCTCCCACGTCAGAAAGCACCCAGCACACAAGGTACATTAAGACTCCTCTCGCGTGACACCCTCGACCCAAAGGGATCGTCAGAAAGCACCCAGCACACAAGGTGCATTAAGACACGCACGGCAACGTGCATCACGTCTGGTTTCCAGCCAAGTCAGCAAGCGCCCAACGTCAGAAGGCCTATTGACGAGACTTACACCCCATCCTCATCTCCTTAACAAGCTGAGCGACCAGGCGGCTCGGCGGAGGAAGCGCTCTTGACGCCGAGTCCAGGGCTCGACTCCATCTCCACCACAGTAGGTTGTGTCCGCAGTCACAGACCGGAACGTCGACCTTTTGGCTTGACGTCGTTGGAAGTTGGTGGCTGAAGGTGCCTGAGGGGGCGTCGGTGGCGCTTGGCGTCAGGACGCCGAAAGGTGGTTAAATAGGGGCGGTGCTGGCCGGTCCCGCGGGGTGCTTGCGGAGCCGGTGGCGCTCCAGCCCCTGGAAGTGGCGCAACGACGCCGTTCCCAGAGGCAGGGGGTCAGAAAGCACCCAGCACCACAAGGTGCATTAAGACCAAACCAACAATCGAACGAACAGCCTCAGCAGCCTCACGTCAGAAAGCACCCCGCACCACAAGGTGCATTAAGACACAGCATCCATCACAGACGACTCACTGACGTCACTGGTGTCAGAAAGCACCCAGCACCACAAGGTGCATTAAGACCTCATCCATGAAGTTAATGTTGTGCGGGGTGAGGTGTCAGAAAGCACCCAGCACCACAAGGTGCATTAAGACATGGACTTAAATTGACATAAGTCCTTTTCAGTTAGCGTCAGAAAGCACCCCGCACCACAAGGTGCATGAAGGCATATATCGGCATGCGCCGGGACACCGTATGCCGATTTTCGGCTTTGTCCGCCAGCATCTCGATATCCTGTACTCCAGAGCCTCTTCACGTTCCCACCCTTGAAAGGCCGCAATGATGCGTCCAGCCCCGCCATTACCACCACCATCGTCTACGACACCGCCATCCCCACCCCGCCCGCACCGTCGTCGTCGCCGTTCCGATTGCGCGAAACCGGGCCAGCACCTCGGGGAGGACATTCACCCACTCCAGCACGCAGCCGGATTTACGTTGTCCGAGCCGACCACCGGAACCCCGTTCGAGCGCATCAGCTCCCACGAGGGCTTGGAGGACGGCTGGCGCATGGTCCTCGCCAAGGACGCCTCCGACGGCATCCTGCAGCGCAAGACCAAGGAGTTCGCCGAGCATCTCGATGACTTCCTCACCGAGCTCTCCGAGTCCCTGCGCTCAGGAACCTACGAGCCCGACCCGCTCCTGAGCTTCGGCATCCCTAAGGGCACCTCCGGGGAGGTCCGCACCCTGCACATCCCCTCCATCCGGGACCGGGTCGTCGAACGCGCGGTCGTCAACACGATCACCCACAAGGCCGACCTCGCCATGTCCCCATGCTCCTTCGCCTACCGGACGGGCATCGGCACCGACGACGCCGTCGACCACCTCGCCAGGCTGCGAGACGCCGGCTACCGCTACGTGCTGCGCACCGACATCGAGGACTACTTCCCCAACCTCAGCATCGAGGACGCCCTGGCCGCCCTCTCCCCCATCGCCGGCTGCCCGCGCACCATCGACCTCATCCGGCTCATCGCCCGGCCTCGGCGCGCCAGGGGCGAGCGGCGCACCCGCAACCGCGGCATCTCCCAGGGCTCCTGCCTGTCCCCGCTCCTGGCCAACCTGGCCCTGACCGACGTCGACCGGGCCATGGGCGACGCGGGCTACGGCTACGCCCGCTTCGCCGATGACATCGTCATCTGCAGCCCCCATGAACCCGACCTGCTGGAGGCCCTCGAGCTCCTCGACACCCTCCTGACGCCCAGAGGACTCCGACTCAACCAGGAGAAAACCGCCATGACCAGCTTCGATGAGGGCTTCTGCTACCTGGGGACGGACTTCTCCCGCAGCTTCCCGCCCGTCGACCCCCGCCACGACATCAAGGGCCGCCCCGACCCGGACCAGGTGGTCTACGTCGGCCGCGACGGCGCCCGCGTCCACGTCAGCCAGAACCGTCTCATCGTCGACGGCGCCGACGGTCTGCCGCAGGTCTCCATCCCCCGCCGGGCCGTCAGCCGGATTGTCCTCACCGGCGCCGTTGGGCTCTCATCAGGGGCCCGGTCCTGGGCGCTGTACAACGACATCGACGTCATTTTCCTTTCCCGCCACGGCGGCTACCTGGGCCAGCTCGCCGGCCCCCGCTCGACGGCCAGCGCCCGCCGGCTCATGACCCAGGCGTCCTTCGCCACCGACAACGATGCCCGCCTCCCACTGGCGCGTGCCATCGTGCGGGCCAAGATGCGACACCAGGTCTCCGTGCTGCACCGCACCGGCCGGCGTAGCCGGGGAAGTGACGTCGAGACGCCTTGCACCACCATCCGGCAGCTGGCCGCCGACGCTGAGCAGGCCGCAGACGTCGACGAGCTCATGGGGTTGGAGGGCGCCGCCTCAACGGCCTACTTCGGCCGCCTGTCCGGACTGGTCCCACCGGAGGTCGCTTTCGACGGGCGCAGCCGCCGCCCACCCAAGGACCTGGCCAACGCCGCCCTCTCCTACGCCTACGCGATCCTGCTGGCCGAGTGCACGGGCGCTCTACGGCCCACGGGCTCGAGCCCTCGCTCGGGGTGCTGCACGCCTCCACCGACAAGCGTCCCAGCCTCTCCCTGGACCTCTACGCGGCGGGCTCGCCTGGCCGCCGCGCTGGAGGGCTGGGGCTACCGGCTCCAGGAGTCCGTCTTCCAGTTGCGGCTGGAGCCCGCCGAGCTCGACGAGGTGCGCCGGCAGGTCACCGAGATCATCAACCAGGCCGACGACGTCATCCACCTCTACCCGCTGTGCGACTCCTGCCTGGCGCGCAGCGAGGTCCACGGGACCGCGCCCGCGCTCGACGACGCCGGGCTGTACCGAGGGGTGTGGTGAGCCGGCGGTGCGTCGAGAACGCGCGGCTCACGAGCGCACCCCGCCCCGTCCGACGACGACCGTGTCTTGTGCGACGATCAGTGCCGCCGGCCGCGGTGATGAGCCTTGCCATGGTGACCGCCTTGACGCCCTTCGCCATGCTGCCGTCCACCATTGCGGTTGTTCGTATTTCCATTTCTTTCCGGACGATGAATACTCAAAGGCTTTCTCGCTTGTTCCCCAAACAAATCTCTTGGTGAAATCCCTTTATTTCGCTTTGGCACACCAGTCCGACTATCGGTTATATTGTTTTCCTTATTTTCATCCAGAGTCATGTAACGAACCTCAACCCTATCGGCATAGCCGTAAGCGGCACGTCGCATAGCCCGAACCCAAGGTTCCCTCGCGAGGAACTCTTCCTTCGGAAGCAAGAAATCGGTCGAAGAAACACCCTTGCCATCAAGTCCGTCACAGCTCTCTAGCGACATATAATCATTCGTTAGATCCACACCCGTCTTAGCCTTCAGAGAATTCTCCACCATGCGAACCTCAACAACGCCCAGACCGTAAGGTTTGCCGAGCCCCATGCGCAAGTATCCAACTTTATTTCCACCGGCATCTCGCTCCTCCTCAGGGACGAGATTCTCAGGGGTAAGCACCCACAGCAATGCGGCGAGCTCATCTCGGGAAAGATTCTCGTAGCGAAGAGTGCACTTAAAATCACTTCCCGCTTTAATCCAGGAATTCACCGCCAGCCGAACCGCATCATTACTAGACTCCCCGTCTTTCGAACCCAGCTCCTCTTGATTGCCCTTAGGAAATTCATTCTTACCCAACTGGTTCCGATGAACCGGATAGCAGGCAGCACCCAAGTGCTGCCCTTCCCTAAAGTAATCACCACGCCTCAGAGGACCACCGGAGGCGGTAAGCGGAGTCTTCCCCGAACTGTCCGTAAGGAAACGACGCGCGGACGACACTTTAGGAGAAAGCAGAGGAGGAAGCTCTCTCCGGTCCCTGCTGATGACAGCATTGGACGAATCCACCGCACTTATACTGATGCGCCCACGCGACGCAACGTCGCCTCCGACGGCACCCCGCTCAGGACTGGGAACGACATACCCAAACAGCCTGTCCGCTGCTGATGCACGATCCTTATCATCGACAGGGAACACATCCTGCCTCTTCGCCAATTCCGCCGGAGACAAGTCATAGGTTCGCCGCCCCACCATGGTTGGCAGCACTGCCAACACCTTGACATTGCGATTAACTTGCCCCTCAACCGCACCATCATCTAAAGTTTTTGCACTCAACACCACAAATACGGGATCATCCTTCAACAACTGTCCAAGCTTCTCTCGCTCCGAGCCATCAGCCGCCCGATTGAGTAGACTTCGACTTTCCGGCCGTTTACTCATTTCCACATATGAGCGCACAATCTTCTCATATTTTGAGATGACGTCCGGAGGTAGTGCAACGGCAGTCCCCTTTTTCTCTCGCCACCTTCCGTCCTTTCCTTTCTTTGCCTTGAAGAAAAATCTCTCGTATTTTTTGTCCTTATACAGGTCTTCTGCGTATTTATTGCGAGGCGCAGTCCGGCACGGAAAGCCATGGGCAGCAAACTCCTCGCCTTCAATTGGAGCCCTGAAGAATCGCTCAAAGTCTCCTTCTTCACCGATATCTTCATTCCAGACATGGGTGACCATTATTTGTTTCCCTGACTTTCCGTACCATTTTGTCAACTTTACATACACCCATTTACCATGCTCGGTTCTATCCCTGAACTCCGACATGACTTCAGCCTCAGTTGGAAGCTCACCAGACTCCCCTGACTTAAGATTGGGGTGACCTTCTAACACAATAGTTCCAGCACCTTTTTCAACTGAATCCCTAAGCAACGCCATCTCGTTTTTATTTCCAGTTCCGTTCAGGATCTCAACCGCCCACCCCTGGATCTCGTCATCATAATATACGACACCCGGGAAGAGGCCGTTGGCCTGTGCGGGATCGACGCGGTACGTAAGGGGCTCATCATGTCCGGCAAACACCCTGAAACGGGAGCAGGTTAGCGTCTCAAATGCGCGAGATATCATCCCTTTGATCATTGTTGGCGGAACTATCGCTTTTCCGTTTACGTCAACAGGAAGAGAGACGCATGGCCTTCCTTGCTTATTGACCTCATGGCTCGATGAGGGCTCAGCACTCTGTTCACCAAAAACAAGAGGTGTCTTGACGGTGATTTTCAGATCAACTGATCCTGTCCATCTCTCAGCGGCAAGATGATCATGGGCAGGCGCGACATCATCCTCGAAGAGGTCGGAGGAGTAACCTTTTTTCTGAGCTTGTTCTCTCGGTACCGGAATCCGGTTGACGGCGGAGTGGAACGGTTGGAACGCGGTCATGTCAGCCCCACCTTCCGGTCATGAGCTCGTCGGCGAATACGGTGTTTCCGTACGTCTCCTCCACGGTGAAGACCTCGATGCTGTCCATGACCTCGCCTTTCTCTCCGTGCTGGAGGTAGCTGTTGTCCCGAACCCAGCAGTCGCTGCCGCCCGGGAGACCTTCGCGGGACGCACCGACCACGATCTCTGCGGCCCCACTGCCGTTGAGCCACCGCAGCTCATGGGCCAGGACACCGTCCTCGCCGGCGACGTTGCCGCCGTCGTCGGTCTTCTTGCCCATCACCCGCCACAGGCGCAGCTCGAAGACCGTGTCCAGGTCGATCTCCTCCTCCCGGGAACCGGCCTGGCCGTCCTTCTCGATCAGGGTGGTGAGGCCGGAAGCCCCCGCCCTTCTCACCGAGTAGGCGCCGCTGGTCGTGTAGGCCACGCCGTTGATCTCGCCTCCCAGGTCCTCGGCGCGTTCAAGAACCCGTTGAAGCTCGGTGCCCCCGGGTTGCTCGGCTCCCGCGCCGGGCATGTCCTTCCAAACGGCCTGTCGCAACAGCTCCGGCTCCCACGTCTTCTCAGGCATCCCGCTCCTCCTTGTCCTCAAGTGGCCTCTCGCTGCTGCCCACCAGGTAGGAGGACCATCCCTCCCAGCCGGCTCCGGCTCTCGGATTCCTCTCAATCCCAGAGTTCACGTCCCTGAGCCCCTTCAGAATCAGCCGAGGAAGCGACTCGTCAGCACCGTCCTCCGCCTTGAGTGCCCAGTTCTCGATCCCCAGGCCCTTTCCGCCGGTCACGGCCATGGCCTTGACCTCGACCTGCCCCATGCCCCGGGTGCCGCGGCTCCCCAGCGGGAGCGTCCCGGCGGCCAGCTCGGCGAGCACCAGCCCCAGGAGGCAGAAGGCGGCGCGGCTGCGGTCCTCGCCCTGACTGTCCTCCTGCCCGTCTGGTTCCTCCAGGCCCGCCCGCGCGTTGGTCAGCAGCCGGTCGAGGTCGAGCTCCAGGACGATGCTGTTCCAGGTGGAGTCGTAAACCTCCTCGCTGTAGAGCAACCCGTCCGCGACACCGCCGGTCCACCGGTCGCCGGCGTTGTGCGTGACCTTGCGGCTCGGGCCGTCCTCGGAGGCGAGCGTGTCGAGGACCGTCAGCGCACCACGGTGGATCGTCGACCCGAACAGGTCCCGTACCAGGCTCGGATCCTGCGCGAGCTGCTCGTGGACGCCGGCGCCCGACCAGTCGGCCCCCGTGCTCGGGTCCTTCTTCGCCAGCAGGATGGTGCGGGCGATCCGCGTCGCCCGGGTCCGCAGCGCGCCGCGGACGGAGCTTCCGGGCAGCACGATCGGGTCGGTCTCCTCCGGGCCGGCGCGCAGGGGACGCGCCGGCTTCGTCTCCTCAGAGTCCGCGCCCTCCGCTTCTCCCGGCGATCCGTCTGCGGCCCCGGCGTCGGTCCCCTCCCCGGGACCGTCTTTCTGGGGCTCGGCCACAAGGATCCCGGTGGGGCTGTCCCAGGTGATTTCGATCCGCATCCGGCCGCTGCCCCCGCAGTCCACGGGGGCGACGTCGACCGAGCGGCCGCCGGCGCCGGAGAGCCACTCCTCCAGTCCCGCCCGGCTGCCCGGCTCCGCCTTGGTGAGGGTCCAGGCCTTCTTCGAGTCACTGAGCGCTACTCTCCCCCACCCGGCGTTCTGCCGGCCGCCGAAGGCGACCTTGCCGTCCTTGACGAGCCCGATGATGAGCGCGAAGAGCTTCTCGACCTGCTCCGGCCCGGGCGGGGCGACATCGCCCTGAGGTACCTCGACGCCGTCGGGCAGCCCGGCCTCCGCGGTGATGGTCAGGGCAAGCTCCTTGCCGCGGGGCAGGTACTCGTGCTTGAACAGCGCGGTGTCGCCGGCCGAGCCCCAGTACCGGTCGATGGCGTTGCCCATCCGGGTCGGGAGCACGATCTTGTGCTCCTCATTCCCCTCATATCCCTCGGTGGGCAGCTCGACCGTGTGCACGGTGATCGCCGAGGCCCGCAGCGGCGCCGCCGAACCGGCCCCTCGGGTTCCGTCATCGCCCCACAGCTGCCGCAGCTCGCGTTCGGTCGGTCCGACGGCGCCGCCGTGCTCCTCACGGAATCGCTGGCAGGCCGCTCGCAGGGCGCCCTTGACGGAGCGCCCGGTGAGGAGCGGACGGCCGTGACCGTCGCGCGCGAATCGCCGGGCGACGGTGGTCCTATCCTCTGGGCCGCGCCGGCGGTCGACCACCTCGTCGATGCCTCCCGAGTGGAGGGGCGCGTCCGTCACCAGGTGGACGGTGAGCTCATAGCGGGTCACGCTCATCGCTGAGCCTCCTTCGATGCCGCAGCACCATCAGCGGTCGGTGCGAGGTCCTCCCCGTGAAGGCTCCTCAGTGTGAACGTCTCCTTCTCCAGCAGGGGATGCCCGACGACGAACCGCCCGAAGCCCTGCGCCCGCAGATCCCCGATGCCGACGGCCGCCAGGGCGGCCAGCTTCTCCGGGGCGGTGGTTCTCACCTTGAGGACCGAGCCGGCCTGGATGGCCATGCGGGTGGCCCGGGGCTGGTGGCTCGCCGCGGACCAGGAGTCCACGCGCCGGTGCCTGACCCCGGCGTTGAAGCGCGTCCCGTCCGCCTCGGCGAGCTCGATGGGGGCGCCGGCCCGCTCGAAGGCGGCGAGCAGGTCGGTCAGGCTCCCGCCCGGGCCGAGCCGGGATGAGCGGGCCAGTACGTCGGAGGTGAACCAGATCGTCGTGTCCTCGGCGTCGACCACCTGGGGCGCCGGGCTCGGCGCGAAGGCCGAGAGGGTGCACTCGGTCTCCCCGAAGGTGCCGCTGAGGCGACGCGCCCCGAGGCGGGCCCGGTGCCCGGTGCCGGCGAGGGCCTCCAGCTGCTCTCCGATCCGCTGGTACAGGCGGGTCGAGACCGTCACCGTCGCCTGGAGGCTCAGGCCCGCCGGGAGCGCCCGCACCAGGTAGAGCTGGCCGTCCCTGGCCGCCCCGGTGGCGGCGTCGTGCGCCGTGGACTGCCGCCCGATGAGCGCCGGGGCGCCCTTCGCGCCGGCGGCCGGGAAGACGTATCCGTTGCGCAGCGGCTTGTGGACCTCGTTCTCGGGCTCCTCGGCGCGCATCCGGTTGCAGACACGCATCTCCTCGTCGCCCTCGCCCTCAGCCGTCTTAGGCTCCTGGCTCTCGGCTCCTTGGCCGACCTTGGGGCTGGAGAACACCAGCGGCATCGGCAGCCCACGCTCCCCCTGGTAGGAGACGACGCCGTCGGAGACAAGCAGCTCCCCGTTGACGACGGCGTCGCGAACCTCCCGGACGAGGGCCTCCGATGCGCCGGGGGCCTGGGCGACGGTGCGCGTGATGAGCCGGTGCACCCAGGGCAGCAGGACGGTGCCGCGCAGGAAGTCCAGGGAGCGGATCTCGTTGGACATGGGGACCTGGTAAGAGACCACCGGGGTTCGCAGGTCGATCGTCAGGGTCGCCTCGTGGAAGGCGCCGGCGTCGGTGGATACAGGGCTTGCCTTAAGGACCGGGGCCGCCGCAGCGGCCGCGTCCGCCGCGGGAGGCTGCGGGGCGCCGCGCCCCTTCCACCTGCCCAGCTGTGTGCGGCACCAGTCCTTGACGGCCCGGGCGTCACCGGGCTCGTGGTCGGCGTGGATGAGGACGTCGCAGACGCCGTCGCCGGCCGCCCGGTTGGAGCCGATTGCCCGCACTAGCAGGCCGGCCAGGGCCAGGAGGAGCTCGGCGGCGTCGCGCTGCTCGTCGCTCCAGGTCAGGGGGCGTCCGTCCTGGTCGACGTCGGACAGGGTGACCTCGCCGCGCAGCCGGCAGGCGCCGGCGCGTTCGAAGAGTCTCAGGAAGTCCTCGCGCGCCGTGCCGGTCCTCTCGTCGATGGACAGGGAGACGACCTCGTGGATGAGGTCGGCGGGGTCGGCCGGTGGGTCGATGAGCCTGGCGTCGGAGAAGGTGACGAGCCGCGGCGCCAGGTCGGAGCCGAACAGTGCGGAGGCGAAGGCGCGCCAGGAGCGGCCGGAGCCGTCGTCGAGTGCCTGGGCCGCGAGGAGCGACTGCTCCCGCACGACGCCGGCGAGCACGGTCGCGCGCACGATCGGCAGGCCGCGCTCGTCCTTCTCGACGACGGAGTCCACGCCGCCGGCGACGCCGGTTCCGGTGGTGACGCCCCAGTCGGAGTGGAAGGTGACCGACAGGGGGAAGGAGGTCGGGGATGAGGGGCTCATTCGGTGGCCTCCGATGCTGTGTTGGGGGCCTCCCCCAGGCTGGGGAAGAAGGAGGGCGGCAGGAGGTCGGAGAGTTCCAGGAGGTCGAACACGGCGCCCATGCCGCCGAGCTCGGTGTCGATCCAGTCGCCGACCTCCTCGCGGGCCACCTTCCACTCGTCGCGGGCTCGCCGGTGCGACGGAGTCTCCCGGTCCTCCTTCTCCTCAGGCGTCTCGGAGCCCGGAGTCTCGCGGTCCGACGCCTCAGCGGTCGGAGCGTCCGTCGCGTCGTGGTCACGATGAGCGGCTCGTTCCCGCACGTCCGCGGACAGCAGGCCGCGGATGCGCGCCGCCCGGGTGCGTGGGAACGGTTCGAGGTCGGTCTCGTTTCGGCTCTCGTCGGTGCTGCCGAGGGGCACCCCCTTGAACCGGGCGACGCGCCGGCAGGTCGCCTCCCAGGACTCGTGGCGAAGATCGTTCGTCGAGGAGTCGGCGGATGCGCTGCCCTCACCGTCGCCGGAGCCTGCAGTTCTAGAGCCGTCATCGCAGGTGCACGGGGCCGACGGCGTCTCGTCGTTGAGCAGGCGGAAGGGACGGGTGGTGAAGCGCTCGTAGCCGCGTATGGCCTCGTCGGGGTCGAGGACCGTGGTGTCGAACAGGACGTGGTAATCGAGTGTTGAGCACGGCGGGCACTCCGTCTTGCCGACTTTCTTGGCGCGATTGACCAGTTTCTCGGCCAGCTCGTAGGCGATGTGGAAGGGGAAGTTGCGTTTGACGATGGCGACGCCGGCAGCGGCGGTCATGGGGCCGGTGTCCTGGCCCTCGGGCGGGGTGAGGTAGCGCAGGATCGGGTCGTTGCCGGTGGCCTCCTCGTAGTAGCGGAGGTAGGCGGCGGCAAAGGGCAGGGCGTAGTCGCCGCTGGTGATGACGGTGACGTCGTCGCCACCGAGGATCACCGGGACGACCGGGATGGCGGTGTGCCCCCGCCCGGCCCGGTCGTCATCATGTTCGGACAGTTCGTCGATTCGCGTCCATGCTGCGGCGAAGGCGTGCTCGACTGCGTTTTGCAGGCGCTCGTTGACCGCCCGAAGGAAGCGCCGCAACGCGTCGGGGTCGTCGCGGTCGCAGCCGACCTTGGCGTTGAACACGCCTGGGGCGACGCGGTCCATCGAGGACTCGAGATCCTTCATGATGCCGCCGACGCCGTTGCCGTCGATGTGGATGACAGCGACCTTGGACAGGAAGGTGTAGTCGCCGGAGTCGGTGTCCGGGCGGGCGGTGCTGCTGGCATCCGGGTCGGACTGGATGGCGCGCTCAAGCGGACGGAGCTCCTCTGCTCCCCGCGAGATACTCTCCTCGGGTGACGGCCTGCCCTCATCACCCACCGGCTCGATGCCCTCAACGAAAACTTGGTGGAGCTTCTTGGCCAGCATCGTCGGGTCTCGGGTGAGCAGTGCTTGTTTGTCTGAGAGGTCGGAACTGCGCTTGACCCCCGTGTCCAGGAGATCAAGCCGTGCCCGGTACGCCCGGTAGCGCCGGACACGCGAGGCCAGCGACAGCGCATCCTGACGATCGTCCTTGGCCTCGTCCCGGGTGGAGAAGGGCGGGGAGGCGGGCATGGAGGAGTCCTTGGCGCGGGCGAGGAAGGGAAGCTGGGAGAAGCGCGCCTCGGCGGGCGGGCGTTGGAGGGCGTAGCGGGCTGCTTCCGCGTGGATCTCCTTGAGCGCGCTCTCGGTGACGTAGGCGGTGTCAGACTCTTGCGGGTTCGACGGCGCTGGCAGAGGGATAAAGACGCCGGAGACGTCCATGCCCGGCGCCTTGGCGAGAGCCGTACGCGTCACGGCGCCGATGACGTCCTTGGCCTGTTGGGCCGAATCCACCAAGAAGATGACCTTGCCGGAGGACACGGAGACCCACTGGGACTCGTGCGGTT
>ERZ772956.2341-NODE-2341-length-12194-cov-3.555565_pt1 | contig 12194 bp, 10 predicted proteins | sample MGYA00580683_ERZ772956 | MGnify/ENA primary metagenome ERZ772956 (study PRJEB29015, sample SAMEA2738077) | human oral metagenome | biome: human oral; feature: human-associated habitat; material: saliva | place: China | collected 2212 ...
ACTGCGGATTTTAGTGGTGGCACTCGGCGGGGACGTCGAGTGCCTTTGCATTATAGGGTTATGCCTCAAAAAAGTATTCTTTGGAGAAGTTTTTTTCAGAGCCGATAAACGGTCGTTCAAAAGATACCGAGTAATCTCCGAATACATACCGAGCAACCGACTAAAAGCTCATTAGCTTTCTCTTGATTACTAATTAGCTTTTGTCCGATTACTAATTAGCCTTTCGGGGCAATCCATAACATTCACTAAAATCATTCATATGACAGTCATTCATTTTTCATACTACGAACTTTCCCTGCTCTCGTTTCTCAGGGAGAGCCACCCCGAGCTGGCGGATGACATTCCTTTCGTGAAGGAGCGTGCCGAAGCCGCCTCGCAAGCCTATACCGAAGCCTTTGACAATGGCTTTTCCGTAGCCGAATGTATCGGTATCGCCAACAAAACCCTTTATGCAGGACTGCATTTCTCCCGACACGACACGCTCACGTTCGTTCTGTGGAACGAGTTCTCGGCAGATGTGCCGCTCGAAGCGGTACGGGAGACGGCAATACGGCTGCGTCCGTCTGCGGAGGAGGTCTTCTCCAAATATCCGATTTCGGACGACTTCGCCTATACCCCCGAATACAATTCCCTATACACGGAACTGACGGGCTTTATCCAATTAAAACTCGAAGAAGATGGCAAGCTATAACAAGAAAGAGCATCTTCGGGCGAATATAGATGCCATCCAAACGGTTTTTACCATCCATCGGGAGCATCGCACGGCAACGGAGGAAGAAATGAAAGTGTTGCGGGCTTATACGGGTTTCGGTGCTTTGAAGTGTATTCTTTCACCGGCAAACTCGATGGAGGACATCGCACGCTGGAATAAGTCGGAAGTGGAACTCTTCCCCTTGGTCATGGAACTGCATCGGGTTATTCGGGACAATACCGCTTCGGAGTCTCAGTACAAAAGCTATATGCAGAGTCTGAAAAACTCGGTGATGACCGCTTTCTATACACCCGAACCCATAGTACGGGAGATTGCCGCTTCCTTGCAAGAGGCAGGTATTACCTCTGGCAAGATACTTGATCCATCGGCAGGAATGGGCGAGTTTATCCGCTCGTTTGACGGTATCGCAACCGAAGGGCATACCACATTCGGCTTTGAGAAAGACATCCTGACGGGACAACTGCTTTCCGCCCTGCATCCCGACGACAAGATACGCATCCGCGGATTTGAGGAGATTGAGTCCAAATTCGAGGGCTATTTCGACGTGGTGAGCAGCAACATTCCTTTCGGGGACATCGCCGTCTTCGACCCTGTATTCAGCAAGACGGACGAGCCGGCACGAAAGGTGGCACGCATGTCCCTGCACAATTACTTTTTCATCAAGGGTGTGGATATGCTCCGTGAAGGCGGCGTGCTGGCATTCATTACCTCCCAAGGCGTTATGAACGCTCCCTCGAACGAGCCTGTTCGGGAATGGCTGATGAGCCATACCCGCCTTGTCTCAGCAGTCCGTCTGCCGAACAATCTCTTTTTGGAGAATGCCGGAACGGAAGTGGGCAGCGACCTGATTGTCCTGCAAAAGAACAGCAACAAGGCAAGCCTTACCGAGGAGGAACAGCGTTTCATCAAGAGCGGGAAGCGTCCCAGCGGCGTAATGTTCAACACCTATCTGCGGAGTATGTCGCAAATCGTGCATACCGAGTGGAAGCAGGACACCGATCCTTACGGGAAACCTGCCATCCTGTTCCACCACAGCGGAGGGGCGGAAGGCATTGCCACAGATATGGGCAAAATCCTGCGGGCAGATTTGGAAAAGCGGTTAGACCTCTCATTATACCAACAACATATCCCCACACAGCAACAGCCCGAAGTTATTCATCCTGCTCCTTCAGAGGAAAAACAGACCGAGCAAAAGCCTTTGTCTTCTGACAGTGTACAGATAGAGGAAAAGTTCGCAACTACGGAACCCATTCAAACAAATGTATCGCCACAGACGGAACTGTTCGACCTCTTTGGTAATGTCATTCAAGAGAAGAAACCCAAGCGGAAAGTAGCTGCAAAACCGAAGCCGGTTTCTTCGCCCTCCCTGTTTTCCGAGACTTCACAAAGCAGCGAGACGGCAAATGGATTAAAAGACACGGGTGAGTTATGGTGGCAGCAGGATAAGGAGAAAGGAATGCTGGCACGTCCCTATGAGGGCTTATGGCACGAACACCTCAAAGAGGGTTCTTTGCTTGCCTCGGACTTTCAGGTAGGTACGCTTGTCCGTGATATGGAGGACAACCGCCTGTTTCAGCCCATAGACCTCTCTTCCCAAGAACGGCAGAAGATGCTGGGCTACATAGATCTGAGAGACGCTTATCACGCCCTCTATGATTATGAAGCGGAACACAAGGCGGAGAATGTTTCTCTTCGACAGAATCTCAATGACCTGTATGGCCGTTTTGTCCGTCTTTATGGGCATCTGAACGACCGTAAGAACCATGAGATGATTCTGATGGACGCAGGAGGACGTGAGATACTTTTCTTGGAACGCAAGATGGATGGAAAGATGGTCAAAGCGGACATCTTCTCTCAGCCCGTCTCTTTCAGTCTGCACGAGGTAACGCAGGTGGAGACTGCCGCCGAAGCCCTTTCCGCTTCCCTGAACAAGTTCGGAAGCGTGGATCTCGAATACATGGCTTCATTGCTGCCCGATGGCACGGAAGAGGACATCCTGAACGAATTAAACGGCAAGGTCTATTACAATCCGTTGGAAGGCGGATATGAGACAAGCGAGAAGTTCATTTCCGGGAATGTGGTCGCCAAGGCGGACGACATCGGGCATTATCTGTTGGAACATCCCGAAGACACAAGAGCCGCTACTTCCATGCAGGCACTTAGGGATGCCGTGCCTGTCCCCATTCCTTTCTCCGACCTTGACTTCAACTTTGGGGAGAGATGGATTCCCGTACAGATATACTCGGACTATGCCTCCTTCCTTTTCGACACGGAGGTAGCGATACACTACAATTCAAGTGCGGACGAGTACTCGGTCGATGCACGCCTGCACAATGCCAACATTTGGGACAAGTTCTGTGTTCGGGGACAGCACCGCCGCTATGATGGCGTTACGCTGATGAAGCACGCTTTGTTGAATACTTCTCCTGACATCACCAAGAAGATTATGGTCGGAGACAAGGAGGTCAAGGTAAGGGATACGGAAGCCATACAGATGGCAAATTCAAAGATAGACGAGATACGAAACGGGTTTACAGACTGGCTTGCCGAGCAGCCAGACGATTTCAAGAAACGTCTGGAAAAACTGTATAACGACAAGTTCAACTGTTTTGTGCGACCTCAATATGACGGCTCGCATCAGACATTTCCCGACCTCGACCTGAAAGGATTGGGTATTGAAAGTCTGTATGACAGCCAGAAGGATGCCGTTTGGATGCTCAAACTCAACGGAGGGGGCATCTGCGACCATCAGGTGGGAGCAGGAAAAACGCTCATCATGTGCGTGGCAGCCTACGAGATGAAGCGATTGGGCTTGGCAAACAAACCGATGATTCTTGCCCTGAAAGCCAACGTGCAGGAGATTGCGCAAACATTCCGCACGGCATATCCCAACGCAAAACTGCTTTATCCGGGCAAGAACGATTTTACACCCGATAAAAGGCAGCGTATCTTCCATGACATCAAGAACAACAACTGGGACTGCATCGTCCTTACGCACGACCAGTTTGGTATGATACCCCAGTCGGACGAGATACAGCAAAGCATCTTGCAGGATGAGTTGGACAGCGTGGAGGAAAATTTGGAGGTATTGCGTCAGCAGGGACGTAGCATCTCACGTGCCATGGAGAAAGGGCTTGTCAAGCGGCAGATGAACTTGCAGGCGAAACTTGCCGACATCAAATTCCGCATTGACAACCGCAAGGACGACGCGGTGGATTTCAAGACCATGGGCATAGACCATCTTTTCGTGGACGAGTCGCACACATTCAAGAACCTGATGTTCAACACCCGCCACGACCGTGTGGCAGGATTGGGCAACAGCGAGGGCAGTCAGCGTGCACTCAACATGCTCTTTGCCATCCGCACCATTCAGGAGCGGACGGGCAGGGACTTGGGAGCGACCTTCCTTTCGGGAACGACGATTTCCAACAGCCTGACAGAGCTGTATTTGCTCTTTAAGTACCTCCGCCCGCAGGCGTTGGAACAGCAGAATATCAAGACCTTCGATGCTTGGGCGGCTATCTTCGCCAAGAAGAGTATCGACTACGAGTTCTCCGTCACCAACGAGATTGTGCAGAAGGAGCGTTTCCGCTATTTCATCAAAGTGCCGGAGCTGGCAGCGTTCTACGCCCAGATAACGGACTACCGGACGGCAAAGGACATCGGCATAGACCGACCCGAGAAAAACGAAATCATGCACAATATCCCGCCAACACCCGAACAGGAGGAGTTCATCGCCAAATTGGTGGAGTTTGCCAAGACGGGCAATGCCGAACTGTTGGGAAGAGCTCCGCTTACGGAACGGGAAGAAAAAGCCAAGATGCTGATTGCAACGGACATGGCCCGCAAAAGATTTTATAATTTCGTATCTTTCAGATAATCAGTAAAATAAGAAAGAATAAAGGATAAAAGGGTTACGATTTGGAAACGAGCGAGTTTCTTTCCCTTTCTTTATTCTGCAATGCTTCAAAGAACACATTATTCTATGTTGCAAAGATAATGATTTCTTGATGAAAAGCAATAGGAATTAGGGTAAAAGTGCTTGTTGTTCCATTTTTTTGCTCTCCAAATAACGACAAAAGGCTAAATACATAAAATTAATCTATAAATATAGCGTAAAAGAAGTGGTTTGATGAAATATAATCGTTATCTTTGCATACGGCAATCAGAAAAATGATAACGTAAATGACCATTGTTTTTGTTTATACAAGTAAGGGTAGACTCATACCGCCGTGGTTCGAACCTACCCGTTGATTGTTTACTATGTTATAACTTTACATTTCCCATCGGCTGTAAATGATTTCACAAACGCTCTCTGTAAGCATAGACATAAATGCCCTTGTCGTTTTTCTTTGAGTAGAGTCCTTTTCGTTGCTTGACCATTATAAGGCCAATTCCACTACTTATGGAAACTGCTGCAAATGACAATGCGACAAGGAAACCAACCAGAGTGTAAACCAACATGAAGCCCAATATGCCGACACCGGCGGTGACGGCTGCCCAAGTGATGTAGCGTCCCTGAAGTCCCATGAACTCCAAAGGACGCTGCAATCCCTTAAACATCTGGTATTCCATGTTTGTCTCTGTCATCTCTGCCATAACACGACGTTTGGATTAGTTACTGATACCGAAGAAGAGCGGGAGGGCATTGGCTGCGGCAATCAGGAAGATACAAGCACCGACGGTCATCATGATCTTCTTCTTGAAATCTTACTGATTGCTCGTAACGTATTGATAATCAATATTAATTGGAGCTACAAAATGACGAAAGAAACAAATTAGGAACAACAAAATCAAGAAACCCTAAAATGAAAGCATGAGAAAACATAAATTAACACAGAAAACAACGATAATTTTCCTTTTCTTTCATTTCGGGAGTAAAGCCCTAATGTTGTATGTTAATCACAAAAGTTACTTTTTTGTGCGTAAGATAGTAGCAAATTAAAGTAATGAAACATATTTTTTTATGCCACTATACAATATTTCCTAAAGATTCTCGTTTATTACAATAAATGTATATATATTTGCATTGAACTTAAATAAAATTACAATGAATGAGCTTAATAGGATAAAAGTAGTTCTTGTAGAACAAAAGAAAACAGGTAAATGGTTAGCAGGGCAACTTGGAGTTAGTGTTACAACAATCAGTCGTTGGTGCTCTAATTCTGCTCAGCCAGATTTACAAACACTAAGTAAGATTGCTAAGCTGTTAAAAATAGATACAAGAGAACTTCTTGTTCCAACAGACTTGCATGAAAACTTTTAAAATTAAACAATAGAAAAAATGAATAGTGAAAAAAATGCTCCTCGATATTTTATGCATAAATATTGGGGTAAAAAGCCAGCCACAGGCATAAGTCCTTTGGTTGAAAAATATACAAACCCTGGAGATACTATTATTGATCCATTTTCAGGGTATGGAGTTTTCTGTTGTGAAGCATATCTTAAAAATAGAGACGTTATAGTAAATGATCTCAATCCGATTGCCAATTTTATAGCACATAATTTGTTCTCAAATGATGTTAATATTTCAAGAGTAAAAAGGGTATGGGAAAAGATCAAAGCAGAAATGTCTACTTTCATAAACGAATGGTATAATATTACCATTGGCGAGAAAACATATCTGTCTATATCAGTTTTAAGAAATAAGGATGGTTTACCACTGCAATTTACTTTTAAGGATGGAAGAAAGACGTCTATTAAAGATATTCCAGAAGAGCTAGCAAAAGAGTTCTGTGAGAAAGAAAACAATTACAAAATAACGGATTGGTATCCTATGGTTTCGATTATTGAAAATTCTAGAATATCAGCTCGCCCGAACATGACAATAAAAGATCTTTTTACCAAAAGGACACTTGCTTGTCATGCAAAATTATTGTCATTGATAAATAAATATGCAGCAGGATCTGATAAAGACTTGTTTTTAATTGCATTTACAGCAAATTTAGCCAACTGTTCCAAACTTGTTCCACCTATCAAAAGCAGAGGGGCACTTGCTCAAGGAGCTTGGATGACCGGTTTTTATATTGGTGAGACATATATAGAGAATAATGTATTACATTATTACGAAAATCGCATAAGGAAGGCGATAAAGGGAAAAGAAGATTTCTTGAATGCGCTATTAGGTGATTTAATGAAAGAGCCTATCCAATCTACTTTCAAAATCACCAATTTTGATGCAAAGAGGTTACAACTCCCAGACAACTCTGTGGACTATGTTTTTACAGATCCTCCTTATGGGGATAGTGTACCATATTTTGAGCAAAGTGTAATTTGGAACTCATGGCTACAGTTTGTTCCTGATTATCAGCAAGAAATTGTAATATCCGATAGTAATCAACGTCACAAAGATATTAAAGCTTTTGAACATGATATAAATTCGGCTTTTTCAGAAATTCGAAGAGTATTAAAAGATAATAAATATTTTTCACTTACATTTCACTCTCTTTCTGGGCTAGAATGGAAAGCCGTAAGCAATGCGTGTGTTTTCAACAATTTCAATGTTGTTGATTATGAATGGTTAGAACAAAAGACCTACCCACCAAGACAACTTAATCGTGTTAAATCGATTAAAGGTGATGTCCTTGTGACTTTTCGAAAGAACCCAGCACCTGTACACTTACGTATTTGTGATGATAGTCAATTTATAAGAATTATAACGGAGTTCATAACTGAGACAATCAAGAAGGGGACTACTGACACAAATGCTATAATGATGGCTATAATGGAATGGATTTTGCGAAATATGATTATAATAGGCAATGTCGATGTGTTTACAGTTCTGAATAATTATTTTCAACTGGACAAGGAAGGAAATTGGAGTATAAAACAAAAGTAAAATATAAAAATATTCAATATGACTAACTTTGAGAAATGGGACAAAGAGTTCCGTGCACAAAATCTTTACGCTTTCAACAACAATGAAAGTGCTTTGTTGTACTTGAAGGTTAGAGCCGTATGTCGTGGAAAACAGATTAAACAATTTGTTGAGAAAAATGGCATTGAGCTTACTTCTACAAAAATTAACGAGCAGTTTGCTGAGTTGTATTCAATAATGGAGAATACACCTAATAGCAAGGCTATGCTTGATACTTATCTGTGCGACAGAAACAACGAATGGTATCACACGATGGGCGTGGATGAAGAAAAATTGAAAAGTGGTTTACGTCAGATAAACAACTACGAATGGGGAGGAGATCAAGAAAACTCTCTTGACCAATATCTTGTCCGTAGATATATTAAAGTAATCAGCGATTATGATGAACTACGCAGCAAGGCTGATGCTATTGCAACAAATGCTTGGAATTTTGTTCAAACAAGTTGGTATAACAACTGGACATCCTATCTTATTGAATCAATATTTAAGAAGCATAGACGTGTGTTGTCTGCGGTTGGTGAAATCAAAAGTGTTGACTTTTTTATTGAGAATAACCCTATCGATTTGAAAGTTACCTATTTTCCTGGAGCTTATATGCAAGGTAAGTTAAAAGAAGCATTAGGCAACACTGAGTTAACTTGGTTGAAGCGTCAGGCTAAGAAATATGGTATTACACCAGATAAAAATCTTTCTGATTCCGAACAGTATAATTTCTTAAAAGAGGAAATTGAAAATCAAGGACATCAAGAAGTTATATCTCAACTTACAGCTACAAGAAAACAGATAGTAAATGAGGCTCGTAATAATCCAGAAAACCTGATGAAATGGCTTTATGAGAATCAAAGTCCTCGTTTGTTCGGTGCTGAAAACCGTCTGTTTGTTGTTCTTGTCGATTCTACGGACATGAATCAGTCGTGGAAGATGAAGAGAGCATTCTCATTAATTGAGCCTAAGGTAAATACATACCTTGATAGCTTCAGTGAAAATTCTCTAAAGAAAATTGAATTCACATTTAATAAAAAAATGTACGAAAGTCTTGCCGACATAATCTTTGTCGTAAAAGAATAAATGGAGGAATGATGATAATATTACATAATCCAAATTCCATTTAGTTTTTTCGTATAACAGAAACGATATGAGAAAAATTGTTGCTTTACTGGTTTTGTGCTTTATGCCTATTTGCCTATTTGCACAAACATATAAAATGTATCAAACGCGTAACTATCACAACCAGTTACGTTTGAATACCGCTACAGGAGAAGTGTTACAGGTGCAAGATGACGGTCAGTCTTGGAAAATATGTGATGCAATGGAAGATGGTGGCGAAACAGATAACCGCTTCTGTCTATATGAAACACAGAATATGTGGACTTTCATTATGCTTGATACTTTTACTGGAAAGAATTGGCAAGTTCAATTTAGCACAAAAGGAATAGATTACATGTTTGCTGCACCAATTAATTATTGGTCAAAAGCATATCCTTCTTCTTCTGACAGATGGCAAGGAAGATTCAAAATGTTTGCTACTCGGAATATGTGGACATTTATCATGTTGGATAGTTTTACAGGAAGGCTTTGGCAAGTACAATATGACACCAAAACGTTAGATAATCTCCTTTGTGTTTCAATAAATGAAGAAGTTCTTGAAGCTGGAGATGAAAGCATCTTTACTATACAGCCGATGACGAGTATGTATCAATACTATCTGATAAGTAACAAGTCAGGTGCAATGTGGCAATTTCAGTGGACTACTAAAGGACCTGATTATAGATGGATTAAAAGGGTTAATTGACAAATAGTGATTGATTATGAAAATCAAAAATATAAATGAAATTACTTTGTTTCGGTACTTGTATTGTCTTGATAAAAGAGATTTGCCACAGAGCATTCTTAATTGGTGCAATAATATCGGTAGTGCAATTGATTCTGATAGAGAAAATGCGATAAGAGAATTATCTAATGTAAAAGGTAACTGTCGTAATTTGGTCGTTTTCTCTAAGACATTTGTTGATACGATGGATAAATCCTATATGAAATTTACGCAGTTCCACATGGACATTCTTGAAGAACTGGATAATGAGACCGGAATTGTACGTAGCCCATACTTTATAGAAGGGTGTTATGTCGTGTATAGCATAAAGAATGGCTGTCTTACTTTATGGATATTCCAAGACAACATCGACAAGTATTTGTCGATACCTACATATTACATTTGTGTGTCACCAAAGGATAAAATTAAGGGAAATGGACATCAGTTAGACTGTATGGTTCTACCTCTTATTGATGGCTGTATGGAAGCAAACATCAGAGACTACATAGATATGGTATTAGATTATTTGTGTTTAAGACAATGGGCAGAAGTACAATTAGGTAAAGTTTCAACCACTGTAAGAAAAGAGGTTAAGAAGAACAAGAAAATTCAGAATGTCACAGAACCAGGGCTTGACTATTATCGATTTGATAGCAAGTGGTATACTGAAATTTGCAATGATGAGTCTTTCAAAGTTAGTGGTCATTTCAGATTACAACCTTATGGAGATGGTACAAGGAGGCTTATATGGATAAACGAATTTACAAAGAATGGTTATCATCGAAAAGCTACTATAGACAAAGTTAAGGATGGAGAAATCTCTTTAAACTAATAGAGGTGTGATATCGGCATTTACAAAAACAATAGTGTTACAATGGAAAATTTAGATTTGGACTTTTTAGCGGCATTTGCTGAATGGCTTTGGGATTACGATGTGTTAAAAATATGCTGTCAAGATGTGTAAAGTCTGAAGCGGTGGCTTTTCCTTGCATACGCAGATAGCGATAGCGCAGGTCGTAATCTGAGGCTGTTTGCAGTTTGTTGGCTCCCATAGCGAAGAACCAGCAACTGACCATGACCAGTCCGCAAACCAATCCAAGTAGTATGTGCTCGGCTAATTGCACGCTGGCAAAGAGAGAGCAGTTCTTATACTCTACGAGCTTTTGCTGCTCACGGATGAGTTGCTGCAAGGCTTCAAACTTTGGGTCGAGTTTCTTGCTCGACTGCGAGAGTGCCTCCAAAACAAAAAGTTGGTGCTCTTTGATTTTGGCTTGCGTCTCTTTGGAGAGATGGATTTGCACAGTTTCTTGCGTTGTGGTGCACTCTGCTGTTGGATTGGCAGGCTGCTCTGCAAGCGTGGTGCGTAGTTCTGCTTGCGCCTTACTAATGGATTTGCATTCTTGTTTGAGTTCTTCGAGAATGTCGAGAACGGGGGCTATTTCGTTGTTCATACAGTTTTAATTTTGAGATGATTAAATTCTACGTTTGCGGTTGGCTCTGTTGCGAAGTTTCTTTTGGAATCGGAGTTCATCAACGTCTACGCCTCCGCTGGGCATCGGCATCGTAAAGATTTCGTCAAGTGCATCGGATAAGTCGCTTGCAAATCCGCTCTCATCTATCGAATGTGCCATTGGCTCTTTCGATAGATGTTGCTGTGCCTGCTGAATGTTTCGCTCTATCTCTGCATTGAGGCGCGAGAAAGAGTAGGAACAGTCTATCTTTGAGCCACTGAAACTGCAACCGTCCTTCTCGAAGATGATACCTTGCACTACATCCGTATTGCCTTTCGTCTTGAAGCGAGTGGCAATGCCTTGTTTGTTTAAGTCTGTGACAAAGTCTTTCCAATTCTTTGATTGGAGCAACACAACCTTGATGGCATCGAATATCTCATAGCGCAATTTGTCTTCGCCTCTCAGTTGTTGGCGATTTACCGCCTTTTTCCCTTCGCCAAGTGTCAAACCGTAGCGCTCGGTCAGTTCTCGGCAAATCTTTGTGGAGCGGTATTTCTCATTGCGGTCGCTGATGGTCTTACCATCATTGCCAATGCGATTGATGCAAATGTGCAAGTGTGGATGCTGGCGGTCGCTGTGCCTTACGATAAGGCTCTGCGTGTCTCCGTAGCCCATTTTCTCTAAATACTCATTGGCAATCTTCACCATCACATCATCTGTCAATCGCTCGGCATCGCTGGCAGAGAACGAGAGTATCGTGTGGCACACAGGCTTCTGGACGTTCGGGCGCATAGAGGCTTGAAGGGCGAACTCGTGAGCGCATAGGTTTTGGTCGATAAAACCAATGTTATTACTCGCTAAAACCTTAGCTATTCCTTTCTCTTTGCTAAGCATATAATTGATAACTCCTCCGAAGTCTGCGCCTTTGATAATCTTGGCTATCATGGTTTCAAGCGTTTGATGAGTTCATGGATGAGGACTTTGAGTGCATTCAAGTCTTCATTGAGTGCATAAATGCCAAAGGCATTGAGTCGATGGGCTATCTGATTGAGATTGTTTGCCATACCCGAGACCGTACGGATGAGTTGCATCTCTTCGGGTTTGATGCGTGCCTTAACTTCTGCTTTTGTGATGAGCCGTCGCAAGAACTCGGTGCGAGGAATGGATGCCTTGCGCGCTTTGCCCAGTAAGGTGTAGTACTCCATGGTGTTGAGCCGAAGAAGTACTTGGTATTTTCGTTTCTCTGACAAAGTCTTGGTTGGTCGCCCACCTTTATTCTTCTGTTCCATTTTTTATTTTTTTGATGAGACCAACGGGATTTTCACCTCCCAAAGGTGGGAGCAA
>ERZ772956.2348-NODE-2348-length-12162-cov-23.838688_pt1 | contig 12162 bp, 10 predicted proteins | sample MGYA00580683_ERZ772956 | MGnify/ENA primary metagenome ERZ772956 (study PRJEB29015, sample SAMEA2738077) | human oral metagenome | biome: human oral; feature: human-associated habitat; material: saliva | place: China | collected 2212 ...
GCATGGGCGCATGGACCAAAGATTCCAAAACCCACGTTGCCACCATGCAAAGCGGCGACTTTTTCCATAACGAACAATCCGTTACCGTACCCGATGCGACTTCCGTATCCATCGTGTTCACCGACAAACAAGGCAACAAGAAAGAGTTGCGCGAGCCCGTCGCCCTGAAAGCCGGCGAAATCATCGACGCGACCGTGATGAGCAAAAAAGCCCTGCTCGCCTTCCTTGCCGAGCAAGTAAAAGACGCGAAAGCAAAAGGCGTTTTGTTCTCGCTGCACATGAAAGCTACCATGATGAAAGTGTCCGACCCGATTATCTTCGGACACGCCGTCAAAGTGTTCTTCGCGCCTGTTTTTGAAAAATTCGGCGACAAACTGGCTGCCGCCGGCGTCAATGTCAACAACGGCTTCGGCAACCTGCTTGCCAATCTGGACAAACTGGATGCGGACACCCGCGCTGCCGTCGAAGCCGAAATCGCTGCCGTTTACGCTGCCAACCCCGATTTGGCGATGGTCGATTCCGACAAAGGCATTACCAACCTGCACGTTCCCAGCGATGTCATCGTCGATGCTTCCATGCCTGCGATGATTCGCAACTCCGGCCGTATGTGGGACAAAGACGGCAAAGCGCAAGACACCAAAGCCGTGATTCCCGACAGCAGCTACGCAGGCGTTTATCAAGCAACCATCGACTTCTGCCGCGAACACGGCGCGTTCGATCCGACAACCATGGGTACCGTTCCCAACGTCGGTCTGATGGCTCAGGCGGCCGAAGAATACGGTTCGCACAATAAAACCTTCGAAATCGAAGCTGACGGTCAAGTTCAAGTCATTGATGCGGCGGGAAAAGTCCTGATGCAGCACGACGTTGAAGCAGGCGACATCTGGCGTATGTGCCAAACCAAAGACGCGCCCGTCAAAGACTGGGTACAACTCGCCGTCAACCGCGCCCGCCTGAGCAACACGCCCGCCGTGTTCTGGCTCGACGAAAACCGTCCGCACGATAAAAGCCTGCTTGCCAAAGTCAAAGCCTACCTTGCCGAATTGGATACCAACGGCCTCGACATCCGCGTCCTCGCCCCCGAAGAAGCCGCCAAGTTCAGCCTGGGTCGTCTGAAAAACGGCGAAGACACCATTTCCGTAACCGGCAACGTCTTGCGCGATTATCTGACCGACCTGTTCCCGATTTTGGAACTCGGCACCAGCGCGAAAATGCTGTCCATCGTTCCATTGATGAACGGCGGCGGTATGTTTGAAACCGGCGCGGGCGGCTCCGCACCGAAACACGTCCAACAGTTCCTCGAAGAAAACCACCTGCGTTGGGACTCGCTGGGCGAATTCCTCGCGCTCGCCGTATCGTTTGAACATCTGGCGCAAAAAACCGGCAACACCAAAGCCCAAGTCCTCGCCGATACGCTCGATGCCGCCACCGAAAAACTGCTGTTGAACGACAAATCGCCCAAACGCAAAGCAGGCGAACTCGACAACCGCGGCAGCCATTTCTACCTCACCCTCTACTGGGCGCAAGAACTGGCAGCGCAAGATAAAGACGCAGAACTGAAAGCGGCATTTGCGCCGTTGGCAGAAACACTAACCGCCGACGAAGCGAAAATCGTTGCCGAGCTTTCCGCCGCACAAGGCAAAGCAGCCGACATCGGCGGCTACTATGCTCCCGACGCAGCCAAAGCCGCCCAAGCCATGCGCCCGAGCGAAACGTTCAATCAGGCATTGGCAAAGCTGTAAAAGCATTACGGTAAAGCTGTAAACATGAAAGGTCGTCTGAAAACCTGTATTTAAAGGTTTTCAGACGACCTTTTTGGTACTTAGCTTTTATACAGTTCTTATTTTTCGTCCTTGCAACGCCGGCTGAAAAACTGGTTTTGAATTTTACCGACGATTTGCCAATATCTCTTTATTGGGGTTTCCAATAAATTCCCGCTTGCGCGGAAATGATGGCTGGTGGCAGATAAGGGGTTAAAAAGAAGTGAACCTTGCCATTTGCTATAAAACCGGACTCAATAATCCTGCCTACGGATGAAAAGGGCTGTGATAAAATCTTTGCGTTTTCACCATCCCTTTCAGACGACCTTTTTATGTTGAACCCATCCCGAAAACTCGCCGAACTTGTCCGTATTTTGGAAGAGGGCGGCTATATTTTTGCCGGCGATCCCGTTCAGGCGACGGAGGCGTTGCGTCATGTCGAGGGCGGCGTGGAAGGAAAAATCATCCGCCGCGCGGAGATGATAGACAGAGACCGCCGGCTTCGGCATACCTTGGAACAAGTGCAGACCGGGTCGTTTTGGCTGTGGGTCGTGGCGGCGACGGTGATGTTCAGTACCGGCTTTTCCGGCACTTACCTTTTGATGGACAGCCAAGGGCTGAATTTCTTCCTGATTTTGGCGGGCGTGTTGGGCATGAATACGCTGATGTTGGCGGTATGGTTGGCAACGCTGTTCCTGCGTGTGAAAGTGGGGCGGTTTTTCAGCAGTCCCGCGACGTGGTTTCGGGGTAAAGACCCCGTCAATCAGGCGGTGTTTCGGCTGTATGCGGACGAATGGCGGCAGCCTTCGGCGCGTTGGATTGCCGGCGCGACTTCACACAGTCTATGGCTCTGCACATTGGGCGGGATGTTGGTGTCGGTCTTACTGCTGCTTTTGGTGCGTCAATATACGTTCAACTGGGAAAGCACGCTGTTGACCAATGCCGCTTCGGTGCGCGCGGTGGAAATGCTGGCATGGCTGCCGTCGAAACTCGGTTTCCCTGCACCTGATGCGCGGGCGGTGGTCGAAGGTCGTCTGAACGGCAACATCGCCGATGCGCGCGCGTGGTCGGGCTTGTTGGTCGGCAGCATTGCCTGCTACGGCATCCTGCCGCGCCTGCTGGCTTGGGCGGTATGCAAAATCTTTTTAAAAACAAGCCAAAGCAAGCTGGATTTGGAGAAACCTTATTATCAGGCGGTCATCCGCCGTTGGCAGAACAAAATCGTCGATGCGGACACGCGTCGGGAAACCGTGTCCGCCGTTTCCCCGAAAATCACCTTAAACGACGCGCCCAAGTGGGCAGTCATGCTGGAAACCGAATGGCACGAAGGCACATGGTTTGCGGGCAGGCTGGCGCAGGAATGGCTGGATAAAGGCGTGGCGGCGAATCGGGAAGAGGTTGCCGCTTTGGAGGCTGAATTGAAACAGAAACCCGCCCAGCTCCTCATCGGCGTGCGCGCGGAAACCGTCCCCGACCGCGGCGTGTTGCGGCAGATTGTCCGGCTTTCGGAAGCGGCGCAGGGCGGGGCGGTGGTACAGCTTTTGACGGAACGGACGCTTTCAGACGACCTGTCCGAAACATTGGACCACTGGCGCAACGCGCTGGCAGAGTGCGACGTGGCATGGCTGGAACCTGACAAAGCGGCGCAGGAAGGTCGTCTGAAAAACCAATAAACGTACTTGAAATGCCCTGTTAAGCCGCCATCCTGAAAAAGGTCGTCTGAAAATCCATTCTCTCAAAATATGATGAACAACCAACCCCTTTCCCTCGCCGTCGTCGGGCACACCAATACCGGCAAAACCTCGCTCCTGCGCACCCTGTTGCGCGACAGCGGGTTCGGCGAAGTCAAAAACGCTCCGTCCACCACGCGCCATGTTGAAGAAGCCGCGATTACCGACGGCGCCGACACGCTGCTGTACCTGTACGATACGCCCGGACTCGAAGACGCGGGCGGTGTTTTGGATTGGCTGGAAACCCACACGGATGCACGCGCCGACGGCATCGAGCGGCTGCAAAAGTTCCTCGACAGCCACGGCGCGCATCACGATTTCAACCAAGAAGCCAAAGTCCTGCGGCAGCTTCTGCAAAGCGACATGGCGTTGTACGTCATCGACGCGCGCGAACCCGTCCTCGACAAATATCGGGACGAATTGACCATCCTTTCATGGTGCGCCAAACCGGTCATGCCCGTGTTCAACTTTACCGGCGGGCAGCTTCCCGAAGCGTGGACAACCATGTTGGCGCGTCGCAATCTCCACGTTTTCGCAGGGTTCGACACCGTCGCCTTTGACTTTGAAGGCGAATTGAACCTCTGGAACAAGCTTGCCACCATGCTGCCGCAGCATGACATCATCGACCGCCTGACCGCTTCCCGCCGCCGCGAATGGACGCGTCTGGACAAAGAAGCGCGGCACGAAATCGCAGGTTTCCTGCTCGATGTGGCCGCCTTCACGCAGGAAATCGACGAAAACGACGACCCCGCGCCCGTCCTGCAAACCATGCAGGCAGAAATACGTCAGCTCGAACGACAGATGCAGCAGCGGCTGTTTGCCCTCTACCGCTTCTACCACAGCGAAATCGACGGCGGCGACTGGGTACCCAAAGCCTTCCATCAAGACCCGTTCGACAGCGAATTGCTCAAGCAATACGGCATCCGTACCGGCACGGGCGCGGCAACCGGCGCGCTCATCGGTTTGGGGCTGGACATCGCCACGCTCGGCGGTTCGCTCGGATTGGGTACGGCAATCGGCGGTTTTTTGGGCGGTATCCTGCCCAATACCCGCACCATTTCCGACAAGCTCACCGGTCGCCAAACCCTGCACACCGACCCCGAAACCCTGACCCTGCTCGCCGCCCGCGCCCTCGATTTGCTCCACATCCTGCAAACGCGCGGCCATGCGGCGCAATCGCAAGTCGAGTTGCACAGCCGCAAAGCGCCCTGGACGCCGGACAAACTCCCGTCCGAACTCAACAAAGCGCGCAGCAGGTGGAAATGGTCGTCGCTCAACACCCACCTCCCCGAAACCAGCCGCGCCGAGCGCGAGGAATATACGGAAAGTTTGAGTAGGAAATTGGGGGGATAACGAATCAAAGGCCGTCTGAAACCTTAACTCAAGGCTTTCAGACGACCTTTGCCATATTGGCAACTTCACCTACTCTACTAAGTGTAGCGGGTTGAAAACCCAAAGTGTCGCAATGTGGACTTTACCTGCGACAATACAATACCGAATTGAAAAAGGTCGCCTGAAAGTCGGAATATAGGTTTGAGGAAACTTGCTATATCCGTTTTCAGACGACCTTTTTATAGTGGATTAAATTTAAACCAGTACGGCGTTGCCTCGCCTTGCCGTACTATTTGTACTGTCTGCGGCTTCGTCGCCTTGTCCTGATTTAAATTTAATCCACTATACAAAGACAGCGCATTGCGCCGTCAAACTTTCGTGTAACGAGACAAACCCAAATCATCGCTGTGGATTTCGGTTTCCTTACCGCAGACTATATCGGCGGCCAGCTTGGCAGAGCCGAGCGACATAGTCCAACCTAAAGTCCCGTGTCCTGTGTTCAGAAACAGGTTTTCCAATGGTGTTTTGCCGATGAGCGGCGTGCTGTCGGGCGTCATCGGCCGTAACCCGCTCCAAAATTCCGCCTGCTGCAAATCTCCGCCGCCCGGGAAAAGGTCGTTGACGACCAATGCCAAAGTAGCACGGCGTTTTTCAGATAAATGCAATCCGTAACCTGACAACTCCGCCATACCGCCGACGCGGATGCGTTTGTCGAAGCGGGTGATGGCAACTTTGTATGTTTCATCAAGAACGGTGGAAACCGGTGCTTTTTCATCATGAACGACAGGGAGGGTCAATGAATAGCCTTTTACCGGATAAATCGGCAAATCCCAGCCCAAATCCTCCAAAACCGTTCTGCTGAAACAGCCTAAGGCGCATACGAATGCGTCTGCCTCAAACTGTCCTTGGTCGGTTTCAACGGCAGTAATGCGGTGTCGGTCGTGTATGATGCGGCGTATGTGATGTCCGAATTCAAAACGCACGCCTTTCTGTATGCACAAATCGCGCAGTTTTCGGGTAAACAGACGGCAATCGCCGGTGGCATCGGCAGGAAGGTGCAATCCGCCTGCGATTTTAGGTAAAGCATGGTGTAGCGCGGGTTCGAATTCCAAACATTCTTCAGGTTTCAGACGACGTAGGGGAACGCCGTAACGTTCTAAAACGGCAATGTCTTTTTCAGCCGCGGCAACTTCTTTTTGCGTGCGGAAGATTTGCAAAGTACCCTTGTTCCTACCTTCAAAATCAATGTTTTCCTGTTCTTTAAAAAGACGGAACATTTCACGGCTGTATTCCGAAATCCGAACCATCCTCTCTTTATTGATTTGATAACGCTCCGCCGTACAGTTGTCCAGCATTTGTTTGAGCCAGCATATTTGAAACAGGCTTCCGTCGGGTTGAAAAATTAAGGGCGAGTGTTGCTTGAACATCCACTTCAAGGCCTTGAGCGGAATACCCGGAGCCGCCCAAGGCGTGGTGTAGCCGTAAGAGAGCTGCCCGGCATTGGCAAAGCTGGTTTCCATTGCCACATCGTCGGCGCGGTCGATGACGGTTACGTCATGCCCTTCGGAAGCCAAATACCATGCGGTTGAAACTCCGGCGATACCTGCGCCCAAAACAATCAGCTTCATATCTTCTCCTTAAAATTTAAATTATTTTTAATTATGAATGGCTAGTTTAGGATATTTTTATTAGAGATATTCACTTTATTTTTAATAATTTCGTATGTATTATCCCTATTTAATGACATTCAAAAGGAAAAGCATCATGAAAGAACTGGATAAAACCGATCTGAAAATTTTAAAATTTCTGCAACAAAACGCCCGGATACCGATGACGGAGCTGGCGGAGAAAGTGGGGCTTTCGACTACGCCTGTTACCGAGCGCGTCAAACGGTTGGAGCGCGATAATTTCATTACCGGCTATCACGCCCGTCTCAATCCGAATTTATTGGGCAAAGGATTGTTGATTTTTGTCGAATTGAAGCTGCGTTCGAAGTCAGGCAATATTTTTGAAGATTTTCGTCGGGAAGTCATGAGGATTCCGCAAATTTTGGAATGCCACTTGGTATCGGGCGAATACGATTATCTGATTAAAGTCCGCCTGCCCGATATGTCGGCCTATCGGGATATGTTGGGCAATATTTTACTGCACCTGCCTGCCGCGGCGGAAAGCCGAAGTTATGTGGTGATGGAGGAAGTAAAAGAAGAAACGGTATTGGATTTGGATTGAGTGTAGGACAGAAGCCAAGATTAGAATAATTACACTGGTAGATAGTAGATAGGGAAATATGAAATATTGTAACTTCTTTGCTTATATCATTAGATTGAAAGAAAAAAGCAAAAAAAATGCACACATCAATAAGATGTGTGCCAAGTCTACAAAGGAGAAATAGAGGAGAAACTATTAACTGACTACTCGAACCAGCTAACGGGACGAATTATGCGCTTTAAGCGGAAGTAATGCAAGTTTTTTCTTGTAAAGTTTCTCTTTGATTGTTGTATTTTTGTATTTTGTAGTTATATTCCATGATAAAAGAATATAGAGTGAGTAATATAACGACAAGAACAAGCTCTTTAATTTAAATTTAAGCCAAAAAGGTCGTCTGAAACTTTCAGACGGCCTTTTCATGATTGCTCATTTAAATTATGCATTGCCGCGTTTCGGATCGTTCGGGCGCAGTTGGGCGGCGAGTTTGTCGAGGATGCCGTTGACGAATTTGTGCCCGTCGGTGCCGCCGAAGGTTTTGGTCACTTCGATGGCTTCGTTGATGATGACGGGGTAGGGGGTTTCGGGCATCGCGCTCAATTCGTGACATGCCATCAGCAGAACGGCGCGTTCGATGGGGCTGAGGTCTTTTTCGTCGCGGTCGAGCAGGGGGCGGATTTGCTGGATGTATTCGGCGGCGTGGGTGTGCGTGCCGAAGAAGAGTTTGTTGAACAGCTCTTCGTCCGCTTTGGCGAAGTCGGGCTGGTCTTGGATGTTTTTAGCGATTTCGGGGGCGGCGGTGTTGTTGATGCCGGCTTGGTAGAGGGCTTGTACGGCTAACTCGCGGGCGCGGCGGCGTGGGGTTTTCATGGGGATTCCTTCGTTGGCGGCACGGTAGGTGCGGTAATGAATGTTTCAGACGACCTCTGTCGGATGACGGGTCGTCTGAAAACGGTTTGTCCGGCAGACGGGGCGAAACCGGAATGTGGCAAAGCTATGGGTTTCGCGTTCGGGCTTATTCTTCTTCGTCGTCAAACTGCTCTTCGATCAGATGGTTGACAAGGTTGGCACACTCGACGGCGACTTTGGCGGCGTCGGCGGCTTTTTCTTCAATGCGCGCGACGGCTTGTTCGTCGTTTTCGGTGGTCAGGATGGCATTGGCGATGGGGATGTTGTAGTCGAGTCCGACACGGGTTACGCCTGAACCGGATTCGTTGGAAACGAGTTCGAAGTGGTAGGTTTCGCCGCGGATGACGACGCCGATGGCAATCAGCGCGTCGTATTGCTCGGAGGCCGCCATGTTTTGCAGGACGAGCGGTACTTCGAGCGCGCCGGGTACGGTGGCGATGGTGATGTTGTTGTCGGCTACGCCCAATTCTTGCAGGGTGCGGCAGCAGACTTTGAGCATTTCGCTGCCGATTTCGTTGGTAAAGCGGGCTTGTACGATGCCGATGCGCAGGTGTGCGCCGTCGAGGTTCGGGGCGATGATGTTCATGGTGTTTCCTTGTATTTTGAGCGGTAAACGGGTTTTCAGACGACGTTTGGCTTTTCTGAAAACGATATTGGGGATTTATTCCTGCGGCTGCCAGTCGGCAACGGCTTGAAACTCGCCGTCTTCGCCGATTTCCCATGCGCTGCCTTCGGGTTGGGTTATCAGCGCGGCGATGGCGGGATTGGATTGGGTGATTTCGGAAAGGCTGACGACGCTGAAATTGTCGGGATCGTCGGTGTATTCGTCGGTCTCGTCGCCGCTGAAGAAGCGCCAGCCGCTGTCGTTTTCGAAAACGGGGGCTTCGCGGTAGAGGAAGCCGACGGGTTCGCCTTGTTTGGCTACCGTATTGGTCACGATGCAGCGGTCGAGGGCGGCTGAGAGGGCTTGGGCAAATTTATTCATTGCGGTGTGTGCATGCCGTAAAAATTGTGCGGATTTTATCATGATTAGGGCAGCCTCTGCACCGTGTATCTTTATAGTGGATTAACTTTAAATCAGGACAAGGCGACGAAGCCGCAGACAGTACAGATAGTACGGCAAGGCGAGGTAACGCCGTACTGGTTTAAAGTTAATCCACTATATATTTGCCGCTTATGGTTTGATGGTACAATGCTGGTCGTCTGAAACGCGCTGAACTGTGTTTCAGACGACTGTTGCAGCCCTAAAGTGTTTCCGTATTTGCATGAAGTGCCGAAACGCATTCGGGTTGGTTTGGGAGGCTGAATTTTTGCCGCCTCCCACCCGATACGCCGAAGCAAGAAGAAAGATAAACGTCCTCATGAAAACAGATGTGTTAAAACAGCAGGCGCATGCCGCCATTCAGAATAAACTGGGTTACCATTTCAAAGATACCGCGCTTTTGCAGCAGGCGCTGACCCACCGCAGCTACCATGCGAAAAACAACGAACGTTTCGAGTTCGTCGGCGATTCGATTTTGAACTACACCGTCGCCAAAATGTTGTTTGACGCGTTCCCCAAGCTGACCGAAGGCGAGTTGTCGCGTTTGCGCGCGAGCTTGGTCAATGAAGGCGTGTTGGCGGAAATCGCTTTGGAAATGAATGTCGGCGACGGGCTTTATTTGGGTGCGGGCGAGTTGAAAAGTGGCGGATTCAGACGACCCTCCATCCTTGCCGATGCTATGGAAGCGATGTTTGCCGCCGTCAGCTTTGATGCGGATTTCGCCGAGGCGGAGAAAGTGGTGCGGCACTTGTTCGCCGAACGCGTCAAACGTGCCGATTTCAAAACGCAGGGCAAAGACAACAAAACCGCCCTGCAAGAAGCCCTCCAAGCCCGCCGCCTTGCCTTGCCCAAATACCGCATCGAGGAACAAATCGGTCATGCCAATGACAGTATGTTCCTGATTTCATGCGACTTGGGCGAACTCGGTTTTATCTGCAAAGCACAAGGCAGCAGCCGCAAGGTTGCCGAGCAGCAAGCCGCCAAAGAAGCGCTGCAATGGCTCGAGCAACACCACCCTTTGAAAAAAGCAAAAAAATAGCCGATTTATTTTTCAGACGACCTAGGGTCTGACGACATTCAATAGTTTCCATGTTTTTTTATCGCCAAAGCGGCATCTTCCGCTTTGCGAACAAAAATCCACTTGGACAATTAAATCTCGACAGCCCCTATGACAAGACAAAAAGGTCGTCTGAAACGTCAAACAGAAAGCCATCATGGACATCGAAACCTTCCTGCAAAACGAATCCAGCCATCCCACCGACTACCGCTGCGGCTTCGTCGCTATTGTCGGCCGCCCCAACGTCGGCAAGTCCACGCTGATGAACCACCTCATCGGGCAAAAAATCAGCATCACCAGTAAAAAAGCCCAAACCACGCGCAACCGCGTTACCGGCATTTACACCGACGACACCGCACAATTCGTTTTCGTCGATACCCCCGGTTTCCAAACCAAACACCGCAACGCCCTGAACGACCGCCTCAATCAAAACGTAACCGAAGCGTTGAGCGGCGTCGATGCCGTCGTTTTCGTCGTCGAAGCCATGCGCTTTACCGATGCTGACCGCATCGTGATGAAACAGTTGCCGACAAACACGCCCGTCATCCTCGTTATCAACAAAATCGACAAAAACAAAGCGGGCAATACTGGTTTGCAGGAATTTATCGACCAAATCAGCGCAGAATTCAAATTTGCAGGGCATGAAACCGTCAGCGCCAAACACGGATTGGGCATCGCCAACCTGCTCGCGCGCCTCAGACCTTACCTGCCCCAAAGCGTGCCGATGTATCCGGAAGAAATGGTGACCGACCGTTCCAGCCGTTTCCTCGCCACCGAAATCGTGCGCGAAAAACTGTTCCGCTACCTCGGCGAAGAGCTGCCCTACGCCATGAACGTGGAAATCGAACAATTCGAAGAAGAGGAAAACGGCCTCTACCGAATCTACATCGCCGTATTGGTCGATAAAGACAGCCAAAAAGCCATCTTAATCGGCAAAGGTGGGGAAAAACTGAAAAAAATCTCCACCGAAGCCCGCCTCGATATGGAAAAACTGTTTGATACTAAAGTGTTTTTAAAGGTTTGGGTCAAGGTCAAATCAGGCTGGGCGGACGACGTGCGCTTCCTCAGGGAATTGGGTTTGTAGGTCGTCTGAAAATACTGTAATTAATTGTTTACACTGGATTGAGTTTATGTCTGTCTATACTAATATTTCTGATGAGCAAATACGGGAGTTTTTGTCAGATTATGATCTGGGGGAATTTGTTTCCCTGCAAGGCATTGCACAGGGAATTACCAACAGTAATTACTTTTTGAATACTTCTAAAGGCAGCTATGTTTTAACTGTATTTGAAGTGTTGCGTCAGGATGAATTGCCATTTTTCTTAAATTTGAACAAGCATTTGAGTAGTAAAAGCGTAGCTTGTCCAAGTCCGATTGTACGAAAAGATGGAAAGCTGGATTCGGTATTGGCAGGTAAACCGGCTTGCGTTGTTACCAGATTAAATGGTGCGGATACCGCATGGGCGACCGAGGCGCAGTGTTTTAACACGGGAGCAATGTTGGCCAAAATGCATTTGGCGGTTCAAGATTTTCCCGAAAAAATGGAAAATCCCCGATATAACACATGGTGGAAGCAAGCTTATGAACAATTATTGCCACAGTTGAATGAGGCTGATGCCCAGTTGCTGGGTAAGGAAATTTCGGATTTGGAAAACAATCTCGGCGGTCATTTGCCATCCGGCATCATTCATGCCGATTTATTTAAAGACAACGTTTTGTTGGATGGGGAAAATGTGGCTGGGTTCATCGATTTCTATTATGCATGTAATGGAAATTTCATGTATGACTTGGCAATCGCAGTAAATGATTGGTCGAGAACTTCTGATAACAAGTTGGATGCGAAGTTATGCAAAGCGTTTATTGACGGTTATGAAAACATTCGTCCGCTATCTGATGCGGAGAAGGAATATTTTCCTGTGGCGCAGCGAGCTGGGTGCGTACGCTTTTGGGTATCAAGACTGTTAGATTTTCACTTTCCCCAAGAGGGTGAAATGACTTTTATCAAAGATCCAAATGTTTTTAGGGATTTGTTGTTAAGTCTGAACTGAATTTGGATATGTTGTATTGATTTCAAAGGTCGTCTGAAAGGGATTTCAGACGACCTTTGCTGTTTTTGATTTGAAATAA
>ERZ772956.2352-NODE-2352-length-12131-cov-5.559622_pt1 | contig 12131 bp, 8 predicted proteins | sample MGYA00580683_ERZ772956 | MGnify/ENA primary metagenome ERZ772956 (study PRJEB29015, sample SAMEA2738077) | human oral metagenome | biome: human oral; feature: human-associated habitat; material: saliva | place: China | collected 2212 ...
TCATCTCAGGCGTAAAATAATTTCACGCCTGTTTATTATAGATGTAGATGTTGTATGAAACATTTTTTTGCCTCGAAGAAATCGAGCGCAACAGAGGAGGGAATCAAAATGAATTACTGTCTAATTGGTGCTATGATTGTTGTTGTTACTTTTGTCATTCTTTATGGCAAAACTGCTCGAAAAACAAGGTCTAATCAAGAGATCTTGATACTTGAAAAGGGCCTCCTGAAGGGGGGTCTAGTAAGTTTAGGCTTGCTAGTACTACCAATCTTCGGGAGTCTAGCGTTTCCTAAGGTCCAGCCAAACTTGAGTGCAGTTATTTTTGTACTCGAACTGGCAGGTATTATGATTTTCGGCCTTGTCGAACTTCGTAAGTTAAAATACCGAATGGAGAAACTGGTTTGCCTCCTGGCATTACTTGCTGGGATTGCACTCGTTTGGTGGCAGCTTTTTAGCTACTATCAGATGGACCGAGACTTTTTCGGTAGCCTGGGATTCATAATGGCAACATTTCCAACCTGGCTACTAGCTATTGTTACAGTTGTCTTCACTTATCTTGGCGGCCCTAAGTTAAGAGCTAAAAAGAAAAGTAAAGCTGAAGCTGAAAATGCTAAGCTGCGTGAGCAAATTGAGCGCATGCAGAATCAGCAAAATAAGCTTCAGCAAGACAATGAAAAACTTCGTAGCGTAGTCCAAGGAACCAAAAGTGGAACCACTGAGCAAAAGTCAGTAACTGAGGATAAAAAAGCAGAGCAAAATCTGCCGAAAAACACTCAGACTGATGAAGCTCAGACTACCACCTCTGTGCCGAAATCTGACGCAGAGGATAAAATAAGGGTAGAAGTTACTAACCCTAGCATGACTGAAGTTCAGCAGCAAAAGCTGTCTGAAATTCTCAATCAGCTAAGCAGTAACTCTAGTCCAGAGGCTCAACAGAAGGCGATCGAAGAGATCGTTAAGAACTATCGAAGCGCCACTGTTAAAGAAGCCACCACTCCGGAAGAGGAAACTTCAAGTCAAGAGCCAAAGATCACATACTTCGAAATTCCCTATGAGGAAGATGAAGAGGAAGAGCCCGAAGAGCGGGATCATGATCTGGAAGAGGAGGAAGAATTCCTCGACCCTGTTGGCGGCGATGAAAATTGGGAAGACGATACGATCTTTACGGATTTGTTCGCCAAAATTAACCCAGTTACTATCGCCCTAGTTCTCGGAATTATCATCGTATTTTACGGGATAATTCGAGTAGTTCTCTAGGAGGATACTTCATGAATGAGGAAATCATGTTGGAGTGTGGTTGTCAGATTTTGGCACTTGTGGGATTTATCTTCGGATTAATCTCACTGAAAATCGAAATCGGCAGCTCGAACATAGACGGCATTATGCTAAGTTGCATAATGCTTGTTGTATTTGTTGTTACATTTTTGACCAGACTCCGAATTTTCCACATTGAGAGCGGAGTCCACAGGAAAAACAGAGAGGTAAAAATATGGAAAACCTAAGATTTGGAAGAAATGAAAAGATCCTTTCGGGAATCTTGATAGCTTCACTTGTTGTGTTGGCGATTGCATTTGGTGTGAAATCTTGTCAAAGAAATCACGCCGATGCAGAGGCGGAAACTCTTTCCGCTAAAGACGTCGAAGCCGAGAAATCGGAATTGACATTCGATTTCGATAACTATGAGTACGCGAAAGCGTACCCAGAGTTAAGTCGTGAGTTCTGCGACAATTCGATGCCGAATAAGGCAGCCGAAAGAGTCGCAGGATCTGGCTTTAGTGACGCTTTGTCTACGCCTTTTTCCGTGACTCACGGAACTAAGGACGGGGAAAAGTATAGCGAAGACGAAGTAGCTATCATGATTACAGAGGATAACCAGGAAGTTCTAACAAATTATGTATGTACTCAATCGTGGATTAAAATATTCTCGAATATAACCTTGAGTGATGGAACTACTCTCCCTCAGATTAACCCCTGGTTAAATGAGGCACAACTTGAATATGACAGATTCATGAAGGACGGAACTGGTGGTCAGAACTATCTCCGAGAGGAGGGCGGAAAGCTGTATATCAACGATAGACAGCTCAAGCTCGGCGTAGCTACATTGTGGCTTAGAGATCGGCTTATCAACCAAGGAGTACAATTGGTGACTACAAATCACCATTATCCACTGAGTTTGGCGAATACTGATTCCGCCAAACTCACGACGTTTACCGAGGCGCACTACGAGTTTACTCGTGACGCCTTAGTGCTAGCTTATGTAAATAAAGCTGGCACCGAGATCTTCAAGATTGGAATTAACGTACACGACAAGCGTCCAGAGCTGATCGTGAATAAAAAGGTTCCAAAGGAGAAGACGAAGAGTAAGCCAAAACCAAAGGAAACTACTCCTCAGCCTACTACCGAGCCCGAAACTCAAAAGCAGACTGAGCCAGAGACCAAGCCAATCCCCAACCCACGTCCCAGACGCGGTGGTGGTGGAAAGCCAAAGGAGTCTCAGCCTCAGCCAAGTACTCAGGCTGAGACTAAGAAGGATCCGGCAAAAGATTCGGTTAACAACGGCGGAGCTAATAGCGGTGGTGGCAACAAAACCGTAGGCTCTGACGCTTACGAGCCTACGGACCCAGTGGTCCGCACGGATGGCGGGCATGAAAAACCCGCTAACGTGAAACCGGAGACTCCGACTCCAGATCAGAGTCATCAGAATGTGGAAACACAAAAAACTGATGATATCAAGATGAACTACGAGACGGAGGCTCAGCGCAATGATAATTTCACCAATAATAAAGGTGAGACTATCAACCACGGAGTTGATAATTCTGGAAAATCTCTCCAGAAAGACGACTACGTGGGCTTCGTCAATTCCGACGACGAGGAACCGAAATAAGATTCAGCATCTACAAAATCTATCGCAGTTTAATTACCCTGGCGGCTCAAGCCGCCGGGTAATTCATGTTTACTCTTGAGACGATTCGATTTCAGTGGCATAGACGAAAATTAACAATTTGGCTAGAAGAAAAAGATTTAGATTCGTGTAGTCAAATCGAAAACAAAATTTTATAACAGGAACAATTTAATTGAAAGGAGCTTTTATGAAAAAAGCATTCAAATTTGCATCCATCGCTGCTACCGTGACTGTTGCTGGTCTTGCTACTGTTGCAACTGTATCTGGTTGGGGTGATAACGCTGGCGGTCGCGCTACTTACACTATCGCTGACATTAACGCTGGTAAACTTGGCGACAAGATCGTCATGAACTCTATCAAGGACGACGGTTCTTCTATTTCCGCTAAGGAAAAAGAAGCCGGTGTCATCATGCCATTAAACGATGAACGTAGTTTCTTAGGTATTCGCGACGAAGCTACTGGTAATAATGGTAAAAACAACGTTTGGAACATCGGTGATGTCAACGTTGAAGAAGGTAAAACTTACGTAGTTCGTCTTTATGTTCACAACAATAACCCTAAGGGTGTTAACGCTGTAGCTAAAGATGTCACCACTGAAATTTCTTTACCAACTGTCGTTTCTAAGACTGCCCACATTTCTGGCTTCATTAACGCCTCAAATGCAACTCCATCTCGTTACTGGGATTCTTTGAATCTTAAGAGCGCCGATGGTCGTGCTTTCTACCTTGACTATGTTGAAGGTTCTGCCACCTTTGAAAATAATATTTTCAAGAACGGTACTACCTTATCTGACTCTATCGTAAATGGTGGTGTGAAAGTTGGTTATGACAAATTAGACGGTAACCTCCCTGGTTGTTACAACTATGCTGGTTATGTCACTATTAAGGTTAAACCAGTTTTCGAAAGCACTTCTATTACTAAGAAGGTTCGTATGCTTGGTGACAAGGATTGGAAGACTTCTGTCGACGCTAAGGTTGGCGATTCTGTTGAATATCAGATTCACTACAAGAACCTTAACGCTACTCGTGTCGAAAACGTAATTATCCGCGACTCTCTTCCAAAGAATATGGAATATGTTGCTGGTACTACTAAGCTTTTCACCTCTGCTTTCCGTGATGGTGCTAAGGCAAATTCTGACACCGTAGTAACTGAAGGTCTTAACATCGGTAACTATGCTGTAAGTGGTGACGGTTTTGTCCGCTTTACTGCCAAGGTTGTCGACAAGGATCTCGCTTGTGGTAATAATCGTTTGATTAACTGGGCTAAGGCTTCGGCTAATGGTTTCGCTGTTCAAGGTAGCGCAGATGTTTACGTTAAGAAAACCTGTGAAAATACCCCAGAAAAACCAGTAACTCCAGTTACTCCAAACCCAGAAAAACCAAAACAAGAACTTCCAAAGGAAATGCCAAAAACCGGTCCTGAAACCGTAATTAGCTCGGCCTTTGGTCTTGGTTCTATCGTTACGACTGCTGGTCTTTACCTTTCTAGCCGTAAAAAACTTCGCTAATTGACCGCTCCGAAGATTTTCTTAGGACGTCAATACTTAGCCTTGAATAAGCCTTCTCGCTTAAATTATTGAGCGGGGAGGCCCAAGCTAAATGGTTGAAAACTGCGTGATGATAATAAAATACGTCTTGAGTTAAAAAATGTATTATCATTGAAACAACCTGCGAAGTCCAACCAAAAACTCCAGTCTCGGCTGGAGTTTTTTGGTGGCTTGAAAAATGTGGAATTTCGATACTTTTCGTATCTAAATTAAGTATGATACTTGAAGCTGAAAATAAACTGACTTTTTCGCGATTTATTTTTAAAACTCTTATGGTATAATTTAAGCAAATGGACCAAAACACAAACAATTCTTTTACTTCCGCTCCACAAGGTGGTGATTTTTCCGACATTATTATCCCAAACGCTTACGTCGCCAAGCCTAAAAATAAGAATCTGAAGAAGTATATTATTTTTGGTGTGATCGGTCTACTTTTTGTTTTTGCTTTGAGTTTTCTTTTCAAGAAAACGGTTATTGACTCAAAAAATGTGAGCAAGGAAGAGCTGATCGAGATTACTTCCTCAGAAAATATTAAAAATATTGATAACCTGGAACAAGGTTTTTTTAAGATTTATAATAATTATGTTTCTTTCGATGACGTTTTTAATCCGTATATGTACAAAAAAATACATGAGGGGCAAGTTACATTAATTACATTTAAAAATATAGTTGATAATAAACAGAAAGCTTCTGGCAACAAATATGCTGTTCAAGCTTATGATTCATTTCGAAAAGCACTTGATGAGCGTTATAAATTATATATGGACGCTATAGCCGTTTATGATGATTTTTATAAAGCATACAAAGATATGAATAAAGAGATTTTAGCTAAATACGATTCTGGAAACCTAAACTACAAGATTGCTGCTCGCGAGCTTACAAATATAATCGAACAGTCTGTGAAGATGCAGGAGTTAATTAATAATAGCACCTGTAATGCCGAAGAAGACTTGAGTAAAAGCACGCCCACATGTCAAGTACAGTATAAAAACTTGAATAATTCTATTGAGAATTTCAATAATGTAAATGGTCTAAGAAGAATATTTTCAAGTGTCTATGACTTAAAAGATTATGCAAATTTGCAAGATTTAAGTAGCTACATTAATGCATATATGGAACAGAATTAGGATAAAATATGAAAGAAAAAAAATACAGAGCATCAATTATAGCGTTAGCCTTGGTTGTCATATTAAACTTAGTTCTTTTTTCAGCATCAATGGTGTTTGCTGCCCCATCGACCGTTGTCGTTGGCGATGCTAAAAGTAAAATTCACGAAGCGGTTCGTGCAAAATATATTGCAGCTGCATTTGCGGATTGTTTCAAGCATGAGAATATCGCCCTTCATGAGAAAAAATTAGTTGGTCCATTTTACTCTCCAACAGATTACATCACGTTAACTTCGATTTCTAAAAACAAAGGTAATCTTTTTAGGTCATCTCGTGAAGATATTTACAGTAATGCATCGGTTGGCGCTGAGCTAAAGAAGGAAATTTCAGGTAAGGCTTCCGATGGTAAAGATGCTGGTGTCATTCAGTGTCAAGACAATGGCTCTTCAAACATTACGAAGGCTTTTATGGATCAGTTTGGAATTAAAGATCTTAGTAACTTAATCTGCGATAAAGGTTCGAACCAAAATGGTTTATTAATGCCAAAAAAGAACGGCAATATTAGTACTTGCGAAGAAGGAACTCTTGATGCTCTTGGCCAATTTAATAAAAATCCAGATGGTGAAGAATATATTAAAAAAATCTACAATAAATGGGCAGAGAATAATGCCTTTGCAGTGCCATATGAAAAAATCAACAGTTATTATGATGACGCTACTCTTGCTTATGATGATGCATTAACTACATTTGAAATAAACTGCTCTCCAGGTGGGGATTATGCTGATAGTATAGATACTTCTACTTATAATTTTAAAGTTAAATTACTCGATTCAAATGGTAAACCTGTTGAAAAATATCCAAAAATGATCGCAACTACCGAAAAGGATGGTAGTAAGAAATCTACAAATTTTATGAGTGCAAACAAAAAGACACTCAAGTGTAATGAGCTTGCAGACGTAATTAATAAAAGCTTTGATCAGTATGCTAAAAACCTTAATGTTGCAGAATCTGACACTTGTAATTCGCAAGAGGTTATTGATAAAGCTAGTGAAATCGTAAGAGCCTACGGAGCTAAGAATGACGCTAGAGTTCCTCTAACCGAAGAAGAAAAGGAAGAATATAGAATTCTCTCTGAGGCATTACAAAAGAAAGACTTTACTGTGGATGACGGTGAAGGAGGTAAGAAATGTCTTGAGACGGCAAATTTAAAAATTAGTGTAGAGGATACAGTATCGGATAATGATTCCGCTAATGATGCAAAACAAAGCTATTGTCAAGAGAACGGCGGCTTCCTTTCCTGGATGCTTTGTCCTACCATTGCCGATGGTGCTGCTACTGCTAGTGGTCTTCTGGGGTCCATTACAGATTTAACTACTACGCATAAATCGATCATTGAACAATTTTCCGATCAGGGATCAGCAATATATAAGGCGTGGTCATCATTCCGTAATTTGGCAAACATTGGATTTGTAATTATGTTACTGGTTGTTGTATTTTCACAGGTAACTAATTTAGGTATCTCGAATTACAATATTAAAAAAATTCTTCCTAAATTAATTATCACGGCTGTTTTAGTTAACTTTTCGTATCTAATTCTTGGCGTGGCAATCGATCTTTCTCATATTATAGGTAATGGAATTGGCTCGGCGATTAGAACTATTGCTGGTGAAAGTATGAGTGCAGAAGCATCGGCTCAAGCATCCTCTATCGTCTCTAAAATTGCGGGTATGGTCACGGGTGCTGGATTGATTGGCGGGGGTGTAGCTATTGCTACTACGGGTCCTGCTTTGATTCTTCCAGTTGTATTATTTGTCATTACGACCGTGATTTCAGTTTTCTTCGGTTTCGTTATGCTTACTATCCGCCAGGCAGCTATTATTATGGTGATAGTTTTGGCACCTCTTGCCATGGTATTGTATGCTCTACCGAATACTGCTGCAGTAACAAAGAAGTATATATCAACTTTAAAAGCACTTCTAATGCTGTACCCTATGTTTGTTCTTGCAACCTCCGCGGGTGCTCTCGCTTCTACTATTATAGTCGGTACTAGTACGGATATGCTTATGTTAATTGTTGGCGGACTCTTAAATGTACTTCCATATTTTGCTATTCCATCTATGACCTCTAAATCCCTTGCAGGATTGGGCGCGATTACATCAGGCTTTGATAAGATTCGTGGCGGTGCTTTAAAGGGTGTGGGTATGGCTGGTGGGGCTATTGCTGCATCGGAATTTTATAAGAATGTAAAGAGTAATTATGCAGCCGATCAATCAGTTGCTAGAGCTAAGAGGGACTTGAGGAGATTTGATAAGATCAAGGCGAATGGTGGAGAATTGTCTATTGCACAAATGCGACGCCAGGCTGCTGCTGCGGGTGTCGTCAATAAAGATTCTAAGTTACGTGCAGGCTCAGATTCAGCAGGGCGTGGTGCTCTAAGTAATATGTCTGGTCTCGGTTTTGAGAATCTAAAAGCAACTGCCGAAAAAGAGTTTCGTGAAGATGAAGTGAAAAATATTATGAATAAACTTGCTAGTGATGGTGTAGATGAAGGTACTATGAAGAGTGATCTTATATCAGCATTGAAGACTGGTGCTAATTATAAGAATATGACTGAAGACAAGAGGCATGCAAATGATATCCAAATTGAGGCACTCACTCGCTCTCTTGGTGCCACTAAAGCTGGACGTAAGGAAGTGAGTAATATAGGTAAGGATACTGGATTGACTACGTCGAATCGTGCATTTACTCAACTTGCTAGCGCTGCGGTTACATTGCCGGGCTTTGCAGATAAGCAACAGATCGCAAATAATCAGTACACTAGTTTTCTGCAGAATACTAGCTATGATAAGAACGATAATGCAAAAAATTCATCGCTTATTTCAGCAACAAGAAGCGTGGGTCTAGATAAAGCTTACGATGATATGAATATGGATAACTTCCTTAAGGTCGGAAACGCAGATGCTGATGAAATTCTTAGGGTAAAAGGCGCCAACTCCCTTGACTCCGTGGTGAGCCAAACAGCTTCCGCTGCACTAAATGATGCAAACCTTATTGCTAATTTTGACAAAACTAAGATGTCACTGGTTAGTGCAGAGATGAATAACCAGCGCACCTCTACGATTAATCTACGAAGTGGTGGTACCGCTCAAGTCTTCAATCCTCCATCCGACTTCGGCGAATATAGTCAGGTTAAAAACGGTTCCGGTGATATTATTTACACCAATAAACGCGGTGACAGTTTCAATGCCTCTACGGGTCAAATTACTAAAGGAGTATAAAATCTCTAGTTCACGAACTGTCGGGTTTGGGGTATAATTATCTCAAGCCCGAATGGCGGAATTGGCAGACGCGCTAGCTTCAGGTGCTAGTCTAGCTTCTAGGTGCAGGTTCAAGTCCTGTTTCGGGCACCACAAGATTAGATCATAGTGAGAGCTATGATTTTTTGTTAAATTAATTATTAGCACGGTAGTTCTTGAATAAGGATTCAGATTTTTTAAAATTCCTGTCACACCCGCTGTTTTCTTAATTTTCAAATAATCTTGGCTCTTAAATCAAAAAGGAGCCAAATATGTCAAAAAATCTAACAATCAAAAACATATTCGAAAAAACCGAAGTTGACCACATATCAAATATTTCATCGGCGCGTTTTTCCGCTCGTCAATCTAGTAACAAATCCCTCGATACTCTGCCCCCGGATTTTCGTGTCGAAAATCATCCACTCGACAGTGAGCAACGCAAAGCTATTTATGATCCTGCCAGATTTAATCTAACCGTAGCTGGTGCTGGTTCTGGCAAAACTACCACCATTCTCGGCAAAATTCTCTATCTCCTGCAATCTGGTTTCGCTAGTCCACCGGAAATTCTAGTTTTATCTTTTACTCATGATTCCGCCACGGAACTCAGAGAACGTTTTTTACGCGAATACTATCAAACATTTGCGGAACAGATTTTGCTCAGAAAATCTCCACCGCCCGATATTACGATTGAGACCTTTCATAGTTTGGCTCTAAAATTACTACGAAAATTGTGGCCAGATTTTTCCGTTGAAACGAATGAGTTAAATTCCGATTTGCTTGAGTCTAAGTCGACTAGTATTCACGAACTTAAAACAGAAAAGGCTCATGATTTGGATTCTAATAAAGATAATATTTTGGAATCGGATTCGGATGATGACAATCAGGCCTCGATTATTCGCGAATTTCTCGATCTTCACGAGCTAGATTCTGCCACGCTGCCTCTCATCGCCAGTAAATTTTCTTCGCTAGAATATAGTAAATTGTTTCTCGAGGTTTCTGAAAAATACCAAAGGGAGTTATTCGGTCTCTTAGAAAACCACCAGACTACGTTTTCTGGGCTAATCAAATTAGCAATTCGATATCTTCGTTCTGGTCAGATTAAAACTCAATATCGCTATATTATCGTCGACGAATATCAGGATCTCTCGGCTCTGCGTCAGGAATTTTTGCGTCTTCTTATCGAATCCTCACAGGCGAATCTGTTCGCCGTGGGCGACGACTGGCAGGCCATTTATGGTTTTAGCGGTAGTCGCGTCGATTTTACTCTGAATTTCCGTAAATTCTGGGGTGATTTTTCCTTGCATCGCATCTCGAAAACTTATCGTTTTGGTCCCACACTCGCGAAATTAAGCTCGAATTTTATTATGCAGGACCGCGCACAGATTCGAAAACAAATTCAAAGCCAAAAAGAAGACTTATTAGAGCCCGTCGTCGAAATTTGTGGCGATTCGGAACGGCTAGACTTAGAAGTGCTCACGCATTATTTTGAGTCTCTTCCAGAATACAGTTCGATTTTATTACTCGGTCGTTTCAATGTGGATCAGTTTCGTCTTCTGCACTGCACGCAGTTTAATTTAAGCTCTAACGGCGTAGTGTTCCGTCCGCGACCGGACTTAAAAATCCGTTTTCTCACCGTACACCAATCTAAGGGTCTCGAAGCTGATTATGTGATTCTTCTCAATAATCGCGAAGCTAAGCTGGGCTTTCCAGCTCACGTTAAGGATACGCCACTTAAAACCGAGCTAGTTAAAATTGCAGAAGAATTAGGGCTAGACCAGGCTTCAGCCAATGAAGAACGCCGTCTCTTCTACGTCGCTCTCACCCGTGCCAAAAAACAGGTAATTTTACTCACCGTTGACGGTAAGGAATCAAGTTTTATCAAAGAATTGCGCCGAAAGTTTCGTTCGGATTTTACCACTTATTATCTTTCACATTTTGAGAAATATCTCAATCTAGAATAGACCATTACCTCAAAATGATGAATATTAGAAAAACCTTCTTACAAAATAGTTAACCTATAGAAGTTATTTCTTCGATTTAGTAATCGAATTAATTTTGTTGCCAATATTTTCTTGAGTTTTTTGGATATTTTTAATTGCCGCTTTCGTCATGTGACGTTTAAATCTAGCTGCACGCGAATAATATTCACGGGTTAGCTTTTTAATTTCTGAGGTTACATCAATTTTGGTAGAGCCAAATTTGGCACTAAATTTGTCGCGCAATTTCAAAGTCGCCACAGTGGTAAAAATAATATCAATCACTAAAATTGTTAGTAGTACACCATTAATCGATTCAATCATTGGCCAGGAAAGTGGTGAAATCAAATGTAAAATAAATGGATGTAGTCCATACTTAATTGCCATCCCACCCAGACCAAAACCAAGAGAAGTCTCGAGTGAAACGCGGCCGTTTAGGTTAAAACGTGTGGTTTCTGAGTAGTCCCACCAACGCACCCGAAAGATTTTTTCCATGACTACGCTAGTAGTATACTCAATCACAGTACAAATTAAGGCAAAAATAAAGAATTCAATATACCATTCGAAATGAATCTCTTGTGTCAGGATTAAAAATGAAATCATTCCCACGCCATATATTGGACAGATTGGTCCGAAAAGGAAACCTCGGTTCTGTAATTTTCGTTGCTCGACACTCGTCCAAATACATTCGAAGACCCAGCCGATAAAAGAATAAATCATGAACATCAAAAACCAGAAGCTGATAAACCTGAATACTTCATGAAATTCAAACATTACTTATCTATTTTAACATGAGAGGTCGGGATTTGTTTATGTTAAAATAAAAGTAATGATTTAGTTATTTTTGAATTTTAAACCACTACTAAACTTAATAAAAACAAGGAGAATAAATGTTAATTTCTGAAAATGTCCCGATTAAAAATCTTGTCACCATGCGTATTGGTGGTCCAGCCAAATATGTCATCGAAATCAAGTCTAAAGATGAAATCCCTGAAGCCTATCAGTTTGCCGCTGAAAAAAATCTCCCAGTCACTATCCTTGGTAATGGCGCTAATACCTTCGCCACCGACGAAGGTTATCAGGGTGTGATTTTGCTCGATCGTATTCTCGGCATCTCACAGCTCTCAGAGGAGGAAATTGAAGCCGCCTACGGTGCTGAAATAAAAGCTGAAGCTGAAAAAGAAGGCTATGGCTATTTTCGTGCTAATGGTGGTGAAATTTGGGATTCCTTAGTCAATTTCACTGCTGCTCTTGGCTATTCTGGTATCGAAGCGATGGCTGGCATTCCAGGCACCGCCGGTGCTT
>ERZ772956.2356-NODE-2356-length-12125-cov-5.383761_pt1 | contig 12125 bp, 11 predicted proteins | sample MGYA00580683_ERZ772956 | MGnify/ENA primary metagenome ERZ772956 (study PRJEB29015, sample SAMEA2738077) | human oral metagenome | biome: human oral; feature: human-associated habitat; material: saliva | place: China | collected 2212 ...
TTTCTATCGGTTGTAAAAGCTAAGACTAAAAATAATGAACAAATAAAAGCTCCCACAATAAAAATCAAATACTTCTTTAAATGACGATACATACAACCCTTCCCTCATAAAAATTTCAATTATAATATTTTAATACTATTCTATCAGAAATAACACCACTTAGCAAGTTATAGGGATAGTTTCCCCTCAAAACTATTCCTAACAACACCTTTACATAGCTTAAATAATAAGATATAATATAGGTAATTTTTAAGGAGATGAAAAAATGAAAATCAAATCATTCTTACCTGGTATAAGTATTGCAATACTTATTTCGCTTGTAGCCTGGTATCTTGGAATATTATTTCCTATTATCGGAGGGCCTGTCATTGGCCTTTTCATTGGCCTCTTGTTTGGCATTGTAGTCACAGACTCTGAAAAGCTTAAAACTGGAATACAGTTCACATCAAAAAAAGTATTACAATACGCTGTTATTCTTCTAGGGTTTGGGCTAAACCTTTCTCAAGTTTTCAAAGTTGGCTTAACCTCACTTCCTATCATTTTAGTCACTATTGCTACGGCACTCGTTACTGCTTACTTCATCCAAAAGCTATTTAAGTTAGATAGCGAAATTACTACTTTAGTAGGGGTCGGTTCTTCAATCTGCGGAGGTTCTGCTATTGCGGCGACAGCACCTGTCATCAAAGCAAAAGATGAATCTATTGCAACAGCAATCTCTGTACTTTTCTTTTTCAACATCTTAGCAGCTCTACTCTTCCCTCACTTGGGATCCTGGTTAGGACTTAGTAATCAAGGCTTTGCCATATTTGCTGGAACAGCTGTCAACGATACTTCTTCTGTAACTGCTACAGCCAGTTCTTGGGATAGCTTACATGGAACATCCATTCTAGAGCAGGCAACAATTGTTAAGTTGACTCGAACGCTTGCTATCATCCCTATAACTCTTGGGCTTTCTGTACGGCAGTCGCGAAAGGACAATACAAAGGAAGCCTTCTCGCTAGCCAAAGCAGTGCCTAACTTTATCCTTTGGTTCCTTTTGGCCTCACTGATTACAACTGTTTCAATATCACTCGGTGTAACACCTGCCGTCTTTTCACCTTTAAAAGACCTTTCGAAATTTATGATTATTATGGCCATGGCAGCTATTGGTTTCCAAACAAATCTCAAAAAACTAATCACTAAAGGAGGCTCAGCACTTCTAGTGGGAGGAGTTTGCTGGTTATTAATCAGTCTTGCTTCTCTTCTCATGCAAAAGCTATTAGGACTTTGGTAAAAGACATCTAAAAAACTCACAATCTGGCTAAGACTGTGAGTTTTTATTATAGAATCATTTTTTATACTCAAAGACATAGGTTTGAATAACCTTGTCCCCATCGTTTGTTACTTTCAAATCAACATTGTAGCTCTTGGTTTCACCACTAATATCCTGAACCTTATAATCACCATCTTTTTTTACCGAAGAGGTGGTCTGCCCTGAATAATGCTTTACTTCAAGACTTGAAGTTCTGTCTAGAGAATAAGGAATAAGCCCATTTAAAGAATATAGCCCATACAAAATAAGACATAAAAAGCTCAGTGACGCAAGGCTCACTAAATAATATTTAACAAAAGCCCCCAATTTCAACCCCTGTTTACTCACTTAGTTATTATCTTCCTTTAACTTAACATTCTTTTTATTAGAGTATTTTCAAATTTTATTTTACACACATTTGGGTATTTTGTCAAATTATTTGATATTTAAAACAGAACCTATATTTTTTTATATACTAAAAGCCGTTAGATGACTAACGGCTATTTTTTATTTCTGAAATAACGTATTCAAGACGGCTATAGAGACCAAGTAATAAGTCGTAACTTCGATTTTCATTTTCTTTCAAAACAGTGAAAACTGTTGTACTATAGGTAAATTCAAAGAAGTCATCTAATTCCTTGAGCCAGTCATCAATAACCCCTAAATTTTGATCAATGATTGCAAACAAACTTGGTTGATACCAGATTGTACCTTCGATATAAAGGTTTTTGTCAGATAATTTAGATAGGGATACTTTCAAGTCAGCAAGCTCTCGTTTAGCAAGATTTGGTTCAATCTTTAAATCAAAAAGCAAGCGTGCATCATGATTTAGAATATCGAGTTCTGCTTGAAGCAGTTGAATATAATGTATCGCTACTAAATACTGGTTCATAGGTCTCTCCTGATTATCTGAAAATCATAATATCATTGTACCACTAAAAGGTGAAAAAAAGTAGTAATTATTTAATAATTTTACATGATTTTCTTAGAAATACTTTTTACATTGAAAGTCTTATTTTAAAATAATTATACTAGTCATTTTTCTAATATCTTAAGAAATAAATGGCTTTTTTAAAAAATAAAAATCACTCAAAATGAGTGATTTAATAACCTTAGTGACTGACCATTTCTTGTGCAATTTCAAAGCCGCTAAGTTTTCCAGGGTAGTAAGTTGGCCAGTTGTCCATTTCTTTTAGAATTTCTTCTTGACTACTATTACCAAAGAAAATATGAAAATGTGCTGCACTTGTTGGATCTATTTGATGATCAGAAAATTGGACATACTGGTAAGGATTATCTGCTGCTTGACTGTCAGTTGCCGTAAAGAGATAACGAACACCTTTTTTACCAGAAGCATAAGTCAAAATCTTATGACCATCATAACGATAAGTGTGTGTCACGCTACTTCCATCATTCTTTGTGAAAGTCATGGTCATCTTTTTACCATCAATAGCAATTTTAGAAACATCTGTTTGATAGCCCTTAGTGTAGTACTCTTTATACTCTTGTGCGGTTTTATCCTTATTCAATAGAGATTTGTATTCAAATACTTGATCTAAAGTACCATCTTGGAGGTAAGGATAGACAGATTGCCACTTACCAGACCAATCAGAAAGTTCTCTATCTTTAACATCTTTGTCATCAAAGTAACCATTTTGGACTGTTTTCTTGTCATCACTTCCTGTTTCAGGTTGGATAGCTTTACCTTCAACATCTGTTGTTAAACGAAGATTCTTTAGGTTCTCAGTCATAACACTGACATAATCTTCACCTTTTTTCAACTGTTCCTTAGTTAGTGATTCAATTGGATTTAAAACTGCTGTCTTAACTCCTACTTCATTAGCTAAGGTTTTGGCAACGCTACTTGAAGCATTTTCCTCAAAGTAGATATAGTTAATGTCATATTCTTTGACATACTTAGAAAGGCTAGCGATACGTTTTGCAGATGGATCAGATTCAGCTGAAACACCAGAAATTGGTACTTGTGTCAAACCGTAATCTAAAGCAAGGTAGGCAAAAGCTGAGTGCTGGGTAACAAAACTTTTCTGTTTCGCTTGACTTAAGGCTTCAGTATACTCCTTATCCAAAGTCTTTAATTTTTTAAGGTATTTCTCGGCATTGGTTGTAAAGACTGCTTTTTTATCTGGATGTTGAGCAATCAAACCGTCCCTAATAGTTTCAACTAATTTTTGAGAACGTTTAGGTGAGAGCCAAACATGAGGATCATATTCGTGGTGATGCTCTTCTCCACCGTGATCATGATCTTCTTCCTCTATTCCAGGTAAGAGAACCATGCCTTGACTTGCCTTAATGATTTTTGTATTTTTAGTGTTGATAGACTTTTCAACTTTTGGAACCCAGGTTTCCATATTTTCATTTAGGTAGACGAAAGTGTCTGCTTTTTCAATGTCAGCGACATTCTTAGTAGATGGTTGAAAATCGTGGGCTTCACTACCAGCGGGAATAAGATAAGACACCTCTCCCTCATCGCCAACAACCTGCTTTGTAAATTCATAAACAGGGTAAAAGCTGGTCACAACCTTCAAGTCGCTATTTCCTTTTGAACCGTGGTGACTAGTCGTATAATAAATACCTGCACCAGCAGCTAAAACAACTGCTGCTATTCCTGCTAGGCCAAAAATGCGTTTCTTTTTCATGATATTCCTTTCAAAATACTTAACCAGTTAATAGTTTACTGGTTAAGTATATCACACTTCATTTATTTTGCAAGTACTAAAATAAAAAAATTGAAATATTTCGATGAAAAAGAATTATTTGATATACTGGAAATATCATTTGGAAAGTAGGTTATACATGTTTCGTAAATTAACCCTATATCTTTTTTTATTGCTTGCATCCATTGGCCTGACTTATGATACGCAATCATACACCTCAGGCGCCTTGTCTGGTTCAGCATACGGTATTATTGGACTATCAACACTAATTGCCTTATGTTATATCCTACCAGGAATATTTCTGGTTCGATACTTAGGCAAGAGATGGCAGGTGAAACCACTTGTTCTCATATTTGCTCTAATTGGTGGAGTCTTTATTACAGGATGGATAGCTGGTTATGCCAATACCATTTCTCACGACTGGGTAACTGCTCACCTTTCTTCAAAGAGTTTCTTCTACCGCTTTGAGGATGCTCTTATGGCTCCCCTAGTTGAAGAACCCCTCAAACTAGCAGCTTTTCTCTTTGCTATCTATATGGTGCCAACAAAAAGTTACAAAGGACTCTTGCTTGTCGCTATTACGGCAGGTCTTGGCTTCCAGATTAGTGAAGACTTCTCCTATATTCTTTCAGATTTGCCTGATGGTTTTTCTTATACGATTTCAGGGATTCTTGGTCGTACTGTTGGTGCTGTATCGTCTCACTGGCTTTACACGTCCTTCCTTGCTATGGGGCTAGTCCTTATATGGCGTTCACGTCAAAAACTCATTAATTCCAAGTACAGTCTTATTGGTATTCTTTATGCTTGCGGTGCTTTTGTGGCACACTTTGCTTGGAATTCACCTCTTCGAAATTTAGAAAGCGATTTGCCATGGGCATCAGGCCTTCTCATTTCACTCAATCTTTTCTTTTTCATTACACTTTACCAACTCCTCTCGAAACTGGATGAAGAAAACAAGTAAGGTTAGACTACGAAAAAACCTTTCCATAAAATTGGAAAGGTTTTTTTGATGACTTTAATCACTCATAGAAAAACGATTAGTCATCAAGTTACTTGCATCATCTAAGACTTTTGCCAATAGTTTATCTGTTTCTGACTGAATCTTATCACTAATTTTTTGATTTTCAGCTTCAAAATCAATACTCTCACCATTTGCTAAAGCATTGTCGACATGATTAATCATAGCATGGCCAAGAGCCATCGTTGTTTCTACATAAGCATCCAAATCAGCTTCATGCTGTTGGAAATGAGGATCACAGATAGCAGCAATCAAACGATTACTCCAGTAGAAATTGCCTGTATCTACTTTATCAGTTGTTTGACGGAAATAAGCAGGTGTTGTTCCGACCTGAGTCCAGAATGGCACCATTGTACCAAATGGCATTGATCCATAGGCTAACCACTGAATTCCTGTCGTTTCTGATGGTTTGTTAGGACGCATTTGCAAGAGAGCTGTTTGACTAGTACGGTTGATACCGATTGGACGGAATTGGCGTTGACTCACTGCGTCCCCTTGAGGTCCATAAGGATCATAAGGCGTGTCTTGGTAATGAAGACTCAAAACGTATTTAACATCTTCAACTGTAATTTTGCGGTATGGTTTTTGGCACCATGGAATAAAGAATGATTTTGGATCATAGTCTTTTTCTGGGTTCAAAAATTTCTGCATAGCCCAGGCGCGTGGTGTATTATAATGACGATCCTTATCTCGTTGGCTACCAAAAGCATAACGTGGATTAAAGTGTTCATTAGAATAAGTCAAATCTAGGTGATGTTTATTAATGAAGTTTCGAATGTCTGGTGAGGCAAGATAGTCGTCTGGATTTTCAAACTCATAGTGATCGATACCTAGTTGGTTTGGATTAGTAACATAGGCATCGTCTGGAACACGTCTTGCAATCCAATGGTGACCACCAATTGTTTCCAACCACCAAATTTCTTCAGTGTCTGAAAAAGCAATCCCATTAGACTCGTAAGTTCCGTAAGTTTCAAGGAGTTGTCCCAAACGAAGGACACCTTCACGCGCCGTCTTGATATATGGCAAGACCAAAGTCAACATATCCTCTTCTCCAAAACCATCTTTAACAAGAGGATCAGCGCCGAGAACACGCGCATTAGTCGTGATTGTTTCTGTTGCACTCATGGCAACATTAGCTGAGTTAATACCAGCTTCACCCCAAATACCGTCTTTCCCAAGCGCATCTGGGACAGAGGTATAACGTAGAGGATTATCTGGCAAATCAATTGAAAAATTGCTAAGCACAGACTGGTAATGACGCGGTTGGTCTTCAGGGGTCACGACGAGAAATTCTTTGGGCGTAAAAACGCCTGATTGAGAATCCTCAGTACGTGCAATCATGGTAGAGCCGTCATATGAGGCTTTCTTACCTACTAAAATCGTTGTACAAGCCATAAAAGCTTCCTTTCTACTTACAAATCGTCGGCAATCTTATTGATTTTTCTGAGACGATGGTTAACACCACTCTTGGTCAGAGGAGGTTCTATACTATCTGCGATCTGCTGGATAGAGTAATCTGGGTTGGCAATACGAAGTTGGGCAATTTGGCGTAGCTCTACCGGTAAAATCTCCAAGCCAACCGTATCCATAATCTTGATAATATTATTAATTGTTTTCATGCTAGCACTAATCGTTCTAGCAATATTGGCTGTTTCCGCATTATTGGCACGATTCAGATCATTTCTGGTTTCTCGCATAATTTTGACCTCTTCGAAGGCATCTTTAGAGTTCATTGCGCCGATAACAAGGAGAAAATCCATAATGTCCTCAGCTTTTTGAAGATAGGTCACAAACCCATTTTTATGACTCAAAACCTTAGCATCGAGCATAAATTTTTTCATGAGAGAAGCTAAATCCTCTGCGTGGTCTTGGTAAACGGAAAAAATTTCTAATTGATAACGGCCTTTTTCAGGATCACGTACTGTTCCAGTCGCCAAAAAAGCGCCTCGTAAATAGGATCTTCCAGCTTCGTCATCTTCCATTACTGATGTTTCAATACCTGTTTCAAAGCCAAAGAAAGAATCCGCCAATTGTAAATCGGACAAAATATCATTGACATGGTCAGCGACAAAAACCGTGTAAACACGATTTTTCTTGAGATTGGTCTTGTTGTGATGTCTCAATTCAGGATTACTCTGATAACGACTTTCCATTAATTGGTAGATATGTCGCGCAATCTTTGCATTTTCTGTTGAGATGGAAAGAGTCAATCCTTGGTTGGTCAATCCAACCGAACCAGACATCTTAATCAATGCTGACAATTCAGCCTTGTCTTTGCTTGAAGCAGCAATTATCTCTTCTTTAACCTTAATTGTGAAACTCATGACTTGTTCCTCACTAGATGCATGAGCTCATCCACTACCAAGTCACCATGGTGGAAGGCACCACCATTTTCAAGTCGCAAAAAATTAGAAGACACAACTGTTTTAGCTTCACGACGTAAGCCCTCAAAATCATGCTCAACCTGAACAAGGTATTCATCAAATTTATTACTAGCCATGTATTCCTTAGGCACTTTCTTGATGTTAACTAAGACATTGTCAATCACATCAGAGCCAAGATGACGATTAAGAACAGCCACATGGTCGGCATCTGAGAATTGTTCAGTTTCTCCGTACTGAGTCATAATATTACAAATGTAAGTCACATCAGCCTTGGTCTCAATAAGGGCCTGACGAATCTCTGGTATAACTAGGTTGGGCAAAATCGATGTATAAAGAGATCCAGGACCTAAAACAATCATATCACTATTCATAATAGCATCAACAACCTTACGACTGGCCTTAGGCTCTTCGTCATTATAGGTATTGGTCACATAAACGCGTTCAATCATGCCATCATACTGGGCAATACTACTCTCCCCTGCTACTTCATGACCATCTTGAAAAACGGCATGAAGCGTCAAAGCTGTCTCACTAGCAGGATAAATTTTTCCTGTAACGTGGAAGAACTTCGTCAGAAGCTGCATGGCATTATAGGTAGAGCCCTGCATTTCTGAAATTCCAGCGATGATTAGGTTTCCGAGTGGATGACCAGCCAAAGCACCATCGGTTTTATCAAAACGATATTGGAAAACTCTTTCATAAAGTTTAGGCATATCACTCATAGCTACCAAAACATTACGCAAATCCCCTGGAGGTGTCAGTTGCATGATATCACGCAAATCTCCCGAAGAACCGCCATCATCAGCTACAGTTACCACAGCAGTGATATCAACATCCTTATGACGCAAACTACGAAGAATGACTGGGATACCAGTTCCCCCACCTATTACTGTAATTCTTGGTTTTTTCATGAACGATTCACTGTCTCCTTACGTCGATCCTTATCACGATGTGTTTCATTGACTGTCCAATCATTTTTCAAATCTTGAGCCAAACGATGTGCAAAGGCTACACTACGGTGTTGACCACCTGTGCAGCCAACAGCAATGGTAAGAACAGACTTACCTTCTTTCTTGTATCCAGGCAAGATTGGTTTAATAAGTTGTATCAAATGATTGTAAAACTCTTCTGATTCCTTATGTTTCATGACATAATCAAAAACCTCTTTATCCAAACCTGTGAGGTTACGAAGTGCAGGATCATAATAAGGGTTTGGCAAGAAACGGACATCAAAAACCAGGTCTGCATCCAATGGCAATCCATATTTAAAACCAAAACTCAAAACTTCAATACGGAAAGAAGATTGGTCTTGTTCAGATGAGAACTGTTCAGAAATAGCCTTACGCAACTGGCGTGGGGTTAATTCTGTCGTATCAACCACGTTTTGACTCAAACTCTTAAGCGGTGACAAAAGCTCACGCTCAAGCTTAATGCCATCCAAAACACGACCATCTGCCGCCAATGGGTGGCTACGACGTGTCTCTTTATAACGAGAAACCAATTCACCATCAGTGGCATCCAAGAATAGAATCTTGAAATTAAGTTCCTCATTACTTTCCAATTTATCCAGAATATCGTTAATCTCATCGAAGAACAAGCGACTACGCATGTCAACAACAAGAGCAATCTTGTCTGTCTCTTCACTATGTTTTACCAATTCGATAACCTTAGGTACCAAAGAGGGGGGCATATTATCAATGGTGAAGTATCCAATATCCTCAAAGGATTGAATTGCTACAGTCTTACCTGCACCACTCATCCCTGTTACAACAACTAAATTAATTTTTTTCGTTCCCATGAGACTCCCTTTCTAATCTTTCTTCTTTCAAGACACGAATAACGTCTGACATCTTCTCAACTTGTTGGCTAACCCCCATAATCATTTCTGTCTGCAATTTTTGAATTGTCAGAAGATCTGATTGGTCTTGTTGAACCAAGTGGTCTATTTTTTCATGCAAAAGTCGGATTTCTTCCTTAGACTGGGTATTGACGTGATAGTCGTTACGCGCTTGTAAACGGTCATAATCCGATGCTCGATTCTGACTCATCATAATCAATGGTGCCTGAACGGCCGCTAGAGTAGACAAGGCCAGATTCAACAGAATAAATGGATACTTATCAAAGGCAATCCCAAAGGGTTGAACAACATTCAGCCCCATCCAAATAGCCATAAAAGCAACGAATGACAAGATAAAAGTCCAAGATCCACCAAATCGGGCCACTTCATCCGCCACTTTTTGACCAAAAGTAATCCTACTATCCAACTGTTCCTGGATGTCTTGATCCTCGTACAATAAACTCTTGGTCACATCGTGAACGGTTTCCCGAACATGTTCGTTTTTCTCATTAGCATTTGCAATAACTTCATCAAGAAAAACCAACCTATAATCCAAAAGACTGATATTACTAATAAAATCATGTCCTTGTAAATCAGGGTAATCTTTTTTCAAAAGCACCTGCAAACGACTATTTAGACGTTCGAAATAAGAGCCATCGGTTTCATCGAACCACTCTTTAGAGATATAATCCTGAACTCTCTTAACCTGCATATTTTCGCCTTCTTTCTAGGCTCTATTATACCATATTGAAAGCTTAAACGTTCAATAGATAAAGGAAAAGAGTCCAAGACTAACCTCAGACTCCTCAATTATTGGGACAATTAATTTAAACTCTTCTTATTGGTAATTTAAAGTCCAGTAGTAAGTACCGTCACCAGCGACAACACAAGCTACTGCTGCTTGAGTAGCATCTGGACTCATGAGAAGTTCACGAATACCACTACTCAACCATTTATTGGCTACAACTGAACCATCAGATTCACGACGGTAAACAATACCATCACTGTTGTAAGTGTGTGAAATATCTTTGGCATGTGGAAGGGTTGTGCTATTGTAAAGATCATCAGACCATGTAAGTGCTGGCAAACCAGCAGCTGTACGTTGCGCATTGATTTCATTAAAGGCAGCCTTAGCTGAGTCAACTTCAACATAATCAGAGTTTTCAGTTGGTTCTACATGATAAACAAATTTAACATAACCAAATTCAACATCACTATATTTTTTGTCGTCAACACCGCTCTTGAGATTAGCTGTAATAACATAGTCACGTGCCCAAGCACTGCCCTTAGAAGCGTTGAAGTTGTCAACATCTTCAATTTCCCAAGTTACATTACAATCCCAGCCAGCATTATCTAAGAATTTTGGAGCAAAATTCTTAATAACATAATCTTTGAATTCATCTACATTTTGGAATGGAAGAGCTTCACCAGCTTTACCAGTACCAACTACATTTTCAGAATACAACTTAACACTTGATGCATTGTCATCGTACATGTATTCGTCGTTTCCTGCTGGTTTATGGAAATCTGGATCAAGCTCAGGGTCATCATTGGCAGTACCATTGTAGAGTTTCCATTTACCATCAACCCATTTGTAGTAACCATCGATACCACGCGCATTATCTTCATCTGTCAATGCCACACGGTAGTAATAGGTACCGTTGTCATCTACAAATCGTGGATCTGAATACATGCGATAATCTGTTGGTGGCAATGTTGGTTTTGGCAACTTATCATAGTCAATATTTGTTTCAGGCGCATATGGTGGTTTTTCAAGTTCAGGAGCTTCAGAACTTGTTTCTGATGTTGAACCTGTCTCTGAAGTTGCTGCTGAAGAAGATTCAGACGTTACAGCAGAACTTGAGTTACCATTCGATACTACTTCTGAAGTTGAATTACCTGTTGAAGCAGCATCTGAAATTGTAGAAGAAGTTGAATCTACGGTTGATGGTGCTTCTGAGCTTGCTGATGAAGTTGAATCTACAGTTGAAGTTGTTGGAGCTTCAGAATCTGTGCTTGAAGCCTTAACAAGCACCCACTTACCATTTGAATAATAGTAATAATCGCCATTATCTTTCAAATAATAGTGAGTACCATTTTCATAACGGTAGTGAGGGTCATTTCTCAAAACCTCATAACCTGTCGTTGGTGTATTGTTAGAACCACTATTGTTGTTATTATAGTCGCCACCACGAACCCAACGTCCGTTATAGTTAACATAGTAGCTACCATCACTCAAGATGTAGTACAAATAGCCATTGCTATAGCGGTAAGTACCTGATTCGTTGTAGTTGTTGTAACCAGGATTATAGTTGTTATAGCCATAATTATAGTTATAATTATAGCCATAGTTATAGTTTGGATAGTAATTATTGTAACCGTAGTTATAGCCATAATTGTAATTATAGCCTGGATAATAGCCATTGTATCCGTAGTTATAACCATAGTTTGGATAATAGTTGTTATACCATGGATTATAAGAATAGTTATTATAGTAACCTCGGCCATAATAACTATCGGCCTGTGCATGATTGTTGCCAACTACAGTTGGTGCTAAAATAGCTGCCCCTAGGACAGCACATGAAAATAATCGTAAACTCTTTCCCATTGTCTTTTCCCCTTTTAAAAAAAATATACCTTTTATAAGCAATCGCTTACATTTCCATTTACACTTTAATTGTAAGAAATAAAACTTCTATTGTCAAATTATTTTAATAATAGAAGTTTTTCAGACTAAACCAATAGAAGACTAACAAAGACCTAACTTTCTTTGTGAAAAACGGTTAGGCGGACCTCTTTTAGGGCTTAAAGGCAAGTGTTTAAACAAAAAAAGCCCTCTATTTGTATAAGGACTTTTAGCGTAACATTAACGATTATCAATATTTTCTGGGTAAAGATCGTGATTAAAGAGACGTTGCTC
>ERZ772956.2361-NODE-2361-length-12114-cov-2.210051_pt1 | contig 12114 bp, 10 predicted proteins | sample MGYA00580683_ERZ772956 | MGnify/ENA primary metagenome ERZ772956 (study PRJEB29015, sample SAMEA2738077) | human oral metagenome | biome: human oral; feature: human-associated habitat; material: saliva | place: China | collected 2212 ...
GCGCTTCATCGAGAAGGTAGTAGAGCATCGTGGCATCACCTGCCAACTCTTGGATACCAGCTTGACCATCGAGCTCAGCATTCAAGCCTGCTTTAATCATGCGTAGGGCAAGAGGAGAGTGTTCCATCATGCGTTTTGCCCATGCCACCACTTCATCTTCGAGTTGTTCAAAAGGAACGACCTTATTGACCATACCCATGCGTTCTGCTTCTTCGGCAGAATAAAGGTTGCAAAGGAACCAAATCTCACGTGCTTTCTTTTGTCCTACGATGCGTGCCATGTAGCTTGCGCCAAATCCGGCATCGAACGAACCAACTTTAGGTCCGGTTTGTCCAAATTTTGCATTTTCGGAGGCTATAGTCAGGTCACACATAAGGTGCAACACGTGGCCACCGCCCACAGCAAAACCATTGACCATGGCAATAACGGGCTTAGGTAGTGAGCGGATTTGCTTCTGTACCTCCAAAACATTCAAACGTGGCACGCCGTCTCCTCCCACGTAACCGCCACGTCCTTTCACGTGCATATCGCCACCAGCACAAAAAGCTTCGGTATGTAAACGCTCTTCTTCTGTTTGTCCTTCTTGCAAAGGCGAGTGAGCACCAGTTAAAACAACCACATTAATGTCTGGATTCTCGCGGCAAGTGCGTAGCGCGTCAGAGATTTCCATGATGGTTGTTGGCGTAAACGCGTTGCGGTATCGGGGGCGATTGATGGTGATACGAGCGATGCCTTCGAAGAAGTCGAAGAGAATTTCTTGATAGGTGTGGAGGGAAGTCCAAGTTCTCATAAGAAGGAGTGAATTATAGGGATGTATATGCTGATTAAATGGGAGTAAACACTTCTAGTATAACGGGACGTGTACTCTCAATGTTCAATAGTTTGATGAGGAGATGATGAGCATCTTCCTCTAAACACGAACTTTCTGCAGAAAGGTACGTGCAATGGTAGCTTTCGGCTATACCTTTTGCGGAGTTTTGATGGGCCGCTGCAACAAATTGTGGTAGGGCTGGAGTTTGATTTAAGCCTGGAAGGTGATGGAATATCGCACCGCACTGGTTGTTGATGAGTAAAACGCGAAGTTTACCGTCCAGATGCTGATTCCAAAGTCCATTGGCATCATAGAAAAACGAGAGATCTCCGATGATACAGAGAATTTTTTCTTCTGCTACAAGGGAGTATCCTGCAGCTGTGGACAATGAACCTTCAATACCGTTCGTACCTCGATTACAATATACGGGTACGTTTAAGACTTGCCATTGTCTATTTGTCCAACGAACTGCTGTGCTATTGCCTACAAACATAGCTTCGATAGGGTAGTCGAAGGTATGTTCTGGAGGGCGGAGTTGAGAATAAGCCGCAGCTACTTCGTTTTTTGTGGGAAGGGTATCTACAAGCTGTTGCAAAATTTCCGCAGGATTGCAGGTGAGTTTCTCTGCCTTTTGAAAAAAGGTGTCGGGGCACTCATCAGTTTCATCGATACGGAGCACTGGAAGTTGGTTAATCGTGCGTAGATGTTGCTTGAAAAACTTATTAACTAAACAGCCGCCTATGTGAATCACAGCGTCTGGAGACAGTTTTTGCTCATCAAGCCACAATGCCATGCGCGCATCCTGCTGATTGCTGATGTTTTCAGCGTAAACTAGCAACTGATTGTTGGCGCGTAATTGCTGAATGGCAGGTATAAAAGGCTCTTCATATTGCCCGACAATCAGGAGGGGAAGACGCGCATTGCAAAGAAGTTCTTGCCAATGTTTAGGGAGTTTGGCTACAGGTTTGTTTACTCTTGCGGAAATCTCCACTTGGGGCAACTCCTTAGTCGTAAACTCAAATAGTGGTTCGCTGATAGGGACATTCAAATGTATCGGTTGCCCACCATTATCTGACAAAGCAGCGAATGCTGTTTGCAAGTAGAGGTTTACTTCCCTGGCTTGAGAATCCTCTGTAATTTCATCTACTTGCCAGCATCTTGCATAGGGAGTGCATGCACCTTGCTGAGGAATTGTCTGTCCGTCTAATTGTCCCTGCAAGGACAAAGGACGGTCGGCAGAAATCATCACAAGAGGAATATGGCGAAAAGCCGCCTCTGCTATACCTGGCAGACAGTTTAACAAGGCGCTACCAGAGGTGACACAGATGGCAATAGGTCTTTTTCTCTTAATCCACAGACCAATGGCTACGAAAGCTGCACTGCGCTCGTCGGTGATGGGATGTAGCTGAAATTTACTGCCTGCTTCGTACAAATTATGTACGATGGGGGCATTGCGCGAACCTGGACATACGACAATATCTCGAATGTCATGTGCAATGAGGTGCGCTGTGAGTAAATTTATATTAGCCTTATTGGAATACATATGTAGCGTTGGAGCCTAGTCTAGTCTTCATTTATGAGCAGAGAACAAACGTAACATCGTATTGAGCTTGCGTTCTGTCTCTTGCCATTCGCTGTTCTCGCTGCTTTCTGGCAACAGTCCACCGCCTGCATAGAGAGTTGCGGTGTCATTATTCAGATTCATACAGCGTAATGTCACGAATAGGTGTGCCGAATTGGGATCAATCGGACCGGAATATCCTGAATAATAACTGCGATCGTGCGATTCTACTTTAGAAATTAGCGCTTGGGCAGTAGAAGTCTCCCAACCACAGACAGCAGGAGTGGGGTGGAGTGCTTCAATGACGCAGGCTATGCTTTTTTCCTTGGGGGGAATTACAGAGAAGTCCGTACAAAGATGCAGCAAATGCGCTGCGGGTCGCACGTAGGTTGGACTCTTCTGATAGTCACAGCCGAGTTTTTCTAATTGTCGACTGATATAATCCACCACCCATTGTTGTTCCTTGCGATTTTTCTCTGACCAAACTTCTAGGCTGAGAGAGGAGTCTGAAGTCTTTTCCATTGTTCCTGCCAAAGCCATGGTATGCCATAAACTATCTTGTGCTGAGATGAGGATTTCTGGCGTAGCCATCAACCAGGTTCCCCAAGGAGCTGGTAATGAGATTAGGCTGACAAAGCTATTAGGATAGGCGATGCAGGCTTGTTCGAACAAGCGATAATAATCGTCTTTAGTAAGGTTTTGGTCAAAATGAACAGAGAGAGTGCGAGAAAGCACTACTTTCTGTAGTTCGCTTTGTTGAAATGCAGCTTGACATGCTTCGAAGGCACGAATATATTCCGTACGATGGTCTTCTTCTACTTCATAAGCTAGCGAAAAACTTGGCACTTCTGTGGGTTGTGTCCAAGTATGCTGCTCATCTGCTGGGAAGAACCATAGTGGATGCGCGTCGTTTTCCTGAAATGGTGCAAAGAGATACCCTTTTTGAGGGGGTATCTCAGCTAATGATGTGCATCTTTTAGGAGGATGCTTTGTGCCAATTTCATGCACTAGGGTTTCCCCTGGAAGACGATAGCGTACGGATGCAAGCATTACTGCGTTATTCTTGTTCTAGACGTTTGGCTTCTTCCCAGTATTTGTCCATTTCTTCTAGGGACATCTCGGTGAGCTTGCGTCCTTTCTTGAGGGTTTGAGATTCTAAATAGTTGAATCGGCGGATAAACTTTTGATTGGTGCGCTCTAATGCGTTGTCTGGATTGATTTTATACAGACGGGCTGCGTTGATCAAGGAGAACATGAGATCGCCAAATTCGGCTTCTGCTTTGTCCTTGTCCATGTTTTCTACCTCAGCCTCGAATTCCGCCAGTTCTTCTTTTACTTTCTCCCACACTTGTGAGCGTTCTTCCCAATCAAAACCTACATTGCGCGCTTTATCCTGCACACGATAGGCTTTAATCAAGGCTGGAAGAGAATTTGGAACGCCACTTAATACTGTTTCATTGCCATCTTTTTCGAGTTGCTTCAGTTGTTCCCATTGCATACTCACATCAGATGCGGTCTCTATTTTGATACCTTGGCGCAAACCTGCTGCAGCGATGTCCGAAGGTGGGTATACATGAGGATGACGGAATATCAATTTATCACATAGTCGGTTACAAACATCGGCTATATCAAATTGTCCTTTCTCGTCCGCCAGCTTTGCGTAGAAACAAACATGAAGAAGCACATCTCCTAATTCCTTACAAATTTCTTTTTCGTCTGACTTCATGAGAGCATCACAAAGTTCGTAGACTTCTTCAATCGTATTGGGGCGTAAACTTTCGTTAGTTTGTTTGCGATCCCAAGGACATTTCTCGCGCAACGTATCCATTACGTCCAATAGTCGCTCAAAAGCCCTTAATTTTTCTGTAATTGTATGCATAACTAAAATTTATTACTGTATGCGTTTGACTAACTTTTACGCCATTTTTATATCTAATGAGAGATAAAAAGCAATACACATCTCGGTTAATCAGTACTCTAATATGAGTTTCATGGGCAAAGGTAACAATAAATCTTCACCTATTTATTGTATGATTTCTTTTATTTAAATAAAATCGAGCGCGTTCGACACATAAAAAAGCATACAAACGCCCTATTTTTTAAGCGAAAAACGCGATCGAGCCTTGTCGCCTCGTGAGTGTAAACTTGTACCCTCACGATGGTACAAGTTTACGCTCGTGAAAGAACAATCGTACGCTCACGAGCGTACAACACAAAAATCAGCTTAAAGCACAACAAGCTCCATACTTTCGATATTTTACTTTAAGCTTTCAGATATACGACTCAACATGCCATATACTTAGTAATAGACTTTAAAAGTAATCACTCATCAGCCAGAAAGATAATTCCGACTTTAGCGTCTTATTTATATGCTACACAATTTCATATTGGCCGCCTTGCGTATCATATTTCGAGCTGTTCTTTCCTAAAAACAGCGATATAAATCGCTCTGTCCTAAAAAGAAACGCAAAAAACTTTGTAGGTTAGTCCAAAATGCCTACTTTTGCAGGCCGATTATTATCTGCGGCGTAAAAAACGCTGCAAAACTGTTAGTTAAGAAAGGGCTACCTTTGGCCGGGTAATGGATCTTTCGAGACAAACAGCCGAAAATTTAGTAGTAATACAATTAAAACAAACGAAGAGTGGACACTTTAAGTTACAAGACCATTTCTGCAAACAAAGAGACTGCGAATAAGGAATGGGTCGTAGTAGATGCTACAGACCAAATTCTTGGCCGTCTCAGCTCAAAGGTTGCCAAACTGCTTCGCGGCAAGTACAAACCAAACTTTACGCCGCACGTAGATTGTGGTGACAACGTGATCATCATAAATGCCGACAAGGTTAAGTTGACCGGCAATAAGATGACAGATCGTATTTATTATTCTTATACGGGTTATCCCGGCGGCCAACGCGAACAAACGCCGGCTTCAATCTTGGCTAAACCCAATGGTGCAGAAAGACTTTTGCTGCGTACGGTAAATGGTATGCTCCCTAAGAATCGCCTTGGTGCACAATTGCTTAAGAATCTCCACGTCTATGAAGGCGCAGAACATAAGCACGAAGCACAATCTCCGAAGGTGATTGATATTAACCAGTATAAATAAGAAAGAATATGGATATGATCAATGCAACAGGCCGCCGCAAAAGCGCCGTAGCACGTGTATTCTTGACCGAAGGTACGGGTAAGATTACAATTAATAAGAGAGACCTGACGGAATACTTTCCCTCGCCTATTCTTCAGTACGTGGTAAAACAACCACTTCAACTGTTGGGCGCAACAGAGAAGTATGACATCAAAGTAAATATTGATGGCGGTGGCTTCACAGGCCAAAGTCAAGCGTTGCGCTTAGCGATTGCACGCGCATTGGTGAAGATCAATGCCGAAGACAAGAAAGCGCTCCGCGCAGAAGGCTTCATCACTCGCGACTCTCGCGTTGTTGAACGTAAAAAACCGGGACGCCCCAAAGCACGCCGTCGCTTCCAATTCAGCAAACGTTAATATACGCTTTGCTCTGCCGAACATTCTTCTTAAGAGTAGCTTCGCAAAGCAAAATATATGGTTTGCTATTGGTGCACGTTTAGCATCTAAACTCTTGGGATGCGTATCGCCTACTCAGGAGCTGGTTGCTTAAAGCAATTACAAACAGAAAGTAAACGAACAAAACAAAATTATGTCAAGAACAACTTTTGACCAACTTTTAGAGGCTGGCTGTCATTTTGGCCACCTCAAGCGCAAATGGAATCCTGCAATGGCTCCTTACATCTTTATGGAGCGCAACGGCATTCATATTATCGACTTGCACAAGACTGTAGCAAAGATTGATGAGGCAGCAGAAGCCCTCAAGCAAATTGCAAAGTCAGGCAAGCGCATCCTCTTCGTTTCTACTAAAAAACAGGCAAAAGATATCGTTGCTGAGAAAGCAGCTGCAGTAAATATGCCTTATGTTACGGAACGTTGGCCGGGCGGTATGCTTACCAACTTCCCGACAATCCGCAAGGCGGTTAAGAAAATGGCCAACATCGATAAGCTTACAGCCGATGGAACTTTCTCTAACCTCTCCAAGCGTGAAATCCTCCAAATCTCTCGCCAACGTGCTAAACTCGAAAAGAACTTTGGTTCTATCGCAGACTTGACACGTCTTCCTGCAGCCCTCTTCATTGTAGACGTAATGAAAGAGCACATTGCAGTAAAAGAAGCACATCGCTTGGATATTCCTGTCTTCGGCATTGTTGATACGAACTCAGACCCCAACTCTGTTGATCACGTTATTCCTGCAAACGATGATGCTAAACAAAGCATTGAAGTAATCCTTGACGCTTGCTGCGCAGCTATCGCAGAAGGCTTAGAAGAGCGCAAAGCAGAAAAGGTAGATCAGGAAGCGAAAGAAGTTGAAGAGAAAGCTCCTCGCAAACGTACGACTCGTGCTCGCAAAGAGAAGAGCGAAGAAGCAGGATCTGCAACAACACCGGCAACGGAAGAAACGCCTAAAGCGGAATAATCCACAATTATAATCCTCAATTATTGATTTACTCATGGAAGTAACAATTGAAGACATCAAGAAGCTACGCACCTTGACCGGAGCAGGCCTTGGTGATTGCAAGAAAGCCTTAGCTGAAGCTAATGGCGATATGGACACGGCTGTTGAAATCATCCGCAAACGCGGCCAAGCGATTGCAGCAAAACGCTCTGATCGCGAAGCATCTAATGGCTGCGTATTAGTTAAAGCTGTAGAAGGCTTCGGAGCAATGATTGCTTTGAAATGCGAGACAGACTTTGTGGCTGCCAACAAAGATTTCGTGGCACTTACGCAAAGCATTTTAGATCTTGCAGTCGCAAACAAGTGCAAGAGCCTTGAAGAAGTTGAAGCATTACATTTGAATGATAAAGGAACAGTAAAAGACGCTGTAACCAATCAGTCTGGTATTACGGGTGAAAAAATGGAGCTTGATGGCTACTTTGTTTTAGAAGGAGAGCACATTTATACCTACAATCACCAAGCAAAGAACATTCTTTGCACAATGGTACAACTTAATAAGGCTGCAGAGGAGCAAGGTCACGCATTGACAATGCAAATTGCAGCAATGAATCCTGTAAGTGTGGATAAGGACGATGTTCCTGAAGAAATCCGTGCTGAAGAATTCATTGCCATTGAAAAAACGCGTGAAGAAGGTAAGCCTGAAAATCTTGTGGAGCGCATTGCAGAAGGCCGTATGAATGCTTTCTATAAAGAAGCAACGCTTCTCAATCAAGATTTCATTCAAGACAGCAAGATTACGGTTCGCCAATATCTGCAGCAAGCAGACAAAGATTTGACAGCCGTAGCATTCTGCCGCTTCACATTGCGTGCAGAATAATTCAGAAGAGTAATTTTACTCCTTAAAGACAAAGCAGTTTGTACAGAGTATGTACGAACTGCTTTTTTAGTATCTTCCTCTATATTATATAATATGGATTTCTACTTTTTAATCTTCTCTGCCTATCTTTGCAAAAAGAATTGATGAAGATGGATCCAGATTTTATCGAACTTCAAGCACAAGGTATAACCCAAGGAGCCACATTAAAAAGCGCCTATATTTTATTGTTCAAAGAAAAGGGCGGAAACAATCTTGTCCCGACCTTAATCAATAAAGAAGAAAAAGACATTATTGTAAGTGGACTACGCACTAATTTCTCATTTACAAGCGGTTTAATATCCTCCTTGTGCGGAGCTTTCAACTTCCAACTCCAATATCTTTTATTTAAAGTAAGCTCGGATAGTTTGCTTACAGCACATTTATTTTTTCTTCAAGAAGGACTTCTTCACTCCATCAACGTTTCTATCACAGAAGGGTTAGCAGTTGCCATCGGGCAACACAAACCTATATACATTTACAAGAAAGATTTAATGTTTCTCGTCAATATCAACCCCAAAGAGGGCGTAATAAAATTTCCTCTCTCTTCAATGAATCTCCAACTTTTACAAGAAGCATTAGAGCAAGCCGTCCATAATGAAGAATACGAACTTGCCGATCAAATCAAAAAAGAGATCCAACGCCGAACTATAGCAGAAGAATGAAAGAGTTTCATGTTTTTTACGCGCCCGACATTGCGACAAACAAAGAGCTTCCACACGATGAAGCGCAACACATCACCAAAGTGTTACGAATGAAAGAGGGCGAAGAGATTATCATCACTAACGGGAAAGGCTCTTTTTACAAAGCTGCACTCTCCTTGGTTACCAATAAGCATTGTAGCGTCCAGCTATTATCCCAAGAGAGCGCACGCCCATTGTGGAAAAACAAAATAGAGATTGCCGTTGCGCCCACAAAGCACTTGGATAGAATGGAATGGTTTGTAGAAAAAGCCACAGAAATTGGTGTCGATCAAATAAATTTCGTCGCCTGCGAGTTTTCAGAGCGCAAGCAAATCAAGATTGAGCGAATGAATCGTATAGCTATCAGTGCAATGAAGCAAAGTCATAAAGCTATTTTGCCTCAAATTCCCGAGATGATAACGTTCAATGCTTTCATCAATCGTCCATTCGAAGGTAAGAGATACATAGCCCATTGCTATAATATGGAAAATATCTGCGACGCCTATTCAAGTCCAACAAACGCAAGCACTTCTATACATTCTTCCGCCTTTCTTGGCCAACTACTCAAAGGCGAAGAGTCTGCCCAAGTGCTTATTGGCCCGGAAGGCGATTTCAGTATGCGAGAAGTAGAAGCCGCTATGGCAGCAGGATTTATCCCCGTATCGTTAGGCAACAGCCGCCTACGCACAGAGACGGCAGCCTTGGTGGCTGTCCATTTAATGAATTTGGCCAACAGCATCCAATAAAAGACCCATAACGCTTTATCCCCTCCCCTTATGTTTTCTGAAAATACAACTATACTTCAACAATTATACAGCCAATGCTTCGCTGCGCCGCTTAAGGCCATCACTCCATTAACCGGATCAGGCAGTAACCGCCAATATTTCCGATTAGTAGGTCAAGATGCCCAAAGCTGCATCGGCGTAATCGGCGAATCGCGAAAAGAAAATGAGAGTTTCATCTACCTGACGCAGCATTTTACGGAAAAGTCCTTGCCCGTTCCGGAAATCTTGGCCGTATCTGAAGACCGAATGAGTTATTTACAAACAGACCTCGGAAGCATGTCACTTTTCGATGCTCTTCGTATGGGCCGAGAAAGTCAAACAGGTTATACGACCAATCACATAGAACTGCTGAAGAAGGCCATCCGCCTATTGCCCGCATTTCAGGTAAAGGGCATAGTCGATCTAAATACGGAGCGCCTGCTCCCCCCTACTCGTTTTGATGTCAAAGCAGCTATGTTTGATCTCTATTATTTCAAATATTGCTTTCTAAAAGTAGCCGGACTACCCTTTGATGAAATACAATTAGAAGCCGATTTACTCCAATTGGGCTCCGATTTAAATGATAACGAACAGACAGGTTTTCTTTACCGCGACTTTCAAGCACGCAACGTTATGTTGGTAGATGGCAACCCTTACTTCATCGATTATCAAGGCGGGCGCGAAGGACCTTTAGAATACGACGTTGCCTCATTCTTATGGCAAGCATCGGCCCACTATGGAGCTGATTTGCGAACGATTTTGTTGGAAGAATATTTAAGTGCACTTGAGGAAATCACCGACATTGATAGGCAAAAATTCCTGCAACGTCTGGATCTTTTTGTCTTCTTTCGCACGCTTCAAGTATTGGGTGCTTATGGTTTACGAGGCTATGTAGAACATAAGCCCCACTTTCTTGCAAGTATTCCATTGGCCATCGCAAATCTCCGCGAAGCCTTGCAGAAAGGCGTAGCTGCTGCTTATCCTTATTTATCACAAACATTGGAAAAGTTGGTACAACTGCCCCAATTCCAATTCCCCACGCCCTCGCCGGAACCAGCAAAACAGTTGACAGTTAAGGTGCAAACCCCCACACTGGTCGTACGCATCTTTAGTTTTAGCTACAAGAAAGGCATACCGGAAGATACCAGCGGAAACGGAGGTGGCTATGTCTTCGATTGCCGCAGCACGCACAATCCGGGACGCTATGAACCCTACAAAAAACTGACAGGACTTGATGCTCCCATCATCCGATTTCTGGAAACAAACGGCGAAATATTGCCCTTTCTGCAACACGTATATGCTTTGGCCGACTTCCACGTACAGCGTTATTTAGACCGCGGTTTCACCGCGCTCATGTTCTCCTTTGGTTGCACCGGAGGGCAGCATCGCAGCGTCTATAGCGCCCAACATTTGGCAGAACATCTTTCAGAAAAATTTGGTATAGAGATCATTTTACAACATAGAGAGCAAGCTATCACGCAACATTTTTCGGCAAAAGCCAAATAATGGCAAGTATTCGGAAGTTTGTCTCCTCTGATTTCAATGCGAATCTTTAGCATTCCACGACAATAAGTCCCAAGTCCCAGCCACGCTGCTCGGAATTTTACGGCTACCATCACGATAGGACAGTTGTCCTTTCACGATAGTACAAACATCCCTTCACGACAGTACAAGTTTACGTTCACGATGATAATAAAGCAAGGCAAGACTTCAGCCGCTGATCATCAAATAATGAACAATAAAAAAACGGATTTTAGAGGTTGTTCCTCATTCATTGTCTATGCGTAGCCCATCATTGGGAATTGAAAAGAGCCACATAAAGAGGTGAAAGTATGATGGGAGCATCGGTTCACGAAAATAAGGATTAAAAGAATAAGAACAAGGGCTATGGCATATCTGAACAAACATGCAATAATCGGACTGTGCTCAAAGATAACTTCAACAGGGGTTTACACAATATAGCCCCCACTCTGCCGTTTTAGAAATAGTATGAAGCAACGTTACATTCTCAGCATATTTTTCTTGCTCCTTGCCATCTCTTCATCAGCTCAACGGACGAAGATTTTCGGCCTTGTGAAAGATGATGACGGACAACCTCTAGAGTTGGCCAACGTTCGCATTCTAGGAACAAGCATTCTGACTTCAACCAACTTAAAGGGTGAATATACACTCTATTGTACTTCGCGCGACTCCGTAGTAGTCGTGTATTCACAGATAGGTTATGAAACGCGGAAGCGTCTGCTGCGCAATCCGGGCGATTCCATTCGGCTGGATATCGTATTGCCGGCATACGGAAATACGCTCAACACGGCTGTAGTCATAGGTCAGGCAAAGCAAACTACAACAGAGCAACGTATTAAATTGACAGACCAGACCACGATGCCGTCTACGACAGGAAACGGCGTAGAGGAAATCATCGCCACGCAAGCCGGCGTCTCTACGCATAATGAGTTGTCTTCTCAATATAACGTCCGCGGCGGTAGTTTTGACGAGAATGTCGTCTATTTGAATGGCTTAGAAATTTTCCGCCCAATGCTTGTGCGCTCCGGTCAGCAAGAAGGCCTCAGCGTGATCAATTCAGATATGGTCGAAAAGATAGGCTTCTCATCAGGAGGCTTTGAAGCGAGATATGGAGACAAAATGTCTTCCGTCTTAGACATTACTTATAAGCGCCCGACAGGTTTTGAAGGACGAGTAAACGGGAGTATGCTGGGCGGTGGTATCTACTTAGGCGGCGGCAATTCAAAGTTCAGCCTCATGACCTCGCTCCGCTATAAGACGACACGCTACTTGCTGGGCTCTTTAGAGACTACCGGTGAGTATAACCCCAACTTTTTGGATTATCAGGCCTATCTTTCTTGGTCGCCCAACAGAAGATGGACAATTGATGTATTGGGCAATATC
>ERZ772956.2366-NODE-2366-length-12079-cov-4.131071_pt1 | contig 12079 bp, 7 predicted proteins | sample MGYA00580683_ERZ772956 | MGnify/ENA primary metagenome ERZ772956 (study PRJEB29015, sample SAMEA2738077) | human oral metagenome | biome: human oral; feature: human-associated habitat; material: saliva | place: China | collected 2212 ...
GTTTGCCTATCAGGTTGCTCACGCGCTCAACAACCGCGGAATTGTCGTGTGCAAATCACCTTCGGCTGAGCGCGTGCTCAGCGAGCTGACGGGGCTTCTCGCCACAGCGGCGCAGGGCGCGAGAAGCGCGGACGATGCGGCGGCGACGGGTTGCGGCGACGCGACCGGGAGCGTATCAGAGCCAGCAGCGGTTTCCGTGCGCGACGTGACGTTCTCGTACCAGAAGCCTGTGCTCAAAAACATCTCGATTGACGTGCAAAAAGGCTCTCATGTTGCCGTTATTGGCTCAACTGGTTCCGGAAAGTCCACCCTTGCGCGCTTGATTTGCGCACTTGACACGCCTGATTCCGGAAGCCTCTGCGTAACTGGACTGGATACTCGACAGAAGCAAAATCGTAGAAAGCTTCACGGCATTGTTGGCTACGTCATGCAGCGACCAGAGCGCCAGCTTTTTGCGCAAACGGTCGCCGAAGACGTGGCGTTTGGCCCTACTAACCTGGGTCTTTCTGACTGCGATGTCACAAGCGCAGTGAATGCTGCTCTGGAACTTGTTGGACTTTCCCACAAGGCAGACGTATCCCCTTTTGAGCTTTCTGGTGGCCAGCAGAGACTTTGTGCACTCGCAGGCGTTATTGCCATGCAGCCAAAGGTGCTGGTACTCGACGAGCCTACCAGCGGACTTGATCCCTACTATTGCTCTGAGCTCAGAAAAATTATTAACGCCGTTCTTGAGGACGGCTGCACTGTCATTGAGCTCACACACTCGATGGAGGATGCGGCGGAGACTGACCAGATTATCGTGCTTCATGAGGGTGATCTGGTTTTCTCAGGCTCGCCACATCAAACATTTACTCATTTCTCAGAGGCAGAATTCCAGGAGCTTGGCCTGGGCATTCCTCATGCGCTTGCGTGGGCTCAGCGTCTGTCCCGCGCTACGGGAATCAACCTGGGAGAACCTTTGACCCTATCTGACCTGGTAGACGAACTGGTTAACGTGCTGTCAGGCAACCTTGGCGTCGCACGGGTCAGCGCCGCACAGCCTAGCGCCGCACAGCCCAACGACCTCACACAAGGAGGTCGCTATGGCGCTTAAGATTTCTGTCGGCCAGTACTACCACACAGACTCGCCCATCCACAGGCTTAACCCCAACGTTAAGTGCCTGGCTGCACTTCTTTTGATGCTCACAACGTTTTTTATCCGCACGGCACCACAGCTTACGCTGCTGGTAGTAGGCGCGCTTTGCCTACTGGCTCTGGCAAAAATCCCCGTCAAACAAGTGCTTGTATCAATCATTCCACTTGCTTGGCTGCTCATCTTCCTCTCGCTCTTCAACCTGTTGCTTACGCGAGAAGGAACTGTGCTTGTTTCCTGGTCAATCTTTACCATCACTGATATGGGAGCATGGAGCGCTTTTCTCTACCCCGTGCGCATTTTAGCTGCAATTTTGATAGGTGCGCTGCTTCTGCTTACCACAACTCAAACTGATCTAGGGAACGCCTTTGAAGCAGCTTGCGCGCCGCTCTCAAAAATTGGTCTTCCCGGTAAAGAAATTGCCATGATTTTCTCGCTTATGCTGCGCTTTATTCCAACGCTTGCAGGAGACGCCGTGTCTATTTCCGAGGCCCAAACCGCTCGCGCAGGAGACGTTGCTTCAGGCTCGCTTCCTAAAAGACTTCGCGCAACCTTCTCCATTGTGGTGGCGCTCTTAGCAAGCTCGCTCAGACACGCCAACAACCTTTCCAAGGCACTTGATGCTCGACACTACGTGGCAGGAGCTTCTCGCGCACGTTGGCATCAACCAACCTTTGGCGCTCGCGAAGCAATTGCCTTGGGTATAACCGCCTGTTTTATCGCCCTTGTCTTTGTGCTGGCGTAAAGCGCTCAGGTGTAAACTTGCCGGCGCAAATCATGCTGGCGTAAAAACTTTTAACTAAAAAATTGTATTTTTAACGCTCTGTTACAACCCGTTTTTCTTTTCTCGACAAGCGCCAATTTGTCCACCTAAGTAACGTACAATAAAGCCAGTAAAAGCGTAAAAGGCTTGCATTGAAAGGTGGCCCCATGGTCCTGCGCGTCTACGTCCAAAGAAAATCTGGTTTCGAGGGCGAGGCAAAAGCCCTGCTCAAAGAAGTGAAAGACCTTCTTGGTATTACCGAGTTACAACGCATTGACCTGCTCAACCGCTACGATGTCGAGGGAATTTCAGAGGAACTCTTTGAGTCCTGCATCCCCACCGTTTTCTCAGAGCCACAGTCCGATCTTGCCAGCCGTACCATGCCAGAGTTTTCTTCTGAAGGTGCGGCTGTTCATACGTTTGCTGTTGAGTTTTTGCCTGGCCAGTTTGACCAGCGCGCAGACTCTGCAGCTGAGTGTGTGCAGCTCATCAGCCAGGGAGAGCGTCCACTTGTGCGCTCTGCTCGCCTCTACGTGCTAACCGGAAACCTCACAGAGGCAGACGTTTCCGCCATCAAGAACTACCTCATCAACCCCGTTGAGGCTCGCGAGGCTTCCCTTGAGCTGCCCGAGACTCTCAAGATTTCCATCCCAGAGCCTGCAGACGTAGAGGTTCTTGAGGGCTTTAATGCTCTTGACCAGGACGGCCTCAAAGAGTTCATTGTTTCTCATGGCCTTGCTATGGACCTAGCTGACCTCACCTTCTGCCAGCAGTACTTCACCAAAGAGCAGCGCGATCCTACCATCACCGAGATTCGCGTCATTGATACCTACTGGTCTGACCACTGCCGCCACACCACCTTTAACACCGGAATTACCGGTGTGCAGATTGATGATGACCTGATAAAGGCCGCGTTTGAGAAGTATCTCTCCATGCGCAAAGAGCTTGGGCGAGAAAATCGTGCCGTCTCTCTTTGGGATATGGCTACTATTGGTGCAAAGTACCTTCGCGAGAAGGGCGTCCTCACCAATCTTGATGAGTCAGAAGAAATCAACGCCTGTACCGTAAAGGTAAAGGTAGACGTTGACGGCAAAGACGAAGACTGGCTCTTCCTCTTCAAGAACGAGACTCACAACCACCCAACCGAGATTGAGCCTTTTGGTGGCGCAGCTACCTGCATCGGCGGTGCTATCCGCGATCCCCTTTCTGGCCGCAGCTACGTCTACCAGGCAATGCGCGTCACAGGCGCTGCAGACCCAACTGTTCCGGTTTCTCAGACCCTTCCAGGAAAGCTTCCTCAGCGCACCATTGTTCGCACGGCAGCTGCAGGTTATTCCAGCTACGGCAACCAGATTGGCCTTGCTACGGGCCAGGTTTCTGAGCTCTACCACCCAGGCTATGTTGCAAAACGCATGGAGATTGGTGCTGTTGTAGGCGCAACTCCTCAAAGCCACGTTCGCCGCGAGCGCCCAGAAGATGGCGACATCATCGTTCTTCTCGGCGGTCGCACGGGACGTGACGGCATTGGCGGCGCAACCGGCTCTTCAAAGGCCCACGACGCTGGCTCCATTGAGCGCGACGGCGCCGAGGTTCAGAAGGGTAATGCTCCTGTTGAGCGCAAGCTTCAGCGCCTCTTCCGCCGTGAAGACGCTTGCAAGCTCATTAAGCGCTGCAACGACTTTGGTGCAGGCGGTGTCTCTGTTGCTATTGGCGAGCTTGCCGACGGCCTTGACGTCAACCTGGATGCTGTTCCTAAGAAGTATGACGGCCTTGATGGCACTGAGCTGGCAATCTCCGAGTCTCAGGAGCGCATGGCCGTTGCGCTTGAGGCAAAAGACGTCGATCAGTTCTGCGCATACGCCCGCGAAGAAAACCTCGAGGCAACCATTGTGGCAACAGTCACCGAGGACCCTCGCCTGGTCATGCGCTGGCGCGGTCAGAAGATTGTCAACATCAGCCGTGCATTTCTCGCCTCAAACGGCGCACCTAAATCAATCACCGTGCGCCTGGCCAAGCCTCTTGCCTACCAGCGCACCTGGACAGGCTCAACTCTTGGCGAGAAACTCCACTCGCTGGTACGCGATCTAAACGTTGCCTCTAACAAGGGCCTCTCCGAGCGTTTTGACTCCACTATTGGCGCAGGTACCGTCCTCATGCCATTCGGTGGCGCTCGTCAGCTGACCCCTGCCCTCTCTATGGTGGCAAAGCTTCCTGTTATGGGCCAGACCAACACGGTCTCGGGCATGGCCTGGGGCTTTAACCCCTACCTCATGGAGGCCGACCAGTTCCGCGGCGCATACCTCTCTGTTGTTGAGTCCGTTTCCAAGCTGGTTGCAACCGGCTTTAAGTACCAGGACCTCTACCTCACCTTCCAGGAGTACTTCGAGAAGCTCGGCCAGAATCCTAACCGTTGGGGCAAGCCAGCCGCTGCCCTTCTTGGCGCGCTGATGGCACAGGTCAACCTTGGTCTTGCTGCTGTCGGAGGCAAGGACTCCATGTCCGGTACCTTTGAGGACCTAGACGTTCCGCCAACGCTAGTTTCGTTTGCTACCGGCCTTACCAAGGTAGACAAGATTGTCTCAAACGAGTTCAAGAGCGCAGGTCACAGGCTTATTTCCATTGTTCCATCCTACGACGAGTCCGGCCTTCTCCCCGATAACGACTCCCTGCTCACCGCATACAAGCTGGTCAGTACCCTGGTCCAGTCCAAGAGCGCACTTGCCATTACTACACCAGGTTACGGCGGCGTGGCCGAGGCTCTCTTCAAGAGCTGCCTAGGCAACAAGCTGGGTGTTGAGCTGGTCCCAGAGATTTCTGCCGACGCGCTCTTCTCGCCAACTTACGGTGCCTTCATCGTTGAGCTGGCAGACGGCGTATCCGTTGACGACGTCGACGGCGTGTGCGTGGCTCCTCTGGGCGTCACCACGTCCGAGTACATCTTTAGCGCATGTGGCGAGAAGATCGACCTCTCCGAGCTCCAGGAAGCATGGGAGCTCCCACTTGAGGAGGTCTTCCCGTACCGCGGAGGATCCGACGAGGCTGTGGAGAAAATCAGCTTCGACGGTGCATCCACACGACACTCCTATGCTGGTCCATCCCTTATCGCACCTGCGCGCCCACGCGTCATCATCCCCGTATTCCCTGGTAACAACTGCGAATACGACGTTGCGCGCGCCTTTGAGCGTGCGGGCGCTGACCCAACCACGCTGGTCATTAACAACCTGACACCTCAGGACATTGTTGAGTCCGCAAATGCGCTGGCAGAGTCCATCAAGAAGAGTCAGATTGTTATGATTCCAGGCGGCTTCTCCGGCGGAGACGAGCCCGACGGATCTGCTAAGTTTATCTGCGCACTCTTCCGTGCTCCTCAGGTTACCGAGGCTGTCCGCGAGCTTCTGCAGAAGCGCGATGGCCTTATGCTGGGCATCTGCAACGGCTTCCAGGCACTCATCAAGCTGGGACTTGTTCCTTACGGCGACATTCGCCCTATGGACGACACCTGCCCAACGCTGACGTTCAACACCATCGGTCGCCACCAGAGCCAGCTTGTTCGCACCAGCGTTGCGTCCACGATGTCCCCATGGCTCTCCAAGTGCGCACTTGGCGACATCCACACCATTGCAATCAGCCACGGAGAAGGCCGCTTTGTTGCCTCCGACGAGCTGCTTGAGACGCTCAAGGCAAACGGCCAGATTGCAACGCAGTACGTTGACGCAACAGGCACTCCAAGCATGGACTTCTCCGTTAACCCTAACGGCTCAGTCCTGGCTATCGAGGGCATTACCAGCCCCGATGGTCGCGTCCTGGGCAAGATGGGCCACACGGAGCGCTCCGGTGCGGGCCTCTACAAGAACATCCCCGAGCTCACCGCTGGCGACCAGTTCCAGCCTCTTATCGAGGGCGGCGTCGAGTACTTCAAGTAAGGCGCGAGCGCAGGTTGCGAGTAATTTCTACCCGGTATCCATTTCGTGTGGATGCCGGGTTTCTTGTGCGATAGCACTGTTAATGGACGCACCAGCGGCGTACTTGCCGAGAAACCCGTGTGCTCGTACCGCACAACGCTGCGCAGAAAAGCCGTATACTTATGACGATATAGTCCACGAAAGGATTGATATGTCTGACGCTCTGATTCCACAAAATTCCTGCGTACTTGTCACTGGCGGCGCAGGCTTTATTGGCAGCCATACCGTTGTTGAACTGCTCAATTCCGGCTACGAGGCTGTTATTGTCGATGACCTCTCCAATGCTTCGGCAGAGGTTATCGATCGCATCAAAACCATAGTGGGAGAAGAAAACGCTAAGCGCCTTTCGTTCTACGAGGCAGACGTCAACGATGCAGATGCTCTCAACCACATCTTTGATGAGCACGCCATTAACTTTGTCATTCACTTCGCAGGCTTCAAGGCTGTTGGCGAGTCCGTCACCAAGCCTATTGAGTACTACACAAACAACCTGGGCAATACCCTCACCCTTCTTGATGTCATGAGAAACCACGGCTGCAAGTCAATTATTTTCTCGAGCTCAGCAACGGTTTATGGAGACCCAGATAACCTTCCTCTGACCGAGCAAAGCGCCAAGAAAAACGCAACCAACCCTTATGGTTGGACCAAGTGGATGATTGAGCAGATTTTGACCGATGTTCATACCTCTGACCCAGAGTGGAACGTTGTCCTGCTTAGATACTTTAATCCTATTGGCGCTCACCAGTCTGGACTTATCGGAGAAGATCCTGCAGGTATTCCAAATAACCTGGTGCCTTACGTAGCTCAGGTTGCTGTGGGTAAGCGCGAAGCTGTTCACGTCTTTGGTTACGACTACGACACCCCAGATGGCACGGGCGTTCGCGACTACATCCACGTCTGCGATCTTGCTTCTGGTCATGCAGCTGCACTTAAGTGGATGGCTGGTCGCACGGGAGTTGAGATCTTCAACCTAGGAACCGGCACCGGTAGCTCGGTACTTGACGTTATTAAGGCATTCTCAAAGGCTTGCGGCAAAGAGATTCCTTACGTTATTGAGCCTCGTCGCGCAGGTGACGTTGCAACTAACTACGCAGACTGCCAGAAAGCTGCTGACATGCTTGGCTGGAAGGCTCAGTACAACCTTGCTGACATGTGCCGCGACTCCTGGAAGTGGCAGTCGATGAACCCAGACGGCTATCGCGGCTAGGACTTCCGTGAACTTCGCCGACTACCTCACACAAAAGCTCCCTGACGTCGAGGCAGAGATCATGCGCGGTCTCCCCACGGCAACGCCTGCAGCAGCAACGGTGCCCGTAACAGCAGCGGCCTCGCTCACAACAGTGACGGCGGCGCCCTCGGAGCGTACCCGCGCGGACCTGAACACCTACCTCTACCAGCCACTCACTCACTTTAGTGCGGGCGGCGGTAAGCGCGTGCGTCCGGTCCTCTGCTGCCTAGGCGCCGAAGCAGTCGGCGGCTCAGCAGAAGCCGCCCTGCCTGTGGCCTGCGCCATCGAGGACTTCCAGTCGGCAGCCCTTATCCACGACGACATCGCAGACAAATCAGAGCTGCGCCGTGGCGAGAAGTGCCTCTACAAGACACTTGGTACTGGACTTGCCATCAACGTTGGTGATTCTGCCCTGGTCAATGTTATCAGACGCGTTACCGTAGCCGACCACCTCTCTGACCAGCTTAAAGTTCGCGTTATCGACGCCCTTCTCGCCATGGAAGAGCACACCCTTGAGGGCCAAGCGCTTGACCTTGGCTGGGCTCAAAACGAGCGCTGGGATGTTACCTCTGAGCAGTACCTGTTTATGGCGCTCTCCAAGACCGCCTATTACTCTGCTGCATATCCCCTGGTACTGGGCGCGCTCATCGGCGGCGCTGACCAGAAGACGCTTGATGCACTCAAAGACTTTGGCCTCAAGGTTGGCCTTGCCTTCCAACTGCAAGATGATCTTCTCAACCTGGTCGGAAACGCCGAGGTACAGGGTAAAGACTTTAGGTCAGACATCACTGAGGGCAAGCGCACGCTTGCGGTGGTCTACGCACTCGAGCATCTTGGCCCAGCAGAAAAGACAGAGCTTGTCTCCATACTTTCTGCGCATACTACCAATACTTTGGAGCTTCAGCGCGCTGTGGAGCTTATGGAAAGCGCTAATGCGATAAAATTTGTCCGCACGCACGCTCTTGCCTTAGTTGATGAGGCAAAGCACGTGCTTGAAAACGTGATACTTACTGAAGACGCTCGCGACACACTTTTGTCTATGGCAGACTTCTTTGTGAACCGAGAAAGGTAATTATGGATCCTATTACTCCTGGTAGCACTGGTGCTGCCGTTGAAGACATTCAGGAACGCCTCGTAAAGCTTGGCTACACCATCGAAGACGATGAGCGCCAGAGCCACGCGTTTGGCAAGTCAACTGCTCGCGCGGTTGCTCGCTTTAGGCTTGACCATGACCTTTCTCTTGGAGAAGAAGTAGATGCCTCTACCTGGGCAATCATGGTCGATGAGGGCTATGAGCTAGGAGACAGAACCCTCTACCTGCGTCTTCCTAACTTCCACGGCAATGACGTGCGTCAGCTGCAGGAGCGCCTCAACATCTTGGGCTTCTCGTGCGGAAAAGTTGATGGCCATTACGGTGTTCATACCGAGGCTGCCGTTAAGCTTTTCCAGGAGAGTGTCGGCGAGCTTGCTGATGGTATGGCGTTCCAGGACACCCTCGACGCTATTGAGCGTCTACGTCACGTTTGGTCAGGTAAGCAGGCAAAAGGCCCCCATCCACAGGGTCCTATGGGCTTTGCTCGCGCAGCCAACGTTCTTGAGACCACCTGCATTGCTATTACGGGAGAAGATCCTATCTCTAGAAACGTGGCTGCTCGCGTCTATAACCTTTCTAAGGCAACTACCGAGGCAAGCGGCATGACCATGATTGATCGCGCTGACTCTCCTACTGATGCAGCTACCGTTTTAGTTCTGACTACGGCTTATGCCCCAAGCATGCCCGCTCGCGGACAGGTAGGTATTGGCTCTGTTTCTATGGAAGAAAATGAATCGTTGCCAGCAAGACTTCGCACTGCTATTGAATCTGCTGATGCAACGGGTTCCCCTATCAAGATTGTGCTGCCAGAAGGAACAAACGTTGACGGTTCATTTACTACCGCAGACGCACAGACTTTGGCAGTTCTTGTTCTTGATGCAATTTGTGGAGCATTTGCCTCGCTAAGCTGATACACTTATTAGAGTTGCGGACAAAACCAACGTAGTGATTACATTGGGGTATCGTCCAACGGTTAGGACACGGGTTTTTGGTGCCTGGAATGTGGGTTCGAATCCTACTACCCCAGCCATTTTTTACGCAACTTTTGTGTAGGGACGCACTCGTATCGAGTAATACGAAGTACTTTGGAGGCTTACGTATGCCACTTACTGCGATTGTCCTCGCTGCAGGTGAGGGAACGCGCATGAAGTCCCGCCACCCTAAGATTGTGCACAAATTACTTGATAAACCCATTGTTTGGTGGAGCGTTAACGCCGCAATTACTGCTGGCGCTGAGCGCGTCATTGTGGTTGTTGGTAACCACGCTGACGAGGTTAAATCTGCACTTTCTTGCTTCCCTAACCTTGAGTATGTTGCCCAGACCGAGCGTCTTGGCACCGGCCATGCCGTCAAGGTTGTAAAGGATGCTCTTGGTGGCTTCAAGGGACCCGTTGTTGTTATCAACGGTGACGCAGCACTTTTACGCGCACAGTCTATTTGTGACCTTGTTGCAGAGAACAAAGCTCATCACAACGCATGTACCGTACTTACGATGACGCCACCAGATCCAACTGGATATGGTCGCGTCATTTCTTCTAACGGCCAGGTAACTGCCATTGTTGAACACAAAGACGCTACACCAGAGCAGCGCGAGCAAGAGCGTGAATGCAACGTTGGCGTCTACTGCTTCTGTGGCGGAAGACTTACCGCAAACATCGATCTTCTCGGCAATGATAACGTTCAGGGCGAGTACTACCTCACTGACATGGTGGGTCTCTACGTCAGCCAGGGCGAGCCTGTTGCTGCCGTCCACGTTGACGACTACAAAGAGGCGCTGGGCGTTAACTCCCGCTCCGAGCTTGCCGTTGCTACTCGCATCATGCAGGAGCGCATTAACGAGCACTGGATGAGCCAAGGCGTCACCATGCTGGACCCAACTTCCGTCTGGATTGGCCCCGAGGTCACGCTTGGTATGGACACCCAGATTCTCCCGCAGACCATGCTCTACGGCAAGACCTCAATTGGCGAGAATTGCGTGGTAGGTCCTAACACTCGTCTGACCGATACGCTTGTTGGCAACGACGCTGTTGTTGACGAGACTGTAGCTATCAACGCACAGGTAGACGACTTTGCCACCTGCGGTCCTCGCGCTTACCTGCGCCCAGGTACACACCTCATGCCTCACGCCAAGGCAGGCACCCACGTTGAAATCAAAAATTCAACTATCGGCGAGGGCTCTAAAGTTCCTCACCTCTCCTACATTGGTGACACTACCATGGGCTCTGGCGTCAATATTGGCGCAGGTTCAATTACGTGCAATTACGACGGTTACCACAAGTTCAAGACACACATTGGCAACAACGTCTTTGTTGGATCCGATACCATGATGGTGGCACCCGTCTCAATTGGTGATGGCGCACTTGTGGGGGCAAGTTCGTGCATCACAAAGGATGTACCAGCAGATGCGCTTGCACTCGAGCGCTCTGAGCAGAAAATTGTTGAGGGATACGCCGCCCAGAGGCGTCACAAGCTTGAGAAAGAGGACTAGATGTTCGAGAACCTGAGCGATCCGCTATTAGTTGCTAGAAACATCAAGCTCTACACCGGTACAGGTAACCCTGAACTGGCTCGTAAGGTTGCAGACATTCTTCACCTAGAGCTACAAGGTCTTCTCCTCGAGAAGTTTGCTAACGGAGAAATCTACGCTCGCTTTGACGAGTCTGTCCGCGGCGACGAGGTCTTCTTCATTCAGTCTATGGCAGGCGTCAACGTCAACGACCTGGTTATGGAGACGCTGATTGTTGCTGACGCTGCAAAGCGCGCATCCGCTAACAGCTTTACCGTGGTTATCCCTCACTACGCATACGCTCGTCAGGACCGCAAAGCTGCTGCTCGCGAGCCTATTACCGCTCGTTTGATGGCAAACCTGCTTGAGAACGCTGGCGTTGACCGCGTCATCACACTTGACCTGCATCAGGGCCAGATCCAGGGCTTCTTTGACATTCCTGTTTCTCACCTGACTGCTCTTTACCTTCTGGGTGATTACTTCAAGAGCAAGCCATTTGACTGGGAGAATACCGTTGTTGTCTCCCCCGATATGGGTCGTGCAAAGGCAGCTAAGAAGCTCTCTGATTACCTTGACTGTGGCCTTGCTATTGCACACAAGAGCCGCCCTCGCCACAACGAGAGCGCTGTTATGGGCATCATTGGTGACATCAAGGGCAAGACCTGCATCGTTAATGACGACATGATTGATACCGCAGGTACACTCACTGCATCCGTTGTGAAGCTGAAGGAAATGGGTGCAGGCGATATCTACGTCTGCGCAACCCACGGCATCTTCTCTGGTTCTGCAATCGAGCGCCTCAACAACGCTCCTATTGAAGAGTGCGTGGTCACCGACGCAATTCCTTGCCCAGCAGCAAACCAGGAAGGCTCAAAAATCAAGACAATCACTATTGCAAACGAGCTTGCCGAGGCAATCTACGCTGTCTACACCGACCGTCCTGTCTCCGACATCTTCGGCGGCGACTTTAACCTGTAAGATTGCAAGTCAATTGCGCGCGGGCAACGACGGCAATACTGCAGGTCAAACGTGCGTGCGATCGCGAGTGATTTCAACCCGGTATCCATTTCGTATGGATACCGGGTTTCTTGTTCGGAAACGCTGGGTGTAGACGGGGTTTCTCGCCAGGTAGCGGTGTGAGCTGGCGGCAATCAGCGCACGCCTGGAGCGAGCCTGATTTTCTCGCCATGTCTGAACGATTTGCCGGAAAACACGCCAAGTCTGAGTGGTTTTGCCGGTTTTTCTCGCCATGTCTGAGCTGTTTTACTCAGACATGGCGAGGTTTTCAGGCTCAAAAATTCAGGGCCAGACAGTCTATCTTTCACGCGCCTGATTTCATCAAAGAATCTGTAATTTTTGCCTAAAAGTGTAAAAGAAACTGTGGATTTGCCTGAT
>ERZ772956.2367-NODE-2367-length-12077-cov-23.320662_pt1 | contig 12077 bp, 10 predicted proteins | sample MGYA00580683_ERZ772956 | MGnify/ENA primary metagenome ERZ772956 (study PRJEB29015, sample SAMEA2738077) | human oral metagenome | biome: human oral; feature: human-associated habitat; material: saliva | place: China | collected 2212 ...
TAGAGGAAGTTTATTATATGTCATCAGATGCATGGGAGAGGTATAAGGAAAGAGAAGTTCTTATTTACAACATACCACAAGATGAATTTAATCTTGAAAGATATAAAAGAGAGTTTAATGTAATTAAGAGTAAATCGAAGCTGATATGGACTAAAAGTGATGGGTTTATAGGCTAGCAGTTCATAACCTAATGGATAGAATGGGACCTGGCCATGATACTGGTCTAATGCTCGGATGTCAGGCAAAGATGCTGGAACAGGGAAAGGAGTCTCTACCAATGAAGTATTTCAAGCAGAGGGCGATTTCATTTCTCGGAATTGGCGGATCTGACTGGTGTATGTGAGCCAACTCCATCACCTTCAAAGTAATCACAGATATAGGCGATACGCTAAGTAATATAACTAACACATTATTCTGGTAAGGGTACCTCTGGGTACCCTTATTACTTTGCATAAACTTATATGTTTCAATTAATTACAATTGAGAATTGATAGTGTATAATCTAAAGACATGAATTTTGATAATAAATATAGATTTGCATATACAGGAGTGAGAGAAATTAATGAGTATTTTAACTGTTTCAAATGTTTCGCATGGATTCGGTGATAGAGCGATTCTAGAGGATGTATCGTTTAGACTTTTACCAGGCGAGCATGTCGGTTTAATCGGTGCAAATGGTGAGGGTAAGTCCACATTTATGAATATAATCACTGGAAGCTTGCAACCAGATGAAGGTAAGATTGAGTGGTCCAAAAATGTTCGTGTTGGATACTTGGATCAGCATTCAGTGCTAAAGAAAGGCATGACGATTGAGAACGTTCTAGCCAGTGCATTTGATTATCTATACGATATGGAGGCTCGAATCACTGAGCTATATATGGCGATGGCAGAAGTCGATGAAGAGACTATGAATTCGTACATGGAAGAAGCAGGGACTTTACAGGAGCTTCTGACTGCGCATGACTTCTATATGATTGATGCTAAAGTTAGTGAGGTAGCACGTGCGCTTGGGCTAGCAGATCTCGGATTAGACCGTGATGTATCTGAGCTTTCAGGTGGACAGCGTACTAAGGTGCTTCTTGGAAAGCTTCTATTAGAGAAGCCAGAGATACTGCTTCTCGATGAGCCTACAAATTACCTAGATGAAGAACACATAACGTGGCTTACGAGATATCTTCAGGAATATGAAAATGCTTTTATACTTATATCTCACGAGATTCCATTCCTAAACAGCGTTATTAATACTATTTACCACATGTATGAGAAGCAGCTTAATAGATACGTTGGTGACTACAATCACTTCCTTGAGGTTTTTGAGATGCAGAAGGCTCAGCGTGAGGCGGCTTATAATAGACAACAGCAAGAGATTGCCGAACTACAAGATTTTGTAAATAGAAATAAAGCAAGAGTTGCCACGAGAAATATGGCGATGTCACGTAAGAAAAAGCTAGATAACATGGAGCTGATTGAGAAAATCGTCGAGAAGCCAAAACCAGAGTTTAACTTCGAGTACTCCAAGGCACCAGGTAAATTTATATTTACGACTAAAGACCTTGTAATAGGATATGATGAACCACTTTCTACTCCGCTCAATATATCTCTCGAGAGGGGTAGCAGGGTTGTTCTAACCGGTGCAAATGGAATCGGTAAGACGACACTATTAAAGAGCCTACTAGGACTTATAAATCCTCTATCTGGTAATTCTGAAAAAGGCTTTGGACTCGAAATAGGCTATTTTGCTCAGGAAGACGGTTCAGATGATGATAACACTTGCATAGAAGCTGTATGGAAGGAATTCCCATCATATACACAGGCTGAAGTTCGTGCAGCCCTTGCAAAATGTGGACTGATGACAAAGCACATCGAAAGCAAGGTTAAGGTGCTATCTGGAGGAGAGCAGGCAAAGGTTAGACTTTGCAAAATTCTAAATAGACCTTCTAATTTGTTGGTACTCGATGAGCCGACAAATCATCTCGATGTAGATGCTAAAGATGAGCTTAAGAGGGCACTTAATGAGTACAAGGGTAGTATTCTTATGGTCTGCCACGACCCATTCTTCTATGAAGATGTCGCTACAGAGGTTTGGGATTGTACCGAGTGGACTACAAAGGTGTTTTAAAGAGGGATATTGAAAAGCGCCAATAGAAATCGATAATTATATATTTGTAAAATAAATTTGTGTTTAATATAGTGTTAGAGAAATAATTTGCTTTACACGATTTAATTGTTAAGTTGCATAAATATGTGTATAATCTATTTGTTAATAAGAGATTATATTCTATGGGAGGGGTTATTATGCTAGATAAGAGAGTTGCAGAACTAATTAATAAACAGGTAAATCACGAGTTTTATTCTGGATATCTATATCTTGATTTTGCTAATTTCTACAATGAAGTTGGACTTGATGGGTTTGCGCATTACTTTGATATTCAAGCTCAGGAGGAGAGAGATCATGCTATGCTCATGAGAACATATCTCTTTAACAACGGTGAGAAGGTAACTTTCACTGAGATTGCTAAGCCTGACATGGAGTGTAAAGAAATTGAAGATGCACTAAGATACAGTCTAAAGCATGAACAGTATGTTACTAGTCTCATCAACAAGATTTACAAGGCAGCTAGTGAGGTTGATGATTACCGTACTATGCAGTGCTTTGATTGGTTCGTTAAAGAACAGGGAGAAGAGGAGAAGTCTGCCGATGATCTTCTCAAGAAGTTTGAGCTATACGGAAGAGATCCAAAGGGGCTATACGCACTTAATCAAGAGCTACTAGGTAGAACTTATTCAGCTCCGACTCTTACTCTGTAGAAATGCAGCCTGATTAAAGACACAAAGGTGCAGGGGAGACCCTGCACTATTTTAGTTCTTAGTATTCTCATAGTATGAACAATAGTCATCTTTGTGATATATTATTAATAGTTTGTAGCTTTCCAAAAGCATTTTAAAGGAGAATTTTATGAATTCATTTAGGGCTAAACTTCCAGGAGTCGCTTTAAGCTTTGTAATTGCGGTACCTTCTTGGTTACTTGGTAAATTGATTCCGGTTATTGGTGGACCGGTTTTTTCAATTCTTATCGGTATGCTCATTACGGTGTTCTGGGCTGAAAAAGGCCGTTTTGGTAAAGGTATTAAGTTTACATCAAAATATGTTCTTCAGATTGCCGTAGTTCTGCTAGGATTTGGACTCAATCTTGGTGTAATTCTAGAGACAGGAGCTCAATCACTTCCTATTATTATTAGCACAATATCTACATCACTAATTCTTGCTTATGTAATGCACAAAGTGATGAAGGTCGATGCAAATTCAGCTACACTTGTTGGAGTAGGATCATCAATCTGCGGTGGATCTGCAATAGCAGCAACAGCGCCTGTAATCGATGCTTCTGATGATGAAGTAGCACAAGCTATTTCCGTAATATTTTTCTTTAACGTGATTGCTGCACTAATATTCCCTATATTTGGACATGTAATAGGGCTTAGCACGACAAGCGGTGAAGCTTTTGGAATATTTGCAGGAACTGCGGTAAATGACACATCATCTGTAACTGCTGCGGCATCTACTTGGGACAATATGTGGCACCTAGGTACACAGTCTTTGGATAAAGCTGTCACAGTAAAACTGACAAGAACACTTGCAATAATACCTATTACACTGGTACTTGCAATGTATAATGCAAAAAAGAAAAGCCTACTAGAGGATAAAGAAATGAATGAAAGTTCGTTTAGCCTTAAGAGAGCTTTTCCAATGTTCATCATGTATTTCATAGTTGCATCTATAATAACTACGCTCTCTGTTTCTGCAGGAGTAGATGCAAAAATATTTGAACCAATTAAGGCCTTAAGCAAATTTTTGATAGTTATGGCGATGGGCGCAATTGGTCTTAACAGCAATATAGTTAAACTTATCAAGACAGGTGGAAAACCTCTGTTACTTGGTGCAACGTGTTGGGTAGGAATTACAGCTGTTAGTCTTATGCTTCAGAATATGTTAGGTATATGGTAAGAATTATAATCGTTTAAGTATAAGTGCACGAGGAAATATATATATAGCTGACCATCATATAGGCTTAGCCTCCATGATCGTCAGCTGTTTTTCGTTTAGTACAATTTCCCTAGTAATACATTATAGACGATTAAAATATTTAAATAAAATAAGAAAAAATTGTAAAAAATAACTATAGATAATGTGTAGATTTTTTTTCTTTATGATGTTAGAATTTCTATGGGTTAGTTCGCTTAAACTAACTTACTAACCCGGCAGTATTATTAACACGCTTTTGCATTGCATGTATTTATTCATTAAGGAGGAATAAGTAGATGAAGAAAAATTGGTCGAAGAAGCTTCTTGCCGCGGCCTTGACGTCTAGTATGTTGTTCAGTATGGGCGCTGCTAACACATTTGCTGTTACTGGTGACCAGATTGCTAAGGACAAAGTATATACAGGCTCCGGTAGAGTAGAAGAAGATCCAAACTCCGTATGGCGCGGTTACGACATCAGTCTCAAGATGGAAGTAAAAGACGGGGTTATTAAATCCATAGAGTGCACACCAGCTGCGAATATGGAGAGAATGAATAGTGGATATGTAGATTTAACTAGAATGCAGCTAGCTACACTTGTAGGAAAGCCAGCTACAATTAGTTCTGTCAACGGGTTAGTAGATTCTAACACTGGTGCTACATATTCGCTTAAGGGAGCAAAGAAGATTGCCTTAAAGATGATGCAGAACGCTGAAGCTAAGGAAAGCGGAACAAATCCTGTTAATCCTGGTAACAATCCAACACCTGGAAATAATGAGAACCCTACACCAGGAACGAACACTGATCCGAAGACTGGTATAGATGCAATCGCTGACAACGATTATATCTACGGTAAGATTAATTTAGCTTATGCAGATTTCTACTACGGAGAGCTAAACAATCTTAGAAATGGAATTCAGAGCATGGATTTGAATGCTGCTGATAAGGCTGCAAGCATGAGAGCAGCAGGTCAGTATGATGCAGTAACAAGTGCTACAAAGGTTAAATCCAAGAGGTTCCCTACAACTTACTTTGAGGAAAAGGAAAATGGTGTTGAGATCCTTGGTATTAAGGATGCAAATGTTGCTATCAGAAAGAGCCTATACGTTGAAGCGATGAAGGCAATTAAGGAAGGCAAGTCATCTAAGAATCCATTACTAAGCCTCGTAAAGAATTTCAAAGCAAATGAAAATCCAGCTCAGGCTACGTATGAGTACAAAGTTTTAAATGGAGATGGAACACTATCTGCTACAACCACACAGGAAATTCTTGATCCAGATGCAAAGGTGACGGTAGAGACTGGTAGCCACTGGGGTCACTATCTAGTAAATGTAGATTCCAAGAAGATGCCTAAGGTTGATGAAATCGAAGGAATAATAGTTAAGACTAGCGATGGAAAACAGTATGGTATGGAGCATCTAGAGAATATCTGGCTTCGTCCAAACGAATTTTCATTTGCTGTAAAGAAAGACTTTGTTGAGCCTCACGGAAATACAGTTGACTATAAGCGTCACGAAGATTTACAGGGTAAGAGAATCACTCAGATTCGCTATCTCGTTAGAGATAAGGCAGACCTCGTAATTAATACGAATGTACTTTGCAAGACTCTTAACGACGAGAAGTACGGTGCAACTATCAAGGATGCAGAATTTAAGGATGGAGTAACTGTAACATCTGATATAAAGACACCAGCAGGTAGTAACTATAAGCTTGCAGCTATTTATAAGGGCAGAAATACTCTAGAGAAGGGCAAAGATTACACTGTATCAGGCAATACGATTTCTATCAAGGAAACAGAAAAGACTGGAATGGGAACGTATACCGTAGTATACGAGGATGAGAAGTATGCTGACATCGAGACATCCTTTAACCTAAGATCTAAGTATCAGGATGGCGATGTTAAGCTTGCAGATAATAAGCTGACTCTTCCAGAAGGTCTTTCACAGGAAGACTATGCTTCAACTATCAGCACAGTGCTTCTTGATGGCAAGAGAGTAAAGGGCCGTGATCTGTTAAAGACAATTTTTAAAGAAGACGGCTCAGTAAACTTTGATGCAAAGCTAAAGAATAAGGATGGTTCTGAAACTCCAATCTTCAAGAAGGGAGATGCAGGAATCTACACTATCGAGCTTAAGTCAGACAGACACCCAAGTGTAAAGAGCATGGTAGTTGCCCCTGGCACTAAGGATACTCAGGTACAGGTACTTGATGCTGAACATGCTATCAAGAAAGTTTTCCTCGGATACAATGTTCCAGGATACAATCTAAGTGATTACGATTACGAGGCTTATGACATTTCCATGAGAGATGGCACTGACAGCAAGGTTCAGCCAGAGGCTGGCAAGAAGGTTAAGGTTCAGATTGAGCTAAAGAAAGTTGATCCAGAAAAGCTTGTAATTCTTCACGATAAGGGAAATAAGCAGCTAGAAGAGATCAAGGACTTCAAGATTGTCGAAGGAAAGAAGATTGAATTTGAAACAGATCATTTCTCAAACTTCTTCTTTGCTAATAAGAAGCCAGCAAGTTCCGTAGCAACTAATGCATCTTCATCACAGAAGGCTTCTCCAAGCAATGCCGTAAAGCCTGCAAAGCACAGTAAGCATACGGGTAAGGTGGTAAAGACTAGCGATTCAAGCTCAGTAATCCTATACTCGCTAAGTATGCTTGTTGCAACAATGTTAGCAGCAGTGACAGTTTATGCTAGAAGAAAGAGCAGCGAAAAGTAAGGTGCTTTAAAGCATAATTAAGAATCTAAAAAGAGATTTAAAATTTTACTACTATCTGACAAATCTAATAAGAGCTTGTCCATGCGGTTTAAATGCCGATGGATAAGCTCTTATTTGTGTGTTTATATCTTGAAAATTAAAAATTAGTATTCATATCTCTTACGCATAATTGCGAGGCAGAATATAGATAGTAGGAAGGCCAAAATCTCCGAGAGTGGATTAGACCACCAGATTCCTTCAATCCCCATTATCAGTGGCAGGAATATTACGAAGGAAAGTTTAAATACGAAAGTTCTGAGAAGCGAAATTAATGCCGATAGCCATCCGTTACTAAGTGCAGTGAAGAATGACGACGAAAACACATTTATGCCGAGAATAACAAAGCATACCGTGGTGATTCTCATAGCATGAACAGTCATATCTAGCAACGCTTCATCATATGCAAAAAATAGTCCAGATAGAGGCCTTGCAAATAATTCTCCAAATAGCAGCATTGCTATTCCTGTTCCTGTTAAAAGTTTAAAGCTCTTGTTTAGTATGTTCTTCAACTCGCTTGGATTGCGAGCACCATAATGATAACCAATAATTGGGCCGCATCCCATAGCATATCCAATATAAATTGCTGCAAAAATAAATAGCACATACATTAGTACCCCATATGCCGCAACACCGTCAGAACCAACGTATTTAATGAGCTGAGCATTATAAAGCATACTTACAAATGAAGAAGTAATACTAGTTACCATTTCCGAGATCCCGTTACCGCTCGCCTTTAAAATCGGTTGTAATTCCAATTTGCATTTCACTAGACTTAATAAGCTAGTGTTCGGTTTTATAAAGTAAATAATCGGTATTGCAGCGCCAACCATTTCGCTCATACCTGTGGCAATAGCTGCACCTGCGACACCCCAGTTAAATACGTAAATAAATAGAGCATCAAGAATAATGTTAGAAAGACCTGCTATTACCGTAGTCAAAAGACCTAAGTGCGGCTTTGCGGCAACTATAAAGAAGTCTTGGAAACAGTTTTGTAACATAAAGAATACATTGAAGCACATAGCTATGCGTCCGTAAGTTACGCAGTCCTGCATCATGTCTGAATCGGCACCAAGTGCAAGACATATGCTGTCCATAAATATATATGCCAATATACACACTATAGTTCCTGCAATAGTAGTTGCTCCAATTAGCATTGTAAAATACTGATTAGCACGTTCATTTCGCTGTTCGCCAAGTGTCTTTGAAACTAGTGCCGCACCACCAGTACCAGCCATAAAACCGAGTGCACCAACGAGCATAACGATAGGCATCACAAGATTTATAGAGGCGAACGCGGTCTTGCCAACGACATTAGAAACAAAAAGACCATCTACGATAACATATACTGAAGTGAATACCATCATCCCAATAGAAGGGAGGACAAAACGTATCAGTTTATAGTACGTAAAATGGTCGGATAATTGAATTTTCTCTATTTTAATCTTAGTATCCATATGCATATTCTACATGAGTAACAGGAATTGTAAATACATGCATAGTTAACAGCTTGTATGATCTCTTATCATAAGCCGTGAGGCAATAATTGAGGAGATAGGAATTATTACTACTGTACCAATTGCACTAATCATGATTGCGATGAGCTCCTGTGTGAAATCTTTTGAATTTATAAGCGTACTCCACGAATAAAATTTTAGGAAGTTTATGCACATAATCATGAATTCACCAGCGAAAATAAAGAATAGGGTGTTTACATTTGAACTTAAAATTTTGCTTCCTATATTCATTCCAGACTCAATAATCTCTCCATGGCTTAATTGAGGATTATGACGTATAATCTCGTAAATGCCAGAGCATACGGCCATAGAAGTATCGATAAGGCCTCCAATCAGAACAACGATAAATACGGCTACTTGAACAAGGATCATGTTAATTCCGATATTCTCTTCATAACCGTTAGATGGCTGAATTTTGACATCACCAATGGTTCCAAAACCTTGGAGATGGGCATGAGTGACCACAAATACTATAATCACAGCTGATAAAGCAAGCACAATAATCACAGACACAAACGCGGAAACCGTTTTGATGTTGCTTTCGTTCTGGTAGAAAATCGTCACGGCTGATATTAAAAGTGCCGCAGCAATAGTAGTAATAGCAATATTAAATCCTAAATATATAAACTCTATAAGCAAGGCAAATATCGAGATATTGATTAGGGTAGTCATAAGTGACTTTGCTGTTCTATCACCACCAGCTAGTAAAGAAAGTAGCACAAATACGAGGATAAGCACCTTAATCATGTTTAAGCTCCTTTCTTGCAACTATGGAAGCAACAAAAATAGAAACTAGTATTGCCACGATAATAGAGAGCATTCCCGAAAGTGAACGTACTATATAGAAATAGGCATCATGACTGGTCACAGTTCTAAAGCTAATCTCGTTAGACATCGAAATTAAGAATATCGGTAATGTTGAAGCGATATTAGTAAGAAGTACGACACTTATCATCGTTCCATTAATATCATCGGCTATCTCACGAACTGATTTCAGAAGTGTCTTTAAGCCGATTCCAGGAGTTCTTTCTATTAGCTCCATGCTAGCAGCTGTGATGGTGACTGAAACGTCTATTACAGCACCTAAGCAGCCTATAATAATCTGTGCAAGAAAGAAATGATTTGCATCAGTCGTCGTAAAGGGCTCTGGTAAGAAGTGCAGGAAGTCATAGTCGATATCTGTATTCCATATGAGGAACATGATTAGAGAGGAGAGAATTAGCGTGGTAAGCAATGTAGCGGCAAATGAAAGAATCATTCTATGCGATATACCGTCGACAACAAGAAGAACGAAGAACGTAAATAAAGCGGCTCCGGCAATCGTCATATAAAGTATGTCGAATCCTCTCATATTCATATACAAAATGAGTCCGAAAAGAGCGATATTTCCTAGTATAGACAGAACGGTAAATGTTCCCTTTTTGCCTCCGACAGTTATAAGAGCTACTAGCAAGATAAGAAAGACACCTGCAACCCAATAATCTCGTTTTACTCCGGTTATACCAGTATATTCATCATTAAGAAATACATAGTCGTGTTTAAAGTATCGTTCATCATATACCTGAGATTTATCGAATTTACTATTTATGTGGACTAATTTACCCTTGTCGCTACCGTTTTCAAGGCGCAATTCAACAACTTGCTGATTTCCACTATTGTGGACAGCAAGCACCTTGGCAACAGGGGATTTGTACATCCATGAATTATTGAGGACAAACATGAACAAGATGACAGCTCCGATGAGGGATACAGCCATTCTTATCAAATACTTATTTTTCATATATTGATTATAACGCAGCATTTATGCATGTGGTAGAGCCTAAGTGTCGTTTGATTGTGACTGATGTGAAAAGAATTATTAATGTGTAGAAAAAATTCACCAAAAGAATATTCCCAAAAGAAATTAATTTGATACAATGTAATTACTATGATAAAGCACAACTATATTGAAAAAGGTGAGGGTGAAGTACTAATAATGCTCCATGGAAATGGTTTAGATAGTAGCTACTTCTATCACCAGATTGAATACTTTTCATCTAAATATAGAGTTATCGCTGTAGATTCGAGAGGGCACGGAAGAACTCCGCGTGGAGATAAGCCACTCTCTATTTTGCAGTTCTCCGAAGATCTCAAAATTTTCATGGATATGCACGATATCAAGAAAGCAAATATTCTGGGATTTTCTGATGGTGCTAATGTAGCGATTAGATTTGCTATAGATTACCCTGAACGCGTTAACAAGCTTATTTTGAACGGTGCAAATATAAAATATCGGGCGCTGAGGTTAACAGTTCGTATAGGTATTGAGCTACTGGAACTTCTCAATGCTACATTCAGCGTGAGCCTTGAAAAGAGAAGACTGAGGGCTGAGCGACTTCAGCTGATGAAGAACGAACCTGTAATCAGTGCAGATGAACTAGATGATATCAAGGCCGAAACACTTGTGATTGCAGGAACTTTTGACCTTATGTACGGGAGACATACGAGGTTTATTGCCGAACAGATACCAAATTCTAAATTGGAATTTGTACCCGGCAAACATACAGTAGCACGTTGGAACTATAAGATTTTCAATAAAGTAGTATCCGATTTTTTATCAAAAGATATAACAGAAAAGGAGAAATCGACCTGTTTATATGATAAATTAATATAGAGAGTAAGCACTTATCTAAGGTGTGCTTTTCAATTTAGAAATATCGACGGGGATTCATCATGTTTAATAAGAAAAATGCTATTATAATATCTGTACTACTGACGATATCCGCATGCATATATGGACTGCAAATACTGATCTTTAAGGATGTTAGAAATACGGAATTCTACATATTTCAGGACATGGCGTTTATTCCTATAAGTATCGCAATTACTACAGTTGTAGTCGGAGAGCTGCTCGACATAAACAATAAGCGTGACAGTCGTCTTAAAACTCGAATGCTTACGAGCACATTCTTTAGTGATATCGGATTCGAGCTTATGAGTATGCTTGCACTCGTTTCTAACATCGATGAGGATGTTCTGCATAAGATAAATGACGATAATCTTTCAGAATATGAAAAAATCAATGTCATTAAGAGTAGTAAGTTTACAATCAACGCTAATATGGGCGTCTACAATATCATAAGTGATGTAATTATTTCATCTAAGACAGATATATTGATAGTGTCATCAAACCCGATGCTTTACGATCATGAGTGTTTTTCAGATTTACTATGGGAATTGCTACATCTGATGGATGAATTTAGACTTCGCGGTGACTACGTTAAACTAACGGAGGATGACTTAGCAGAGTTAAATGTTGATTTCGCACAGGTTCTAGAATTACTCCTAATTAACTGGGTAATCAATGCTAAATACCTTAAGGAGATGTATCCGAGCTTCTACAAGACGGTATCTTCGTTACTGGATAACTAAATTATATTTTGAATAAAATATAGAGATGATAATAAAAAGAATATCCACACGGTTACCGTGCGGATATTCTTTTTTATTCTTTATATATAATTTTAATATGTATTCTAGAACCCTAATTAAAGAAAAAGTATAGTAATACAATCGCACCTAGTATTATTCTATAGTACCCGAAAACTTTAAAGTCATGCTTCTTAATATAACTCATCAGCAGCTTTATTATGAACATCGAAACGATAAAAGCAACAATCATTCCAATCGCTAATATTGCAAGTTCGTTTCCACTAAAGTTAAATCCATACTTTAGAAGTTTGAGTAAGCTAGCTCCAAACATTACAGGAATTGCCATGAAGAATGTGAACTGCGCTGCAG
>ERZ772956.2368-NODE-2368-length-12077-cov-2.916486_pt1 | contig 12077 bp, 8 predicted proteins | sample MGYA00580683_ERZ772956 | MGnify/ENA primary metagenome ERZ772956 (study PRJEB29015, sample SAMEA2738077) | human oral metagenome | biome: human oral; feature: human-associated habitat; material: saliva | place: China | collected 2212 ...
ATGGCGACACCGTAGAGGTGGATGTGAACCCGGATGTTGCAATGGACGGTCTGTCGGTGACCTCTAAGCGGTAACGGGTAACACAACTGGCACAGATAATGCGCGCCGCACTGGGAAGTATCCCGGTACGGCGCGCATTCTTGCTAGTAGATGAAAGGTGTTATGCCTGCTTGCGGCGGCGTGCCACCAGTACGACAGCGGTACCCGCTACGAGGGTGAACAGGCCAATCCCGGCAATGGTTAGCGCACCCGAAGCGCCGGTGCTTGCCAGCCTGCCGCGAGCGGTTGAAGCCGTCGAGTAGCTGCCCGTGCTGCCGGTTGAGGCGACGGTCCCGGTGGAGGAGACACGCGATGCGGAGCCACCCGAGTAGCTGCCGGATACCCTGGACTCGCACGCTACCCCGTCTTTGTCACGGTCAAGGTGGCCGCTGTAGTGTTCGCTGCCTGCCTTAATATTGTTCAGGCCGCGGGCGCGGGCTTCGGTGCAGTTATCGAGCTCATCATTGGTGGAGGTGTCAGCGGCTGCTGCCTGCTTGCCTCCGGTGGTGCTGGCGGTGCCGGAACCGGAAGTGCCGGGTGCTTTAGTCTCGCACCCCACCCCGTCCTTGTCACGGTCAAGGTGCTCACCGTAGTGCGGGCTGTTCGCATCAATATTGCTGAGCCCGCGCGCCGATGCTTCGGTGCAGTTCTTGGGGATTTCCCCAGCTACGGCCGAGCCCTGAGCGGCGGCGGCCAGGTGCTCCGCGTTTGCGGATGCGTTCGGCACGTTATGTTCAGCAGAGGAGGAGTCCTGCGCCGAATTGTTTGCTGCCTGCTCGCTCTGGCTGGGGGCAGCGGAAGGCTGCGCCGGAGGCTGCGGCTTGCCCGTCACCGCTGCGGAGGCGCTCGAAGCAGCAGTGCTCTGTGCGGCAGGGGACGAGGGGCTGGGAGCCGCTTCGGTCGGTGCGGGCGCAGCAGAAGCAGCAGCCGTATCGGTGGGGGAAGCGCTAGGAGCTGCTGCCGCCTGGATTGTTACGGTCGCGGCGTCGCCGCCGCGGCGGGGATCCTGTTTATTGAGCGACCCGGTAAGCACCGTGAGGGTCACGGTCTGCCCGGGTTTGAACCCTTCCTGCCAGGGGATGGTGCCCGCCACGTTGCCGTTTGCGTCGGCCTCAACACGCAGGTAGGGCTGTCCGCTTACGCCACCGCCATCAATTTTGAGGGCGAGCACCGAGGGCGAGCCGTCTTTGGCTTTGAACCCGGTGCCGGTGAAGCTTAGACCCTGCCCCACGGTCCAGGAGCTGGGGAAGGTGATGGTTGCCCCGTCGTCGTAGGTGTGGCTCGCGTTTGCTGCGGGCGCTACGGCGGCGGTGTTGGTTGCGGGTGCCGCGAATGCGGCGGGGACGGCGGTCGCGCCTACGAGGCTGAGGCTGAGCGTGGCGACGGCGCCAATAGTTGCGAATTTGTGATGAGTTGTCATACCTAAAATTCTATAGGCACCGCGTAGGGGAAAATGCCCGAAAAGACGCTTCGGGACTGTGGTGTACAACAGTATGGATACCCTATCTTTAAGCTGTTAGTTGAGGTTTACCCCCAGAAATTCTTTCCGTGCGCGGGTGAGCAGTGCGGCCCCGAACCGCCACACAGTCATTTTCGGTGCGGATACCCGCAGTGTGCACGGTCATGGCGGGGCGCATCCTACAATGGGTGCAGTACATTCTTGAACGACGGCACACTGGGACGCAATGGATAAATGGACTGACACGACCTTCGATAATCACGAGATTGCCGCCGTGCACCGTGCCGCGATCCGTTCTATCCAGCGTGTTGTTGCCGAGACCGCCCAGCCGCACCAGCCTGAGGTTGCCCTCGAAGGGGTGGCTGGTATGCTTCGTGCAGGCCGGGTGCTTGCGCTCACCGGGGCGGGGGTTAGTACCGAATCCGATATCCCTGATTCCCGTGGCCCCGCCGGTTCCCTGCGTGAGCACCGCCCCATGACCTACCAGGAATTCCGGTATGATGACGCTGCCCGCCAGCGCTACTGGGCGCGTTCCTATGTGGGGTGGCGGCGCATGAAGGAGGCCAAACCTAACCGTGCCCACTATGCGCTGGTTGAGCTTGAGCAGCACGGCGCTGTTTCTGGGGTGATCACCCAGAACGTTGATGGGCTTCATGCCCAGGCGGGGAGCAGAAACATACTGGCCCTGCACGGTGATCTCTCAACGATCATATGCCTCACCTGCGGGCACCGTGAGGGGCGGGCGAGCCTGGATATTCGTTTGGATGCCGCAAATCCCGGCTATTTGGCGCGTCTTGCGGGCACTGATTTGCGGGTTAACCCTGATGGCGATGTTGAGTTGGATAACGATTTCATCCGTGATTTTGTGATGATCGGGTGCATTGCGTGCGGCTCCCAGCGCCTTAAACCGGATGTGGTGTACTTCGGTGAATCTGTGCCCGCCGAGCGGAAGGAGCGGCTGCGGCACATGCTGGCTGATTCGACTGCTCTGCTGGTGGTTGGTTCGTCGGTGGCGGTGATGAGCAGTTACAAGATTGTGTTGGATACGCTCAAGGCCAATAAGCCGGTTGCCGTGTTGAACGGTGGGCCGGGCCGGGCGGATGCGCGCGCCACCTATCTGTGGCGCACCAATGTGGGGGATGCGCTGGGCCAGATGCTTGACCGGTTGCAGCTGTGAGCACCGTGGCCCAAGGCGCCGCCACGCACAGGAGAAGAATAATAAAGAAATACGCAAGGTGCGCCGAACACCGGGTTAGAGTATTTCCCCTAATGGGGGCGTACATTAGCGCAAAATAGTGCGTGCCCTATCGCCGCTATTTGACCCACACCATAATCGTAGGCCATGTAATATTATTGCTTCGCCGATAGAATATAAGGCATGACAATTCGCACCAAGATTGCCACTTTCGGTATCATAGCCGCGCTTGCGGGCGGCATGGTAGGCACATCCGCTCCTATTGCCTCGGCCGCGCCGGTGGCTGCTCCCACTGCCACCAGTTATTTCAGAGCTGGAGCAACCGTTAATTTCCCCACCACCTGGACGGCGGGGCAACCGCTAACTGTTACCGGGCAGGGGTTTAGAACCAGAAGCGGTCGGTCGGTGACTGTTGTATTGCGTGGCGATGAGGGCGAGATTTACCACGAGGTGCGTCCGGATGCTAATGGAAAATTCACTACTTCTATCCCGTGGTCGAATAGTTTACAGGCCGGGCAGAGCATTGAGTTTGAGACTTTCGCGTTGACCCGGGGCGGTTTCTACGAGGGCAGCGAGGTTGATGTGCGGGTTGTGGCCGCCCCGGCACGGCAGAACCCTGCCCCGCAGCCGAAGACCACCACCGGTGCAGCCCAGAAACCGGCGGAGAAAGATAAGTCTGGTGAAAATAAGAACGGCGGGGGCTCTGACGGCGGCAGCACCTCTGGGGATAAGAATAATAAGGACGGTAACGGCGGCTCTGGTGACAATAAGAACCAGGGCGGCAGCGGCGGCGACAATAACTCCGGCGGCAATAATAATAATGCTGGCGGTGCCCAAAGCGGCGGCGGCAGCGACCCATCAGCCTCCCCACAGGGTGGGCAGCAGGATAGTAACGGGGCCTCTGGCAGCGCTATAGATTCCTCCGAACCGGATGGTCCTTCCGATAAGGTTTCGGCCAGTGCCAGTGAGTCCAGCCCCAGTGCGTCAGCCTCAGCCTCTGCCAGCGGGAATAAGCGTTTTCATAACTGTAAAGAGGTGAAGGACGCCGGGCTGGCCCCTATTCATAAGGATCACCCGGATTTTCAGGAGGGTTTTGACGCTGACCATGACGGTGTGGGGTGCGATAAGCCCGCAGACTTCGGCAACGAGCCTGTGACGATTACCACGGGTGCTGCGGCTGGGGATTCTTCTGCCTCTACGGAGGCCTCGGGTGAGCAGGGTTCTTCCGGGCAGGGGTTTAGCCCGGCAGATCTTGCGGACCCCGGTAAAAACGGGGTTTTGCTGGCTGCCGGTTATGTGCTGATTGTGGGCGGAATTGGTGGAGCAATATTCCTGGCCGTGCGCAAAATGCGTAAAGAGTGATGCCGCTCTCGCATATAACCCGCTGTGGGTGAATTATTCTCTACATATTCAAGAACGTGCCTATAAGAATGCAAGAGTGTATTGCGGGTCAATTTAGAGCACTTATGCGATGAGCTGCCCGCCACAGAGGCCATGTCTTATACCGTTAATATGTTCCTTAAAACCTGCCAGATCAGGGATATAGCACCAATGATTTAAGGGTGGGTTTTACGTCTAAGGAAGGTTAACCATATTGACGAACACCATAGTCTTCTGCGTGCAATAACTGCATTTAATACTGTGCGTACAGATAAAATTAAGTCATGAGTATTCGCACTAAATTTACTACATTCAGCATCGTTGCCGCACTGGGGTGCGGCATGGTTGGTGCAACTGTTCCCGCTGCTTTTGCAGCACCTGGTTCGGTTCCAGCCGCAGCCGCTCACGTTTACGAAGATGGGGCGAGCCTGCAGTTTCCGGACACCTGGACCGTAGGTCAACCCCTGCACTTTACAGGTACCGGTTTCAAAGCAACTGATGGTTCCCCTTCTATTCTGGCGATTAAGATCAACGGCGGCCCTGTCAGCGGCGCCCGCTACCTAGAGGTTAAAGCGGATGCGGACGGCAATATTTCTGGCTCTATCCCTTGGCAGGAGAACCTTAAGGCCGGGGAAAGCGTCGAAATTAATGTGCTCACCGGCTCGTTGAATAAGAAAGACCGGCAGCGCGGCGGCGTGGCGGCTACGGTGACCGTCGTGGACAATTCGGCTGCCCCGTCTGATTCGTCCGTACCGAAGGACACCCCTTCTGAGACACCGTCACCTTCGGAGAAACCCAGCAGCGTGCCTTCGGAGTCTCCTTCAGCTCCCGCTCCCAGCGCGAGCTCACCCGTTGCTGCCCCATCTGAATCACCCTCTGAATCACCGGCTGAATCGCCCTCGGCAACCCCGAGCGAGACCGCCCCTTCGCAGCAGCCCTCGGCGACCTCCAGCGAAACCTCATCGGCTTCCACTGAGGTATCGGAGGGTGCTACCGCAGAAGCATCACCAACCCCGCGTTTTAAGAACTGCAAAGAGGTGCAGGATGCCGGTCTGGCCCCCATCCACAAGGGTCACCCGGACTTCCAGGAGAAGTTTGACGCCGACCATGATGGAGTCGGCTGCGAGAAGGACGCTGACTATGAGAACAGCGCCTCCCGCGTGGATTCTAATGGCGGGGTAGCCGCTAGCGACAGCAATAATAATAGTGGCGGCAGTATCTCTGGGCGGCTGGCAAGTACGGGTGCGGCCGGGGTTGCCACCATTGCGGGCTTGGGTCTGGCTGCTGTGGGCGCTGGTGTTGCCGCAATTGTGGTGATGCGCCGCCGTAAGCAGAACTCCTAAGCCTTGATTCCCTAGATGTTGGCTGGTGCGCGTTACCTAATGCGTGCTGCCGTGGAGTATTCCAACCGACAACAATAGTGCAGGTCTCTTGCATACCGCAGTATGGCGGGGCAGAGGCCTGCACTTGCGTGTGGGTAGGGGGGCACTTTCGGCTTGCGGGAGGGGGGGCGATAAAGGCTTGCAGAAGCTCTTCGGCCAAGAGGTGCAGGGTGCTCTGAAATACAAAGGTACGGCGCATTATGTGTGGGTATAGTGCTCATAGGGGAAATACGCCACGCCGAGCGTAAAATTTCTTGACGATGTGCTGAACGTATCATAAACCTGCAATAAAATAACAATGTATGAATAGATAAACACTATACCCTCAGTATTATAGGAGATATGTGCATTTTTATGTTTTATACCTTTTATAGTGTGTAGTTAAGATGTAGTCTTTTAGAGTGTCTTGATTGAAATACTGAGGATCTAAAGGTTGATAGTGCAGGGTGAATTCAGTCAAAAAGTGAATTATTACACGGGGGAGTTTTAATAATACGGTAATACTATCCACACGGTACACATCATTTTCGATAGACTGGTGATATGACATTCCGTAAAAAAATCGCTACTTCCGGCGCTGTGCTCGCTCTTGGGTGCAGTCTACTAAGCAGCTCGGTTTTGGCACCGGCCGCTTATGCAGCGCCAGAACCATCTGCAACGCCTATTGTTAAGGAATACACCGACGGCGCCACCCTTACCTTCCCCTCAACCTGGACTGAGGGTGAGCCCCTAGAATTTTCGGGCGTTAACTTCTTTGCCACCGACGGCACCCCCTCAGTACTTGCCGTGCGTCTCAACGGTGGGCCCGTGGGTTCATCAGACTACTTGCAGTTCGAAGCTGATGCCGATGGTAAGGTAAGTGGCTCTATTCCCTGGCAGGATCGTTATACTGCCGGTTCGACCGCCACCATTAACGTGCTCACCGGGTCTTTGAACCCCAACGATAATAAGCGCGGAGGCATCGCCGCTTCTGTGACCGTGGTAGATAAAAACGGCGGCACCGGCAAGGCTAAGCCGTCGGAGTCAGCCTCAGCCGATGCGAACAAGTCTGAAAGTCCCAAGGAAGATCCTTCTAAAGGCGCTAAGACAGAGACTCCCGCTAAAGAAGAAAGCAGCCCCGCGGCTAAGGAAGAAGAAACTCACACCGCTGCTAGCAGCGCCACCACAGATGCGGATGAAAAGCCGCTAAGCCCGATCAGCAGCAGCGCCAGCCCCACCGCAGTGACCAGCGCATCTTCAAATAACTCGGGCGGGAATATGATGCCGTGGCTTGGCTACGGGCTGATTGGCGGCGGTGTGGTACTCGCTGCGCTCATCATTTTCTTCAATATTCGGCGTAAATCATAAAATATCGCTCGGTCGGTACTTTATACTGCCGCATTGTGTAAATATTCACTTAAATCCCCCTTTGCATGGAATGCAAAGGGGGATTTTGGATTTGTGGGGATATCCCCACAGAAAACCATAAAACAGGTCACACTATAAATGATTTCGTTCGCAAGAGGCGTTATGTGGGTGTGATTTTTATGCACATAAATGTCAAGGCAACTCTATCTGTATAGGTTGAATTTAAGCCATAGAACGTGAAGGTGCGTTAAAACCTAAGCCTTAGATTGATAAAATGAGGGGAAAGGTAACAGATATATTCCACTGAGAGTTACCGCTCAAAAACCCACATGAAATATGTGGGAACACAGCACATCAGCCGCCAACAGAAAAGAGGCGATACAGGATAAGACCAGCGCCGTTGGAAGACATACCTGCGATCTAAGTAGGACACAGCTACAACACAGGATTAAGCGCGAATCTATAAATATCCGAATCACTACACTACAGACGGAGAATCCTATGCACCTAGTGAGTATGGTAATCGCGGACCTTATAGCAATTGCCGCTCTGTGCACCATCTACCTCGTCCGCCACAGCCGCCGTGAGCTAGTGGTCTCATACACCATCATTAACTTCGGCGTTTTTGTGGTCACAGAAGCACTCTCATTTGCCTCCGGCACGAGTGCAGGAATGGGGCTTGGGCTATTCGGTGTGCTATCCATCATCCGCCTGCGTTCCACGCCACTGGCACAACGCGAAGTCGCCTACTACTTTGTCTCATTGGCATTAGGTCTCATTGCAGGTGTCAGGCTGGATCCCGAATATATGGCATACGCCCTCATGGCGATGCTCGTTATTATCATGGCCGTCGTCGATCTGCCCTTCTTCGACAACAAACAGAAGACCCAGATCATTACCGTCGATCGTGCCATTAGCGACCCTGAAGAACTCAAAACATACTTGAACCAGAAGCTCTCCTACGAAGTGCTCAGCGTGAAAGTATCGGAGCTCGACATGGTCAACGACACTACCAGGGCAGAGGTTAGCTACAACCCTGAACCACCGGCAGAAGATACCACCGCAGGACAGGGAAACACCCCCGACTATGCGGTAACTGCCACAGCGCAGAACACCCCAACACAGCAGGGTGCAGGTGCCACTCAGAGCTATGGCAACCAAGCCCAAGGGTACGCCTCCTCACAGCAAGGCTACGGCCACCACCTGCATGAGGCGTCCCGCAATATCTAAAGGATTCGCGTATATCCTGCTACTTTCGTAGCTCTAACCGACAATACCGACCCGGCACGGCTTCCGCACAGTCACCGGGCGGTGCCCGAAAGGAACAGCATCATGGAAATTATTCCCAGCTACTGGCAGAGCATTACCCTGAACGATCTTAATAACAAAGCTGCCATGCAGACCCGCATGGACCGTAAATACATCGTAGACGCAGACTACGCGGCATCGGTACTGGCAGAGCTGCCCGCCGAGGCATCCGTACTCGAAATTGAGGGGCAGCGCGAATTTGCCTACGACTCCGTCTACTTCGATACCCCCAACCTGGTCAGCTACTACGCGGCCGCCACCGACCGCCCCGACCGGTTCAAGGTGCGCACCCGCAGCTACCTCGACACCAACACATGCTTCCTGGAGGTCAAGACCGAAGGCGAACGCGCCATGACCGTGAAGGAGCGCATTCCTTACTCCATTGATGACCGTGACAAGCTCACTGAAGAGGGCCGACAGTACGTCAACGAGGCACTCTACGGGATTCTTGACACCCCGGCCATTGAGTTCGAACCGGTTATTAGCACCGGGTATCGACGCACCACCATTTACCTGCCCGCCTCAGAGCAGAACCCGGTGGATTCCCGCCTGACCATTGACCGTAACCTCACGTGGACGCCCTTGTCGGATCATGCGCTCTATGCGGGGGTAACCCGGGAAAACTACCACGGCCATAAGGTGGGGGTTGAGTACACGATTCCCGGCACCGTCATTATTGAAACGAAATCTGGCACGGCCCCCTCAGTCGCAGACAAGCACCTGTGGCGTGCGGGCATCCGGCCCGTCAAGATCTCCAAGTTCGGTACCGGTCTGGCGGCACTCAACCCGCAGCTGCCCTCCAATAAGTGGCACCGCATTATTGAGCGGTGGATGAACCTGGTGCCAGCTAAAGTTGCCGTCTAGGCAACCCGCGTCACCGTATAGAAGGGAGAATAACCAACCACAACCGACACTGAACTAAAACCGGCACAAGAACGAACACATTAAATTGCCGGTACGAGACGGCACCTGCCGCGCAGAACGTGATAAGGCCCAATGCCTCACACAATAAGCGCAGCAGGTGCCGTACCCTTTTTAGACCACAGTGAATGCTATGCCGCAGGGTCAGGCGTCACCCATTTAGTATTTTTAAACCCACCTAATGGTAGGGTAGAGTGCGTGGCTTACCGCCACCTAACTCATGGCGCGTATTCGACGGACCCCCCTCACCCAGGGGGATTCGAGGGTGCAGCGCGCAGACAACATGCAAATAACCGCCAATAACACCAACCACCGGTAAGGGTATATGGGGAGCCAAACGTTACCCGTTACCGTTATGACACGCGCCTACAGACACCGATATACGCAGGCAGGAAGAAGACGCATAGTGAAGAAATCCCCTTTAAACGTGGCAGCCTCTCTACCCCTTATTGTGGGTTTGGGACTGGCCGGATGCTCAGGTAGTAATAATGATTCTAGTGCCGCCCCGAAAGACTCCCTAGGCCCGACCAATGCCGCACCCGCTCAACAGGCAAAAGCCCCCTCAGGCAAATATAGTTCGAATACGAAAACCGGCGAAAAAATTAATGCTGAAACCCACCACACCCACGGTAGTCTCACCTGGGATACTGGATCTGAAATCCGCCTTGACCTTGCGAATGAACCTTCCGCTGACGGGGTGAGCGTTGAGGATGGTGCCCTAGTCATTACCAAAGCCGGGAACTATCATCTAAGCGGCGACTACACCGGGCAGGTACGCATTAATACCGCCGAGCCTGAGACAGTGCGGCTCATCTTAGATAATGTGAGTATTACTAACTCCACGGGGCCTGCTATTACCGCCAGCGGAGGCGGCACGACAATCGTATATACGATGGCTGGCACCACCAATACTGTCAGTGATGGGGAGCAGTACACGGTAACTGGTAAGAAAAAACCAGACGCAGCGATCTACTCCACCGCGAACCTGACCCTCGCCGGGGAAGGCACGTTGACGGTGAACGGGAACCATGAAGAAGGAGTGCATACCACTGGCGGGCTGGTGATCTCCAACGGAACCTTGAATGTGAACTCCGTAAAAACCGGGATTAAAGGCAAAAACTATGTGGACATTCTGGGCGGTGAGGTATCCGTCAACTCCCAGAAAGATGCTATTAAAGCCACCAACTCTAAAGAGGAAGGGTACGGGTGGGCTCGTATTACCGGCGGCACCGTGAAGGTTATTGCGGGCGATGACGGACTTAAAGCCATCCGCACCGTTGAAATAGCCGACGGCACGCTCAATATTGAAAAGGCCCGAGAAGGTGTGGAGGGCCAGTACATTAATATTTTCGGCGGCACGGTATCTGTAAACAGCATAGACGACGGTATTAACGCCTCCCTCAAAGACCCCCTGCCTGACGGGCAGGAAGCCGAGGACACCGCCGACCCCACACCTGACGGTCAGCCCCAGCAGGAACCCAGCGGCAGCGTGGGAGGTGCACGGGATACCACCGAAGTTATTGACGCCGCTATTCATATCAGCGGCGGACAGGTCACGGTGAACGTTGAGGGGGATGGCATCGACTCGAACGGCTCCCAGACCTACACCGGCGGCACTGTCACCATTAACGGCCCCTCAACCTACCTGAATAACTCGGTGGATGCCAATGGCGAGCTGCTGCTGAACGGGGTGAATATTGCGGCGGCCGGTAGTGGTGCAGAAATGTTTAAGGTTCCCTCCGAGAAGTCAACGAACGGGTACCTGCGAGTGGTTGATCTGGACGTGTTTACTCCCGGACGCACAGTGCAGGTGACAGATACCGAGACCGGCGCGGTGGTGGCGAACTATACGGTGGTTACCTCCGGCGTGCAGCTGTTCTTTCTCTCGAACCCATCCCTCGTAAAAGGTAATAACTATACGGTATATACGGTGTCTGAGCCGGTGCAGGAGGGCAGCACGACCCTCGCTCCGGGGGCGGTTGAAGTGGGCACTTACGCCGCAGAATAGCCCAACAATACCTATAAACCCGTTGTGACAAGGCGAAATAACGGGGAAGGCGTGGAACTGTTGTCTTTCGGCTCGTAGCGGTACGGAGGTGAAAGTACACAATAAGAAGACACGCGATGCTCGAACCGGTGCATCTCGTGTCTTCTTATGTTTATTTATCTATGAATCAGGTTACACAATCCTTCAACTTAAGGTAGACTTTTAAGGTCTTGAGCGATTGCTGAGACTCCAATAATCACCGAAAGATAACAATAAATATGAAGAAAACAACGGTCAAAACCGTAGCCTCCGTAACTCTGATCACCGCGCTGGGGTCTACCGGGTACCTTGCCGCCAATGGTGCGCCTCCCGTCGCAGCTGCACCCAACGCAGCCGCAGTGCAAAAGCTAGATGCACAAACCCACTACTCCGATGAAGACCTCAAATGGGACTCCTCCGACGAAGAAGCCATTGACCTGGCGAACCCCGCCGCTGCCGACGGGGTAAACGTTAACAATGGCACTATCACTATCACCGCAGACGGTACCTACCGGCTCTCCGGCGAGTACAACGGCCAAGTGAAGATTGAAGCCGGTAAGTCTGATACGGTACGGCTGGTGCTCGATAACGCGAAGATTACCAACTCAACCGGGCCAGCCATTAATGTGGCGGGCGCTGGTGAAGCGATTATTTACACCGCTTCGGGCACGGCAAACACCATTGCAGACGGAGCTAACTATGCTGCTAAAGGCGCAGATGACCCGGATGCGGCCATCTACTCCACTGCGAACCTGACCCTCGCCGGGGAAGGCAGTCTGTCTGTGAAGGGCTCCTACAAAGCGGGTGTTCACACCACTGACGGGCTCGTCATCGCCAACGGCACCCTTGATGTCAACGCCGCAAAAGCCGGTATTAAAGGCAAAGACTATGTAGACATTGTTGGCGGCACCGTGAAGGTTACCGCTGGGCAGGACGGCATTAAATCCACCAACACCGATGATGAAAACAAAGGCTTTACTCGCCTCAGTGACGGGTCGGTGACTATTTCGGCTGGGGATG
>ERZ772956.2373-NODE-2373-length-12070-cov-3.896463_pt1 | contig 12070 bp, 10 predicted proteins | sample MGYA00580683_ERZ772956 | MGnify/ENA primary metagenome ERZ772956 (study PRJEB29015, sample SAMEA2738077) | human oral metagenome | biome: human oral; feature: human-associated habitat; material: saliva | place: China | collected 2212 ...
TATTTATAATGGCCTATTGAAAGCTTTTGCTTTCATGGGCTTTTTTGTTGTAAAATTTGTTATTTTCCTAATCGAAATTTTTTAAAAAAACAAAAAATCTCAGCTCAAAGCTGAAATCCTTAATGGAGCGGGTGACGGGACTCGAACCCGCAACAGTCTGCTTGGAAGGCAGGCACTCTAGCCAATTGAGTTACACCCGCAAATCACATTTGCAGAAAAGAATATAGTGATTTTATTTTCAATTTCAAGACTTTTTTTAAAAAAAAGTGAGAAATCAGATTTTTTATTTTTGTTTAGCTGTTTTTCTCTTGTAGTTGATAGCCAAATAGATACACTTAATCTGTTTTTTTATTCCTTTTTGGAAAGTATGAAGTATCATTTGCAGCTTTTGAAAAAATATATTTCATTGGAGGTAAGCCCTGAGGATATTGCGAGGGATCTGATTTTGAAAACTTGTGAGATTGAGGAAATTCACACGAGAAATTTGCCAAAAACAATTGTGATTGGTAAGATTACCTCTATTCAGAAGCATCCAGATGCGGATAAGCTTAATGTTTGCCAAGTTGATTGTGGGAGTCATGGACAATTTCAGATCGTTTGTGGAGGAACGAATGTAGCAGAGGGGATTTTTGTACCGGTTGCCTTGACTGGGACTACGATTGCTGCGACAGGGATCACTATTGCAAAAAGACCAATGAGAGGCGTGGATTCTGATGGGATGATTTGCTCTAAGGAGGAGCTTGAAATTCAGGAAGATTTGGATCAACATTGGATTTGGAATCTTTGAGAGGATCTAGAGGTTTCAGATCAGGATTTAGGACTTGCATTGACTGATAAGTTTTCTTGGTTAGATACTGCGGTTTTGGAGGTAGATAATAAAAGTCTGACTAATAGGCCTGATTTGACTGGGCATTTTGGTGCTGCGATTGAACTCAATGCGATCTATCCTGATGCTGTTAAAAAGTATCATAGGATTACTGAGATGATGAGTCAATTTCAGACGACAAATATCTTGGAGGTATTGGAACATACTGAAAAGAAAATGGTCCCTGGAGTGCAGGTTGAGAGCCCTTTTTTTAATAGTTATATCGCCTTGAGGATAGAAAATATTTCGGTGAAAAAATCAGATTTTTTTTCTCGTTTGCAGCTTTTGGATATCTGAGGGAAGGCAATCAATAATTGGGTAGATTTTTCAAATTTGTTTATGAATATTTCTGGGCATCCGATTCATTGCTTTGATGCGGATAAAATTAAGTGAGGGCTTTGTGTGAGACAGGCTAGAGACGGAGAAAGGTTTGTAGATCTCTTTGGTACAGAACATGAGCTGTCGACTAGTGATGTTGTGATTGCTGATGAGGAAAAGGTGCTAGCTCTTGGTGGAGTGATTGGAGGGCTTGAAAGTGCTGTAACAGAAAGTACAAAAAATATTGTTATTGAGCTTGCAAATTTTGATCCTACGGTTGTAAGAAAGACTGGAACAAGACTTGGTTTAAGGACTGATGCAGAGTTAAGATTTGAGAAAAATATCAATCCTGAGTATAGTTTGTATGTGTTGCTTTTGCTCTTGGATGAGATGAAGTTTTATATTAAAGGATTCCATGATGAGCAGATTTCAGGTTTAAGTTATTATCTTAAGCCAGACTTGCCTCTTTTGCAAAAAAAGATTGTCCCAGCTCCTTGGAAGGAGCTTGAGCGTTTGATTTTTGGAGTTGAACAACAGGATTTTGAACAGAAAGCAAGAAAGATCTTGAGTGATTTAGGTTTCGGAGTGATGGGAGAGGAGGTTTCAGTGCCGCTTTGGAGAGGACCAGATGATATCAATATTAAAGAAGATATCGCTGAGGAAATTGCTAGAATCTGGGGATATGATCAGGTTGAACCTCAAAAAATGTTGACTGAGGTCAAAAATCAGCCTTTTAGCTTGGATGTTGAACTCACTAGAAAACTTGAGAATTTGATGATTGAGCAATTGAGGTTTGATCAGGTGGAGACCTATCCTTGGACTTCTGAGGAGATAGTAAAACAATTGTGAGGTGAGATATCTGAACTTTATCGTTTGAAAAATCCTTTGAATCCTGAATTTCCAGTACTAAGGGATAGTATGTTGTATAATTTTATTGGAATAGCTCAGAAGAATAGTAAATTTTTTGATGAATTCAGAATTTTTGATATTTGAAAGGTTTGGAATAGGACAAAACCATTGATGAAAACTGATTTAGATGATAGGTATGCTGATAATCAGCTTAATGAGGAACTGGTTTTGTGAGCACTTGTATATAAAAAAGCTATTAAAAATTGGGCTGAGGACCCTTTGCTTGAAGTCAAGGGAGAAGTTGAATTTTTGATACGTCAGCTTGGAATTAGGGGGAAAATCTTCTTTGAAAAATCTGATTTTTCGGCTTTTCATCCAAAAAAACAGGCGAGAATTCTCTTTAGAAACTGAGCAAATGTAGTTGAAATCTGAAAGGTAGTCACTGTACATCCTGTTGTATTAAAGGAGCAAAAGTTTCCTGAAACAGCACAGCTTTGTTATTTTGATTTGTATATAGATCGTATGAAGGAGTTTACAAATCAGCAAAGTTATGAAAGAGATTATGAAACCTTGCAAGATCAGATTTTGTGGAGAGATTTATCGTTTGTTGTAGATCATCACCAGGATTTTTGAGGAATCATTGAAGCGATTTCAAAGCTTTCAACTATTGATGAGGTCAGAGTTTTTGATCTTTATCAAGGGGAAAACTTAGGAGAGAGGAAAAAGTCAATTTCTCTCCAGCTTAAGATTAAATGAGATGGCTCACTTACTACTGCTCAGATCAATGAAGTTTTGCAGTCAGCTATTAAAAAGGTGGAGCAGGCTGGAGCTCAATTAAGATCATAATTTTTATTTTTGTTTTATTAGCATATGTCTTATCGTACTTATTTAGGTGTGATTTTGGCTCAGGCTTCCTTAGCTATGCTTGGGTCTTTGTACTTCTCTAATTTTTGAGATCCGTTGGCGGGCTTGTTTTCAGGGACTTGATTTGAGCCTTGTCATTTGTGTTGGTGGTGAAGGATTTTAATGTATCCGCTTGTTGCAATTTCAGTTTATGGACTGATTAAAAAAGATAAAGAAATCTGATTTTTGACTGGGTTTCTTTCGCTGGCTGGTATATTGTTAGCAGGATATCACTATTTGATTCAGTATCAGGCGTCACTGAATGTCTTTAGTTGCTGAGCCGGAAATGATTGTACGCAGATGTGATGGCATCTTGGATTTGTGACGATTCCGTTTCTTGAGTTGGTAGCCTTTGCTGTGATTTTTGTATGTAGTATGTGTATGATTATTAGAAGAAAGAAATAGTATTCATTAGATAAAAGAGAAAGCTGGTCTTTGAGATCAGCTTTTTTTGTTTTATAGTGTTTAGGGAGATTATAAAAAAGACCTCTAAGAATTTCTTAGAGGTTTTTAAATGGTTAACTTGCCTTTGATTTTTCTGGCTCTTTTTGGTAATGAGCGAGAAGTACATTGGCAAGTGTTGCTAATGCAAATGCTCCAGTTGTTATTGAGAGCATTATGCGGTCTATGAAGATTCCGATGCAAAAGCTGATGGCTGATAGTATTAAGATAAGGAAGAAAAAGTCTGAAGTCAGTTTTTTATTATCTCCATATCTAAGAAAGGGGATGTTGAGAATGACTGCTATAATGGCTATTCCTACAGAAAAGGCCATCATATCTGGTTTTTCTCCTTTTATACTAATACAAAGTAGCACACCACTTAGTACCATCGAAATCCACAAAATGTTTTGAACTTTTTTCATGTCTTTATAATTTTTTTGTTTGACATTTTTATTATATATTATTTTTTGTAAAAGTCAATATAATTTTGACTTTTCTCTTTTTGAAAAATCTCTAGAGTATCTCCAGAGATTTTGTGATTATCGAATCGTCCCATCGTAATGGGCGAGCAGTTTGTTGATCACGAATGCAAGGAGTGTAAAGCTACTCGTTCCAACGGTTGCAACTCCAAGGAGGAGCGCAAATGCTTGGTCATCTACTATTCCATACCATAGGATTCCAATACTGAGTCCTGATGTTAAAAAGAAGACTCCGGTAATCAGTGTTTTGTATTTCTGTTTGTATGGTAGGAGATAGAGAAGTATTAGCAATGGTAATGCTATACTTATTATACCAATCCCTATAGGAAGGAGACTATCATCTCTTTCAAATAGAAAGCCCCAGAGTGATACTATGTAGCCTATCAGTGATGCAAACCACAGTGTTTTTTTTGTGAAACTTAGATCCATTTGTTTTTTTATTTGGTTTTGTGTAAGTGTTATATATAAAAGTGGAACCAAGTCAATAGGAAGCGGTTTGAGGTAAAAAATTGAGAAATCACTTGAAAAGGTAGAGGATTTTGCTATATATGGTGGGTGAAGTATGGCGATTGTAGCTCAGCTGGTTAGAGCATCGGATTGTGGTCCCGAGGGTCGCGGGTTCGATTCCCGTCAATCGCCCCATGCTTAGTTTAGGAGTGTGAGACTTGGGTTTCATATTTTTTGTTTATTAAAAAATCTGATTTCAGTGATGAAGTCAGATTTTTCTTTTTTTATAAACTACTTTGCTTAAGGTCCACTGAGATCTTATAGAGATTTGAGAGGAGTTGAGGCTTAAGAATATCATAATGCCTGATGATCAGCTCCTGATTATTCCTTAGATAGCTCACTCTGGCATTGATGATCTGTGCATAGCGATCTCTTTTATTCCTTAATGCTTGGAGTGAAGCTAGGTTTACATGCTGTTCAGCGATGCAGGTTCTGGCTTCTTTTGCAGATTCTACAGAGGAAAGAAATCAGTTTTCATCATTGCTATTTATCGAAGTGCTATAGAGTGTGTTTGCTTGATTGAGCTGAGCTTCGCAGGTATTCCTAGTTAAAGTAATGGTCGATTCCTCATTGATGAGGCTACTTTCTAGATAATTGAGTGAGGAAAGGATATTCTCCCCATCGATAAGATAATTTTCAAGTGTAGTTTCTCTATTAGATCCTCCTAGGAGAAGATTGATATCTTGATTGAGAAATCTCTCACTCTCAGCAAAGAGAAATCGTAGATCAGTATTTCTTTCTCTTTGATCGGCTGATGAAAATGTCGTTGGAGATTGATTTCCACGAGCGAGTGAAAAATGTTCTTCCATTAGGCTTATGAAGCTTCAAAAGCTGAATGTCCATGTTCACAAGATGAGAACAAGGAAGACGCTAATACTGATTTTCTGGAGTTTCATCAGTTTCAAAGAGATAAAAAATCTGATTCTGGTTTATTTTGGAGGAGGAGTTTTTACTACATCTGGTTTACTTGCTCCATCATACTTGCCATTGGTAAGAAGATAGAAGCTACGATGGTACCTACGATTGCAGCCACAAACATCATCAATAGTGGTTCAATCATTGACATTGCAACATCGATAGTGTTCTTATACGTATTACGATAGTAAATCGCCATCTTTCTCAGAACGTCTGTAAGGGAACCTGTATTTTCTCCCACATTGATAATTTGAATCAAGATAGGATCAAATAGTGTTGATGAGGCGAGTGAATCATAAAGGGTAAAACCTGATTCTAGGTCTGATCTTACATCTATCATCTTTTGTTTATAGTGGAAGTTTTCAAAGATATTCCCTAGCAATTTTAGTGAAACAACAGGGCTTACCCCCGCTTCGTAAAATTGAGAGAGAAGATTCGCAAATTTGTACATATAGAGCGTTTTAACTACATCTTTGATTACTGGAGTCGAGATGAAGAGTTTATCTATGAAAATTCTGAATAAAATTACCTTTTGATACAAAAAGCTAAATCCTCCGACTACTCCTATTACACCAAATGCTAAAAATGGCCAGTTGAGCTTGATCCAATCTGAGATTCCAAGCATAAATTTTGTGATACCTGGGAGATTATCTGGGTTTGGATACATCGTTACCATCTGTGGAAGCACGGTTGTAAGGATTACGATCACCGCACCAATCGCCATCAAAAGTACCATCGTTGGGTAGGTCATTGCTTTTTTAGTTTTTTGCGCGATTTCTTGGGTATTTTCAAGTTCATCAGCAAGCTGAGAAAGTACTTGAGCCATATTCCCTGTTACTTGTGCTGATCTTACGAGCTCGATTTCATCAGAATTGAAAAAATAGGAGTGTTCTGACATTGCATCAGCTAGAGAACCTCCTGAGGTAAGAAAAACCATCAACTCATCCATGATATCTTTAAATCCCTTGTGGGTTTCAGATTTATTGATTGAGGCGATAGATTCTCTAATTCCTAGACCAGCGTTTTGAGAAACCGCTAAAAGTCTGAAAAAGTTTACCTTGTGCTTGAGGGAAGGTTTAGAAAAACTCTGAATTAAGAGATCTAGTTTGGTTTTTTCAGGTTTTTGGAGTACCATTTTTATTTTTTTATTTCAAAAGGTAAAGTTTATCTTTTGTTTCTTAGTCTTACGAATCTGTAGAGTTCATCAAAAGTCATGAGTCCCTGAATAATTTTGAAGATTCCATCTCTTTCAAGATCAATCATTCCTTTTTCGAGTGCGTATCCTCAGATTTCGAATGCTGATTTCCCATCTAGGATAAGGGTTTTAATATCATCAGTATAATCCATCAGTTCATAGATACCAACTCTTCCCTTGTATCCAGAACCTCCACAGTGCGGACAAATACCTCCAGTTTGAGGATCTTTTCCGGTTGCAACTGTTACGATTCCTTGTTTGATAAATTCATTCCGTTGTTGAGCAGTAATCCCTCTACTGATAAGCTCATTTTTAAGAGCTTCTCTATCAAATTCCTTGAAAGTCTCAAGCGCATTGAGATACATTGGATGATTTGAGAGATTGACTTTTTGTGAACAATGAGGACATGCTTTTCTACAAAGTCTCTGTGCAATTACAAGATTAAAGGTACCAGCAACCATAAATGGTTTTGCTCAGAGGTTGAATGCTCTGGTTAATGTTTCAACGGCAGAGTTAGTATGGATAGTAGAGAATACCAAGTGTCCAGTCATGGCTGACTCCATCGCCATTTCTAGGGTTTCTCTATCACGAATTTCTCAGACCATGATCACGTCAGGATCCTGTCTCAGTGCTGATCTTAGTCCAGAAAGGAAGGTATATCCAATATCCGCTCTTACTTGTGATTGGTTGAGTCCTGCCATTTTATTTTCGACTGGATCTTCGTAGGTGATAATATTCCTTTCGATATCGTTGATTTCATTTAGCGCAGCATAAAGCGTAGTTGTTTTTCCAGATCCAGTTGGTCCAGTATTTAGAAGGATTCCGTTTGGATCTTTGAGATGTTTTTCAATAGTTACTTTATTTGATCCTACAATTCCCAGTTGAGAGAGAAGAGGAACAGATTTTGACTTATCTACAATACGCATTACGAGTTTTTCTCACCAAACCGTTGGAAGAGTATTGGCACGCAGGTCAATTTCTTTATTAGTTTGTGTGATGCTCGAAACTCTCGCATCTTGAGGGAGTCTTTTTTCGTCTGGCCTCATTTGTCCAGACTCGATTTTGAATTTTGAGATGATACTTTCATGGAGAGAACGAGGATACTGGATCAACTCAACGAGTACTCCATCAATTCTTAATCTGATTCTTGAGTAATTTTCCATTGGTTCGATGTGAATATCCGAAGCTCATTCTTCTACAGCAATCGTCAAAAGATTGTCAAATATCTTGACAATATCTGACCTCAATATTGCTTGTTGAAGCTGATTTCTAAAATCTTGAGTCTCCATTTCTTTTCATCGTAGTAAAGTTTTTGCTGTAGATGATTATATTTGAAAATTTTAAAAATGCAAAAAATCTGATACTTTTTTTTACTATTTTGAAAATTGGAGGTGATCAGTATTTTTTTCTTTTTATCTTAGGCAATATATTATGTATTTTTTTATAACCAAAAACTCCTCAGCCTGAAAACAAGCTGAGGAGCTGAATATCTACCTGGTGTGAAAACCAGTGCTCACCTAGCGATGCAATCGCGAATTTACATCTTCAATAAAGTCTGATAACCACTCTTTTCATCCTGAGGAGTGAAAAGGTTTCCGCTCCGAGGAGCTTTGTATCTGGGGTAGTAGGGTTGAATTCTACTATTATAGCTTTATTATATTAGGTCTGGTACAACAACAGATCTTTTCTCCCTGAAGGAGTAAGTTCTATTGTTTAGATATTCTCCCCAGTTACTACAAGATATTGTGATTCTGTTTTTGTGTTGTATAGTATATATGTTTATTTTCTATTAAAAGTCAATAGATTATTTTATTAAAATGAAAAGATAGTCCTTTTTGTCAGATTTCATTTACGATTTGAAATATCTTATTGGCATTATCAGTAGAAAATATTTCGATCAGATTGTAGTCTCATTAAAAAAATATCTCCTATTGTAGAAAAAGCTACTAGATAGTATTTTATTGAAAATAGGTATTTAATCAGGTTTTTTTATTTCTTTTCTACAAAAGTATGTAAAAATTTGCATTTTTTTTGATTTGTGAATATACTTGAGAGGAAAGAATTTTATACTCTTATTGAAAAATGATGCCAACTACTGATTCTTCAAATCCAGTTACTCCTAGTGTAACTACAGGTGCTGGGCAATCGCCTATTTCTCAGCAGAATCCTCAATCTATGGATTTTGACTTTGATTTGGATTTTTCAGATACTACACAGAATCCAGTTTCAGAACCTGCTAGCGTAGGTCAGGATCTCCAACCGACAGAACCTGTAAGTGTTCAAACTTCTCAAGAGGCTTCTGCTCCTGATGCTCATTCAGATTTGGATTTTTCTTTGGACTTGCCTGATAGTTATACAGGAGATGCATCTGAAAATGTTTCTTCAGTTGAGAATCTTGAAGATTCTCAGGTTGTTGATCAGGTTAGTCCCGTAGAAGAGTCTGTAGTAGAGTCTCAACCAGTTGTTTCAGAACCTGATTTTGGTTCTTTGCTTAATGAGGAACAATCTCCAGATCCTGTATCATCTGAGCCAGTTGAAGCTCCTGTTGAATCAGCACTTGAAAATAATCTAGAGCCTGTTGAGGAAGCAACAACTTTTCAATCAGAGGAGCAACCTGCTGTTGCTGATGAAGAAGCTCTTGAATCAGAAGATACTCCTAATGAACTTACTTCTGAAGTAGTGGCTGAACCTATTGCTGAAGTTGATGAGGAAGCTAATGAAGAATTGAGTGATGGAGAAAGTGATTTAGAGTTTAGTCCTGAGGATTTTGAAGACGATACCTTACCTATGGCAGAAGAGGATAGTTTTTCTGAGGATGATGAAGAGACAACACCAGTTTTTGAAAATGAGATTACTCCAGAAGCGTCTGGTTCTATGTTTTCTTCAGAAAATGCTCCTGTTCAGGAGACTGCTGCAGAAATGCAAGAAAATCCTGACTTTACTCTAGAAAATCAAACTGAATCTTCAGCTTTTTCTTCTCCATATGAAGGAGAGGAAGCTCATACAGAAGTGCAATCATTTCAACCTTCTGAAGAAGTACAGGTGGGAAGCACTATTGATCCATTTGAGGCGATGAAAGTATCTCTCGAACCAGAAAATACAATAGAATCTCAGTCTAGTATTCAAATGTCTTCAGAGAATACTACTCCAATGATGGAGAATGCTTTGCATGAGGAAATGCCAACTGTTAATAATGAATCTTATGAGGCTCAAACTCCAGTTGCTCCATTTGTTCAAAATGCAGATGTTCCGAGTCAATCATTGGATATGTCAATGCAAACACAAACAGAACAAACTCAGCCTTCAGCTTTTCAGCAGGGAGTAAGTTTAGATACATTAGCTGCTCAGACTCCTGTACAAGAAGTACCTCAAGTGCAGGAATCGGTTTCGGAAGGACATGTTGCTCCTCAAATGCTATCTTTAGATGAGATGCTAGCCCAGCCTGCAGCACAAGTTCCTCAGCAGGCAGCTCCTGTGATGGATTTAACAAGTTTGACTGTAGGTGCTCAAGATATTACTAATCCATTGACAAATCCTACTGCTTATCCTACTGTTCAAGCTGCTGGAAATGATGGTATGATGAAAAAAGTTCTGGCTGGAGTTGGAGGAGTTGTCCTTGTAGCTTTGGCTGGTGTAATGGTATATATCAAGTATCCACTTATGTTTGGAAGTGGTGGAGATACTCCTCAGCAACCTACTACTCAGTCAGGAACTCTACAACCACAGCTTGCACTTAATACTTCTGGAGATCAAGCAGATCATTTTGCCGCAGGACAAGAAGGAGAAAATACAGATCAGAATTCTTTAGTTTCTTGAGATGTAGTTTCTAATCAGACTACAGATAACGCAGGAACTGAGGTAGAGGTTACTACTCCAGTTCAGGAAGAAGAAGTTGAAGATGTTGTGCTTGGTGGAGATGAAGAAGCTTCTTCAGCAAGTGGAGAAAATTCAGTTTCTGGCTTGAATACCGTTTCAGAGCAACAGAAAAAAACTGAGAATACTACTTTGTCTGGTGACTCTGCTCCTGATGCACTTAACTCGGTAGAAGATTTGGTGGGTCCTGTGAATTCAAATGATGTTTTAGGGCAAGAGATCGAACTTTATAGGCAAAAGGCACAGCAGATTGCAGATACTGGAAGAGCTCAAAATGTGAGAATGATGGTCAAGTGGGGAACTGCAGTTGCTAAACAAGTAGAAAAGATTCAACAAGAACTTGCAAATGGAGGAAATATGACTATATCTGAATGGAATCAGAAAAAAGCTGAACTTGATATTTCTTTAGCAAAGGCAACGAATGAATAATTACTTTTCTTGAGCTAAATCGTGGAATTGATTAGAACAGAGGAAGAAGAACCAGCTTTCTTCTTTTTCTTTACCACAAAAAAATCAGAATTCACTCAAAATGTCGGTTTTGCTTTGAGCCTTTGTTGATTATCTTCAGCATACTAAAAATAGTAGTCCAAGAACGGTAAGTAATTATAAACTCTGGATTCAGAGGCTCGTAGACTATTTGGGTGATCCTTTGATTAGTGAGCTCAGACCTATGAATATCCAAAATTTCAGAATGGAGCTTGCGAAGACAGGACTTGATAAAAAGACGATTAACTATCATATTATTGCGATGAGATCGTTTTTGAAGTTTCTACTCAAAAATGAGATTGACTGTATCAGCCCTGAGAAGCTTGAACTTGCTAAGATCCCACAAAGAGAGGTAAGTTATCTGCAGGAAAATGAAATTGAGGCGATACTCAATGCTCCGCTTTTTTATGAGAAGAATCCACTCAAACAAGCTCGTGATCAACTTATTCTGCAAGTTTTATATGGGACTGGGCTCAGAGTCTCGGAATTAACTTCTCTGATGAGAGAGAATCTTATCCTTGGAGAGAAACAGTTTTCTATTCGTGGAAAATGATCAAAGGTGAGGTCAGTTTTTTTTACTAGTACTGCATTGCAGTATTTGGAAGAGTATTTGGTGATGAGGACTGATACGTATGATCCGGTCTTTATTAGCCTTTCAAGGAATAGCTACGGACAGAAAATTTCGAGAAACTCAATCGAGGAGCTGGTCAGAAAATATGCAAAGCTAGCAGGTATTGATAAAAAAGTGACGCCGCATACCTTGAGGCATTCGTTTGCGACAATGTTGATAAAAAAAGGGGCTGATATTAGATCTGTGCAGACTTTGCTTGGACATTCATCGATTCAGACGACGCAGATTTATACGCATGTGGATGATCGTTTTTTGAGAGAGGTGCATGATTTATTGGATGAATAAAAGAGAAGAATTCTGATTCCTTCTCTTTTTTGATTATGGTTTTTTATTATTCCTTTTCTGGTCTTTGTAACAATAATCTTTTGTGAGTTTATCTATCATGGAGCTTATTTTTGTTTTTTTTGCTTGCTTGTAATGATGAATTCTTTTTTTCAAGATTTGAGGTAAATTTTTCCTTGCTTTTTCTGGGTAAAAAAATAGAGTGGGGATTGAAGCAAACTTCTCATTTATTTCTCCTTTGATTCTTCAATTGAGATATTGAAAAAAAAGTAGAAATCAGATTTTTTCTTTTATTATAATTTAATTATTCTTGATTCATCAAAGCC
>ERZ772956.2384-NODE-2384-length-12013-cov-22.326392_pt1 | contig 12013 bp, 7 predicted proteins | sample MGYA00580683_ERZ772956 | MGnify/ENA primary metagenome ERZ772956 (study PRJEB29015, sample SAMEA2738077) | human oral metagenome | biome: human oral; feature: human-associated habitat; material: saliva | place: China | collected 2212 ...
TACGTGATGGGCGAGGTCGTGGACACCGAGGACGAGGACTGGGACTTCTGATCCTGCCGACTCACGGCCGGGCTGCGTGCAGCCCGGCCGTGTTGCATACGCATAGCCCAGCAGTGTCGTCCGGGGGTGCCGCAGCACAACGGGGTGTCCGCCGTACGATGGGCGACATCACAATGCGTGACTACTTGGCCAGCACATACTCCCTGCGGTGCACCCAGCCACATCCCGCGGCGAGGACGAGCAGGGGCACAGGCCTCGTTATTGGCGTTTCCATCGCTGGTCACGGTGATGCGGTAGGTGACAGTGATGCTATCGCATCATCCCATCATCAACCGCATCAAGGCTCTTGTTGAGGCGCAGGTTCGAGGCCTGCAGCTGGTTGGCGGAGGTGCAGGTGATTGGTAGAATTATGAGGCTGAACCGGGCACTTGCGCCCAACTACTGAGGTTTACTACCCTTCAGTTTTCCCCTCTAATTGACCCATGATCGACAACTTCTCCACAAGCCCTTACCGTTCCCCCAGTTAACTCCCCACACGAGCAAGTACGGACCCGCCCTCACCGCACCTCATCAAGAGGACGACAGTAGACTTAGACCACGCTCCAAGCGCAGACCAACATGACGCCCACCCACTCAGAACCCCACATATTGTTACCTCTCACACACTTAATGTCACACATGCAACATGCACATCATATGTCCCAGGTGCATCATGTCGGAGTATTCCCCGTCATGACGCGCATCTCGTCACGTAGATAGAGGGGCAGCCGATCGCGAACATCCCACTACTTACAACCACAGCACCACCCGCGGCAGTTAGACTGGGACCGGGAGCGGAATGGCTTCCGCACCGACCGTACGTCGCGCACACAGCGCGGGGGAATGAGGAGAGCACGACTATGAGTATCTTCGACCGCTTCGAGAGCGCCGTCGAGAGAGGCGTCAACGGCGCCTTCTCGCGCGTGTTCCGGTCGGGGATCAAGCCCGTGGACATCACCACGGCGATCCGCCGCGCCATGGACGATTCCGTCCAGGAGGTCTCCGCCTCGCGCATCATCGCAGCGAACCACTTCACCGTCTATGCCTCACGTGAAGACCTCTTCTCTCTCGAAGCCTCCCTCGACGTCCTCGCCGACGAGTTCGCCCAGCAGGCCACCGAGCACGCCTCCAACAACGACTACTCCCTCCTCGGTCCCGTCCGCATCGAATTCGTCGCCGACTCGACCGAAGTCGCCGGCACCCTGAAAGTCGCCGCCGAAAACCGCAGAGGTGCCGCAGCCCCCGCCACTGCCTCGTCTGCCTCCCCCGAACACCCCATCATCGACATCGACGGTGACAAGTGGCTGCTCACCGAACCCGTCACCGTGATCGGTCGCGGCTCCGAAGCCGACATCGTCGTCAATGACTCCGGCGTATCGCGCCGCCACCTCGAACTTCGCATCACCCCCACCGGAGTGATCGCGACCGACCTAGGTTCCACCAACGGATCCTTCGTCGAAGGCCATCGCATCGATGCAGCAACCCTGCTCGACGGCAACCAGATCGTTATCGGACGTACCAAGATCCTCTTCTGGACGCATCCTGACCAGAGCGGAGTTTAATGAAGTGACCACTGACCTCGCATTTACCGTATTCCGCATCGGGTTCCTGGTGCTGCTCTGGCTCCTCGTGCTCGCGGCCGTCAACACGCTGCGACGCGATATCTTCGGCACCGTCGTCACCCCGCGCGGCAAGGGACGAGACAAGGCCGCTTCCCGACGCAAGGCCTCGCGCACCCGGCGCAAGGAGACAAAGCGGACCTCCACCAACCCGCTGATGCCCAAGGACCTCCTGGTCACCGGCGGGCCGCTGGTTGGCACCATGCTGCCCCTCGGCGAAGCGCCCATCGTCATCGGCCGCTCCCCCGCGTGCACCCTCGTTCTCGAAGACGAATACGCCTCCAGCCGCCACGCAGCGCTCACTCCGCAGGCCGACGGCTGGTGGATCGAAGACCTCTCGAGCCGAAACGGCACGTTTATCGACGACGAGCGCCTGATGCAGCCGCGTCAACTCAGGATCGGCGACATCATCCGCATCGGCCAGACGACTCTCGAATTGGTGGGTTGATATGCCAGGCAATGCCGTTCAATTCCACTATGCCGCCCGCTCCGACGTGGGCCTCGTGCGCTCCAACAACCAGGACTCCGGCTACGCCGGAGCGAACCTGTTGGTCCTCGCCGATGGCATGGGTGGGCCTGCCGGCGGCGACATCGCGTCATCAGTTGCCCTCGCGCACCTGGTCCCCCTCGACACCGACTCGCACCCCGCAGACTCCATGCTGCCCCTCCTGCGCGAGGCCCTCCTCGACGCCCACGAGGAACTCACCGACCGCTCGAGCCGCGACCGTGACCTCGAAGGCCTAGGTACCACCTGCATCGCCCTCATGCGCTCCGGCAACCGCCTGGCCATGGTCCACATCGGCGACTCGCGCGCCTACGTGCTGCGCGGTGACACGCTCACTCAGGTCACGACAGACCACTCCTTCGTGCAATACCTGGTCGACACCGGCCAGATCACGCCCGAGGAAGCCGAGCACCACCCCAACCGCAACGTCGTCCTGAAAATCCTCGGCGACGCGCAGGCCGACGTGTCCCCCGATGAAACCATCCGCACGGCCGTCGTCGGCGATCGCTGGATGCTGTGCTCCGACGGCCTGTCCGGCCTCGTCTCCCCCGAGACGATCGGCCAGGTCATGGCTGATTTCGCCGACCCCGGCGAATGCGCCGAAGAACTCATCCGCCTCGCCCTCCTGGGCGGTGGACCCGACAACATCACGTGCGTCATCGCGGACATCGTCCCCGCCGGATCCTTCCCGCCCGCACCCCCACAGATCGTCGGTGCCGCTGCCATCGACCGCAACGCCAAGTCGCGCGGCGGCCAGGGAGCGGCCGCACGCGCGGCCGCGCTAGGAGCCAAGGCCTCGGGCCACGGTGCCGACTTTGACGTCAGTCCCATCGAACTCAAGCCCCGCACCTCCTGGTGGACCCCCATCTTCGTGTCCCTCGTGACAGTCCTCGTGGTAGCCGCGTCCTGGCTGTCCTGGAAGTGGACGCAAACGCAGTACTACGCGATCGGCCAGGACGGATACGTCGTCATCTACCAGGGCATTCCCCAGGCCATCGGCCCCTGGCGCCTCTCCCACGCCGTCGAAGTCTCCGACGTCGCGCTCTCGGACCTGTCCCCCGTGGACCGCCAACGCCTCGACACTCCGGTGCTGCGCTCCTCCCGCGAGGAAATCGACGAGTACATTGAGGGCCTCAAGCATTCCGCCGTCACGCCTCCGACCGGGCACATCGGACCCGTCCCGCAGTCGGGTGAGGTACAATCCGGGGCCCAGAGCGGAGAACACTTCTGATGGCAACCGTCTCGATCGCCCCCGCTAAGCCGCGCCGATTCCTCGAGCTAGGCCTCACAGCCCTGGCCCTGGCCGTCGGCATCTTCGGCTACGTACTCTCCTCACTGAACTTGACGAAAACCCTGCCCGCGAACCTGATCCCTCAGATCGGGGTACTCATTGCCCTTGCGATCATCGGCGAAGTCGGCATCCACTTCCTGGCACCCTACGCGGACCCCGTCATCCTGCCGATCGCGGTGGCCCTAACAGGCCTGGGCCTGGCGATGATCTACCGCCTGGACCTGTCCTACGCGAAAAACGACGAGGCCACGGTCGGCTACAAGCAGGCGCTCTTCGTGGGCATCGCGATCGTCGTCGCCGCCATCATCCTGATTTCGCTACGCGACCACCGCATGCTGCGCCGCTACACCTACACCTTCGGCGCGCTGTCCCTCTTCCTGCTACTCCTCCCGATGATCCCCGGCCTCGGCCAGGAGACCTTCGGCGCGCGCGTGTGGATCCGCCTGGGTCCCGTCTCGATCCAACCCGGTGAGCTCGTCAAGATCACGCTCGCCATATTCTTCGCCGGATACCTGGTTACCAACCGTGACAATCTCGCGATCGGCGGCAGCAAATTCCTGGGCATGCGCCTACCACGCGCCCGCGACCTCGGCCCCATCATGATCGTCTGGCTCATCGGCATCGCGATCCTCGTTCTCCAACGCGACCTCGGCACGTCGCTGCTCTTCTTCAGCCTGTTCGTCGCAATGCTGTACGTGGCCACCAACCGCGTATCCTGGCTGTTCATCGGTTTCACGCTCTTCGCTCCCGCCGTCGCCCTCGCCGTCCGCTTCTTCTCCCACGTGCAGACGCGCTTCAACGGCTGGCTGCACGCCTTCGAACCCGAGTTCTACTACGGCGGTTCCTACCAGCTTGCGCAGGGTATTTTCGGCCAGGCATCGGGCGGCCTCATGGGTGCCGGATGGGGACGCGGATATCCGGACCAGGTTCCGCTGGCCAACTCCGACTTCATTCTCTCCTCCCTGGCCGAGGAGCTGGGCCTCACCGGCATGGCTGCGATTCTGATCCTGTACCTGATCCTCGTCCAGCGCGGCCTGCGCGCAGCCCTGACGGTGCGCGACGGATTCGGTAAGCTTCTGGCCACCGGCCTAAGCTTCTCGCTGGCCGTCCAGCTCTTCGTGGTGCTCGGTGGCATCACCCGTCTCATCCCGCTGACGGGCCTGACGGCACCGTTCCTGGCGGCCGGTGGCTCCTCAATGGTGTCCTCATGGATAACCGTCGCACTGCTGATCCGCGTGTCAGACGCTGCCCGCCGCCCGGCGTCCACGCAGTCCCCGTGGAACTCCGGTATTCCGGCGGCACTGGGGGTGAACGAGTAACACATGAACGCACAGATTCGCAAGATCTTCGTCGTCGTCCTGATCATGTTCGCCATGCTGGGCTTGGCGATAACAAACACGCAGTTCATTTCCGCGCCCTCGCTGAACGCAGACCCACGTAACGTGCGCACGACCCGCCACGCCGCGGAAGTCGACCGCGGACCCATCATCGTGGAAAAAACGGCGATCGCCTCCTCTGAACTCGAAGAGGACTCCAATCGCTACACGCGCGTCTACGACGAGGGTCCCCTCTACGTATCGGCCACAGGCTACTTTTCGGCAATCGGCTACGGGGCAACCGGCATCGAGGAAGCTGAAGCGGACGTTCTCGACGGCCAGTCTCAGACTCTGCTCGGGCAGCGCCTGCGCAACCTCCTGACGGGCGAAAAGCGCCAGGGCGGCGGTGTCGAGCTGACGCTGAGCGCCTCCATGCAGCAGGCAGCAGCCACCGCGCTCGGCGACCGCAAGGGTTCCGTTGTGGCGCTGGACGCCAAGACCGGCGCGATCCTCGCCCTCTACTCCTCCCCGACCTTCGACCCGAACACGCTGGCTTCCAGCGACGGGGGCAAAGTGAGCGACGCCTACGCGGCGCTGGAAGCCGACCCGAGGAAACCGATGCTCAACCGCGCGATCTCGGAACGCTACGCGCCCGGCTCGACGTTCAAGGTCATCACGGCCATCGCCCTGATCGAGAATGGCATTGCCAATCCGGACACTCACATGGCCTCGCCCGTAACAACAACCCTTCCGGGCACGGTTACACAGGTTTCCAACATCGAGTCCTCGACCTGTGGCGACGGCAACCCGACCCTGACCGAGGCATTCGCACGCTCGTGCAACACAACGTTCGTGCTGGCCTCTCAGCAGCTGACGAACCAGCAGCTCACGGACGTCACGAACCGCTTCGGTTTTGATCATGAACAGCAAATCCCGCTGACGGTCATCCCCTCCGTGTTCCCCTCCGACGCGGACAGCGCACAGCTCGCCATGAGCACAATCGGCCAGTACACGGTCCAGACCACTCCCATGCAGATGGCCCAGGTCGCGCAGACGATCGCCAACGGCGGCCAGATGATGGCGCCCTACCTGATCAAGCAGATCGTCGACGCTGACAACCAGACCATGCGTAAGACCAAACCGACGGACGCCGGTCGACCGATCTCCGCCGACACGGCCTCGAAGCTCACCAGCATGATGCAGGCCGTTGTCTCCCAGCCGTACGGCTCCGGTACCCCGATGGCTATCCCCAACGTGTCGGTGGCAGCCAAGACCGGAACCGCCGAGACCGGCGAGGGCGACCGCGCGAACGCGTGGGCCATGGGCTTCGCCCCCGCAGACAACCCCCAGATCGCCTTTGCCGTCATCGTTGAAGGTGACGACAATGTTCCCACGCCGCACGGCGGAGACGTGGCCGGCCCGGTCGCCCGGGCCGTCCTGGAAGCGGGGCTCCAGTGAGTGTCCCGCGCATGACATCCGGTGCCGGCCGCGTCCTCGGAGGCCGCTACACGCTGCTCACCCCCATCGCACAGGGTGGAATGGGTGAGGTGTGGAAGGCCCGCGACCGCGTCAGCGGCCACATCGTCGCTGCAAAGGTTCTACGCCCCGAGCTGACAGGCGAGGAACTCTCACTGTCGCGCCTGCGCCTCGAGGCCCGCAACTCGATGTCGATCTCGCACCCGAACATTGCGAACACCCAGGATTCGGGCGAAGAAGACGGCATCGGCTGGATCATCATGGAACTCGTCGACGGCTACCCGCTGACGGACTATCTGCGCGGTGGCACACGCATTGAGCCCGAATACCTCCTGCCGATCCTCGTGCAGGTCGCGATGGCGCTCGGTGCTGCCGCACGCGCGGGCGTCGTGCACCGCGACATCAAGCCGGCGAACATCCTCGTTCGCCCGGACGGCATGGTGAAGCTGACCGACTTCGGCATCTCCCGCGCGAGAGACCAGGTCAACCTGACCGCCGCGGGCATGGTCATGGGTACCGCCCAATACCTGCCGCCCGAACAGGCGATGGGCGAGACAGCCACGCCCATCGGCGACCTCTACGCCCTCGGCGTCATCGCTTACGAGGCCGCCGCTGGCCGCCGCCCCTTCACGGGCGAAACCCAGGTCGACATCGCGTTCTCGCACGTCAACGACCCGGTACCTCCGCTGCCGGACTTCGTCCCGGAACCCCTCGCCGACGTCATCTTGCACCTGCTGGAAAAGGACCCCGCGAAACGCCCCGAATCCGGTGCCGCCGCCGTCCGCGAGATCGCCGGTGCCGCCAAGGCCATGGGCATATCCGTGACGCCTCGCCCGCTGCCGCTGCCCAAGACCGCGCAGCTCACCCCCGAGACACGCACGCCCGTCCAGCCCTCCGTCCCGATCCTCGCACCCGTGCGTCACCTAACTCGCCGCACGCTCCCCGACGAGATGCTCCAGCCCCCGTCGGGCCTCGTACCTAGCGTGCGCGCCGCGACCGGCCGCCACGCCGTCGTTCCCCGCATCATCGACGAGGCGACGACCGTCGCGCCCTCATCCTCGATGATCCCAATCACAGGACGCAACACCATGCTCCCACGCATCATCGACGAAACCGCACCACCGCCGTCCACCAACCCCCTGTCTCCACCCACGCGGGTGCGTCGCATCATCCCCGATACGACCGGCGAACAGACATTGGTGTCCGGTTCCGTGCGTTCCCTGACGTCTACGGGACGCCACACGGTCATTCCCTCGAGTCCACAGGGGCCGATCTCGGCCTCGATCCCCACGCGCGTCGTCTCCAAGCCCACGGCGGTTCCCGAGTCACCCTCACCCCGCACCGCCAAGACCCCCACCACCAAGACCCCCACCGCGAAGGCCGCGGTGCCAACTGCGACCCCCACCCCGACTCCTGCCACGCCCGTCGACCCGACGCAGGCGGCTACACCGACGAAACCAGTGGTGCGTTCCAAGCCGTCCCAACGTCCGACAACGCCCACGGGCCCCACGGCCACCGAGCGCCCGACAACACCCGTGGCCCCCAAGCCGTCCCAACGTCCGACAACGCCCGCGCGCCCCACGGCCACCGAGCGTCCGACAACGCCCGCGCGCGCCGAGGCACCGGCTCCCAAAAAGCCGACCGCGGCCTCGTCGACCCCGCGCAAGGACCCAAGCCCCGCGCGCACACAGACACCCGCTACGCTCGTTGCGCCCACGGAAGCCGAACGACGCGCAGCCCTCAACGAGCGCCTGCGCCAGCGGGCACAAGACCGCCAGGCCGAGGACGCCGCCGAAGCACATCGTCGCGCCCAGGTCGCCCGCGAAGAAGAGGCCCGCCAGCGTGAGCTACGTGAAGCCCGCGAAGCGCGCCAACGCCGCGAGGCCCGCCAACGGCGCGAAGCCGAGCAGGCTCAGCGCGAGTCCGCGCGTTCCTCCTCCACGCCCGACCCCCAGCCGTCCCGCGACGTCAAGGACGAGCGCGCAAAGCCCACCAAGGCCTCGTCGAAGACCACGACGACCACCAGCTCCACGCCGCGCGTCTTCGGGACCGTTCCCCAACCCCGCGGCAAGGACAAGAAAAACAAAAATGCCTCCACGCGCCCACGCCGCTCCGTGTACGAGTCCAAGCCCAAGAAAGACTCGCGCGGCCCACACTGGCACAAACTCGACGCCCGGACCACCGAGCACAAGCGCCCGGCAGCGAAGACCGCCTACTCTCGCAGCGTCGTTGCCCCGCCCGTCCCTACATCTAAGAAATTAATCCGCATTGCGGTCATCGCACTCATCGTGATTGCGCTGACCGTACTTGCAGCCTTTACGATCAAATCCATGCTGAGCTCCCTCATCCCAAGCAACGCGGGGGCAACCATCACCGAGGAGGTTAGGACATGGCACAGCCCATGGCCCACCGTCTAGCTGGCCGATATGAGGTCCGCTCGCTCATCGGGCGAGGCGGAATGGCCGAAGTCCACCTGGGCTTCGACACTCGCCTGTCGCGCGTCGTCGCCATCAAGATGCTACGACGCGACCTGGCGTTGGACTCGATCTTCCAGGCGCGGTTCCGCCGCGAGGCTCAGTCGGCAGCGTCGCTGAATCACCCAAACATCGTCGCCGTTTACGACACCGGCGAAGAAATCGTCTCGGACGCGACCAACCGGTCCATCGCGATCCCCTACATCGTCATGGAGTACGTCGAGGGGCACACCGTCAAGGAGCTGATCGCCGACGGCACAGCCGTCCCGATCAACGAAGCCATCGAGATCGTGTCGGGCGTCCTGTCCGCCCTGCAGTACTCGCACGACAACCACCTGGTGCATCGCGACATCAAGCCGGGCAATATCATGTTGACGTCGGACGGCAAGGTCAAGGTCATGGACTTCGGCATCGCCCGTGCCCTGACCGACTCGCAGGCCACCATGACGCAGACGAATGCCGTCGTCGGCACCGCGCAGTACCTCTCCCCCGAGCAGGCGCGCGGCGAGACCGTGGACGAGCGCTCCGACCTGTACTCGACGGGCGTCGTGCTCTTCGAGCTGCTGACGGGCCGCCCGCCCTTCAAGGGCGACTCGGCCGTCGCCGTCGCCTACCAGCACGTCGAGCAGATCCCGCCCACCCCCTCGTCGATCCTGTCCGACATCCCGGATTCCCTGGACCGAGTAGTCCTCAAGGCGCTCGCGAAGAACCGCGACGACCGCTACTCGAGCGCCACCGCGATGCTCTCGGACCTGCAGCGCGTTGCACGCGGCATGGACGTGGGTGCCCCGCCTGCCGACTCGTGGGCGACCGAGGTGCTGCCCGCAGCCGGTCTCGTCGGTGCGCGCGCCGCAGCACCGACGACCACCTCCAGGGTGAGCACGTCCGCGGCAGGGACCCCCTCGACATCGACGTCAACGTCGCTGCCCGCCGTCTCCTCCGACGACGATAGGACGAGTAATGATGCCGCTGCCCGCAAGCGCCGCACCGCGATCATCGCGACCCTCGTCGCCATCGCGCTGCTCCTCATCGGCGGCAGCGTCTGGGCGCTGAGCCGCAGCGCCGCTGAGCCGGAGACCGTCGCCGTCCCCAACGTCGTTGGGCTGTCTCAAGCAGACGCAAAGTCCCAGATCGAAGCCGCCGGCCTGACTTGGGAACTCAACCCCGACAAGGTCGCCTCCGATACCGTCGACAAGGACTCGGTCGCCTCAACCGACCCCGCAGGCGGCACCCAGGCCGAGAAGGGCGCCACCGTGCGCGTCACTATCTCATCCGGCCCCGACTCGGTCACCCTGCCCGACAACCTGGTCGGTATGAGTCCCGACGACGCCCGTAAGGCCGTCGAGGCGCTGGGCCTGAAGTGGGATGTCAACTCCAGTAAGGTCGCTTCCGACACCGTGCCCGAGGGCAAGGTCGCGCAGACCAACCCCTCCCCCGGCTCGAAGGTCAAGACCGGCCAGACGATCACCGCCTACCTGTCCTCCGGCTCCAACCAGGTTGAGGTCCCCGACCTGTCGGGTATGAGCCAGGACCAGGCGCGCAGCGCCCTCAAGGCAGTCGGCCTGGAACTCGGCAACGTGTCGACCGTCGACTCCGACAAGGAGAAGGACCGTATCGTCGCGCAGGATCCCGATAGCGACTCCACGGTCAAGAAGGGCACCAGCATCGCCGTGTCCGTGTCCAGTGGCAAGCCCGCACAGGTGGAGATCCCCTCCGTCGTCGGCATCGGCCGCGAGGACGCTGAGGCGCAGCTCAAGGCCCTGGGCCTGACCGTGACCGTCGAGGAAGTCACCGGTACCCAGCCCGCCGGCCAGGTTACCGCCGTTGAACCCGGCGTGGGTTCGAAGGTGGACAAGAACTCGACTGTGAAGCTCAAGGTCTCGAAGGGTTCCATATTCTCGACGCCCAGCCCGTCGCCCTCCACTAAGAAATAGTCCGACTCACCCAACGATCAGGGCCCGCACCGACAGGATTCCTCCTGGGGTACGGGCCTTGTCGTATGCGGTGCTGGCCTTGCGTGCGGGGTGCGGGCCCGTCGTGTGTGGGGTGGGTTCCGCTCCACATGCATGCGCTCCTGTCACGGCTTCCAGGGCGGGTACGAGGCCGTGGCGGGATTCGCGCAGTGTGCGCGGACTGTCTTGAACTTCGGTGCGTCATTCGGGCAGCTTGCGAGGATTGTTCTGAGCGTCAGCACGAATACGAGGCTGTGACAGCTATGCGGGTTCCACGCGGTGCCTGCGCGTCCTCGCGATTCTCCCCGCACGCGGGACGCCTAACTAGAGCCTTAGCCCGCTAACCGGCGGATAAACCCCCTGATGCGCACGTTAACCCGCTAGGTCGAGCGTGGGCAGGGCTGCCCACGCTCTAGCCAGAAGGCCCAGTCTCCGTCTAGCGGTTTCACACTCCACTCAACAATCACGAGTTGCCGCGATCCCAACCTCGGCCTCGTCGGCGGATGCACAGGACGACGATGTTTCCGCGCCGGACCCGCCCCTACGTGGATAGGTTATGCGTTCGTGGATAGGTTATTAACCTATCCGCATGCTCGGAACCTATCCGTGACGTCATGTCCTATCCGCATGCGGCCACCCACAGGTGCATCTGAGGATGCGTATTTACCGCCGCCGACATCGCGGCTGTACTCACTGAACGTGTCCAGCCAGTGGGCTGGTGACGCGCCCCCTACAGCTTGAAGCGCTCCGCGACGACGGGCTTCAGGGAAACGGCACGCTCACGTGCAGACACGTCGCCGCAGGCGGCCAGCCAGTTGGCGAACATGAGGTGCCCTGACTGTGTCATGACGGACTCGGGGTGGAACTGGACGCCTTCGAGGGGCAGGGAGCGGTGGCGCACGCCCATGATGATGCCGGATTCGGTGCTCGCGGAGACCTCGAGTTCGTCGGGCACGGTCGCGGGATCGATCGTGAGGGAGTGGTAGCGGGTGACGGTCAGTGGCGAGGGGACGCCTTCGAACACGCCGCGCCCGTCGTGGGTGATGACGGAGGTCTTGCCGTGCATGAGCTCGGGTGCGTGCCCCACGGTCGCGCCGAACAGCTCGCCCAGGGCCTGATGGCCCAGGCACACACCCAGCATCGGAATGCCGTGCTCGGCGCAGTCGGCAATAGTCTGCAGGGACGCGCCGGCGCTCTTGGGGTCGCCGGGTCCGGGGGAAATGAGGACGCCGTCGTAGCCGGCCTCGAACCACGCGGGATCCACGACGTCGTTACGCACGACGTCCACGGTCGCACCCAGGTGGCGCAGGTAGCCCACGATCGTGAAGACGAACGAGTCGT
>ERZ772956.2392-NODE-2392-length-11978-cov-5.994884_pt1 | contig 11978 bp, 10 predicted proteins | sample MGYA00580683_ERZ772956 | MGnify/ENA primary metagenome ERZ772956 (study PRJEB29015, sample SAMEA2738077) | human oral metagenome | biome: human oral; feature: human-associated habitat; material: saliva | place: China | collected 2212 ...
GCTTCGCCTCCACCCGTAAGGCCTGGGCCTACCTGGAGGACTCCCGGCCGGCCACTACCCACCCCATCGTCGCCCGGGTCGACGACGTCGAGACGGCGCTGGCGGGCGTCGAATCCCTGCTGGACCGCTACGGCGTCATCACCCCGGATCTGGCGCTCGCGGCCGGGCTGCCGGGCGGGATCGGGCCGCTCATGCCGCTGCTGCGCCGGATGGAGGATACCGGGGCGCTGCTGCGCGGGATCTTCATCGAGGGGCTCGGCCCGGTCCAGTTCGCCGAGCGGGAGACCGTCGAGGCGCTGCGCTCCTTCGGTGGGCGGGACGGCGCGGGCGATGGGGCCGACGGCGCCGGGGCCCGGGCGGATTCAGCGGGCCGAGCCGTCGTCGTCGACCTTACGGATCCCGCCTGCCTGGTGGGCCGCGGCGTGCCCTGGCCGGCGCCGGCGATGCCCCCCGATTTCCGGGCGGGGGACGTATCGCGCACCCCGATGCGGCGACAGGGGACCGGCGTCGTCCTGCTCGACGGGCGGCCCGTGCTCTACGCTGGGCAGAACCTGCGCGCGCTCGTGTCGTACACGGATGAGCGCGATGAGCTGGAGACGGCGCTGGAGGTTCTCGTCGTGGCGCAGCGGCGGGCGGCGGAGCAGGAGGCGGCGGGCGCCGGGCCGCGCCGTGTGGAGACCCTCAACGGGATCCCCGCCGTCGACCGGACGGTCGCCGAACTGCTGGGAGGGGCCGGATTGGTGCGCGAACCCAAGGGCATGCGGCTGGTCATCGACCCCTACGGGCGCCGCTGAGCGGAAGCCGGCGGCGCCACCGCCCGTGCTGGGAGACGATACTCGGCACTCGGCGATTCTCCGCGGGGGATCCACTCCCCGGGCCCCGCCTCGGGCAGGGGCTGGTCGTCCTGAGCTCGGCGTTCCCCGAGGGCGTCGGCGGCGTCGGCGCGGACGACATGCTCGGGGCCGAACTGGTGCTGCTCACCAACGAGACCCTGGCAGTGCACGCGGCCTCGGCCGCACCGGAATTCCCGCTCGACCTGGTACATGTGCACATCAATAGAATCGGGCTCAACCCGCCCGAGGAGTGCCTGGCCGCCTACCTGTTCGCCATCAACCACCGCTCGAGGAGACACCCACCATGACCGACCAGAGCCCCGCTCTTGAGCTGCGGGACGTCCGCAAGCGCTACGACACACCCGGAGGGACCATCGACGCCCTCGCGGGCATGACCCTCACCGCCGAGCAGCACAAGATCCACGCCTTCCTCGGCCCCAACGGCGCCGGGAAGAGCACCTCCCTGGAGATGACGGTTGGCCTGCGCACCCCCGACTCGGGCACCGTGCGCACCCTGGGCCTCGACCCGCGCACGGCACGGGACGAGCTCAGCCGCCGCGTCGCCATTCAGCCGCAGGAGGCCAAGATCTTCGAGTACCTGCGCGTCGGCGAGCTCCTGGACCTGTGGTCCTCCTTCTACGACCACCCCCGCCCCGCCGGCGAGATCCTCGACTCCCTCGAACTCACGAAGTTCGTCAAGCGCCAGGTGACGAAGCTCTCGGGGGGCACACTCCAACGCCTCAACGTCGCCCTGGCGATGGTCTCCGACCCCGAGCTGCTCATTCTCGACGAGCCCTCCACCGGCCTGGATCCGCGGGCCCGGGAACGGCTGTGGTCGGTCCTGTCCAGCTGGAGGGACCACGGCACCACGATCGTCCTGTCCACGCACTCCATGGAGGAGGCCACCGCGCTGGCGGACTTCGTCTTCATCGTGGACCGCGGCCGGTGCGTCAGCTCCGGAACCCCCGAGGAACTGATCTCCTCCTTCGCCGGAGGACCGGCAGTCGTCTTCCGCCTGTCCGGGGATCTGTCCGACGACAACGCCGCCCGGCTGAAGTCCCTCGGAGACCTCACGGTCAACCCGGACCGCTCCGCCACCCTCAACACGGCGCGGACCGATGAGGCGCTCGCCCTCCTGTCCCGCACCGCCGGATGCCACGATCTCGGCATCCGGCGCCCCACGCTGGGCGACGCCTACCTGGCGGCCACCGGCACCGAACTGACCGCCGCCACCACGACACCCTCGGGAGACTGACCATGAGCACCATCGCGATCGCCGGCGCGCACCGCAGCACCCGGCCCCTCATCCTCACCCACTGGCGGGAGATGTCCCGTAATCGGGCGAACTTCTACTTCGTCCTCATCTTCCCCTTCCTCATGGCCGGAATATTCCTGGGCCTGAATAAGATCCTCAGCTCCTCCGTGGAGGGTTCGGGGCCCGATTTCTCGACGCTCGTGGTCCCGTTTGCGCTGTGCCTGGGTCTCACCGGGACGTGCATGACCCTGACCTCCGGCCCGATCGCCGAGTACCGGCAGCACGGCACCCTGCGCATTCTGGGCACCACCCCGGTCTCGCGCAGCCGTTTCATCGTGACCCACCTGGCCGTTCGAGTCGTCCTTGCGGTCGTGCTCAGCATCCTAGTTGTCGCTGCGGGGGTGGCACTGGATTCTGCTGAGGCGGGCGCCGTGTGGCGCGTTGTCCTCGTCGCCCTGCCCTCCTCTGTCCTATTCCTCGGCCTGGGCTACCTCATCGGCTCGCTCATCGATTCCGGGCAGACCGCCACCGATATCGCCACCTTTACCGGACTGTTCTTCCTGTTCGCGTCGGGAGTCGCATTCCCCCAAGAGCTCCTCTCCGACTCGATCAAGCGTGTGCTCGACTTTCTCCCCACGACTTACTTCGGGGACCTGCTGTTCTGGATCTCCGGAGGCCAGCAGAGGCACGGGACTCTTCTGGACTTCGTGATCCTCATCGTGTCCGCAGTTGTAGTCGTCCCCCTGGCTATCAAAGCCTTCCGTTGGGAGACTGCGAGGAATTGAGCGGGTCGTCAGCCTCCGACTCCCCTTTTGTGCGCCTCGACGACGATCTCAAGACGGCTGCCGACGTCCAACTTCCGCATGATGGAGGAGACGTGGGTTTTCACGGTGGTCTCCGCAACGTTCATCTGGCGTGCGATCTGGTGGTTCGTGCGGGCCTGGCACAGGAGGCGGAGCACCTGCTGCTCGCGGTCGGACAGGTCCAGGTCCGCGATGGAGCCGGCGGTGGGGGACTGCCCTTGGAGGTATCGGTCCAGGACGCGGCTGGTCGGTCCGGGGGAGAGGACCTTGCCGCCGGCGTGAATGGTGCGAATCGCTTCTGCGATCTCCGCCGGACGAGTTGTTTTGAGGAGGAAGCCGGAGGCTCCGGCCGCGATCCCGCCGTCGAGGAAGGAGTCGTCATCGAAGGTTGTCAGCAGGAGAACCCGCGTTCTCTCGGTGATCTTCATGATCCGAACTCGCATCAGCACTACGCACAACAACAGCAACACAGAAGCAGATGCCCAACCGCACAGCCTGACCCAGAAGGAACGGCACCATGTCGTGGCCCAAGCGCCAGGCCAGGAGGTCCCCGGCGACGGTGGCCGCCGCGATGGCGAGAGCCTGCGGCCGGCGGTGTGCTCGCAGGAGGACGAACAGGGCGAACCACGCGGCGATCGCTGTTCCCCCGCCTGGAGTGCCAGTGATGCCGATGCTGCAGACCACGCTTGGTGCCAGCGCTGCTGTGGCCGTCCACGGGAAACGGGGGACGAGCAGCAGCGCCCAGGGAGCGAACAACCCCACGGCGTCACCCGGCTCGAACCTCTGGAACAGCGCCGGAACGGTGGAGAAGCACAGGCTGATGGCCACGAGGGCACCCAGCCCCCGGCGCGCACGCAGGCCCGAGCGCAGCCGATCGGCGGTGTGGTGGAGCATCGGTGGCGACAGGGATGGCACACGCGATCGTTGATCTCATCGGACCTAATGTCATGGGTTTCGGCATCGCCTTTATCGGACTGTTCGCCGGCGCCATGAATATCGCTGAGTGGAGGGAGAAGGGTGTGGTGCGCGTCCTGCGTTGCGCACCCATGAGCGCGTATCAGATCCTCGCTTGTTCCCTAACAGTCGCGACCGTCTCGGCCTGGATTCAGACGATTCTCATCGCCGTGGTGAGTGTGACGCCGATGGTTGGGATGACGCTTTCTGTGTGGGCGGCCCTATCGGTGATCCCAGTATTTCTTGAAACACTACTGTTCTACTCGCTCGGAGTTCTCATCGGGCAGGTCGTTCCCACGATTTCTGCCGTATCATTTATTATCTCACTCATTGTTATGCCTATGGGCGTCGTCTCCGGAGCCGTGATGCCCCTGGAGGCTCTGCCGAATTGGGTTCAGACGGTCTCAGAGTTCCTTCCGCTGACCTACCTCCTGGATGCGATCCGCTGGCCTTTGACTGGTGTGGCGCCCCTGAGTGACTGTCTGCGCGGCTGTGGGCTCACCGCTGCTGCAGGTATCCTTTTGTTCTGGCTCAGCGCACGGTTCATGCGCTGGAACTAGGGCCCGAGGCGGCTCTTATCCGCCGGCAGTACCGCATGGTCGGCGGGCCTCAACGCCCGTACGCCCGGACCCGCCGGCCAGCTCGCGGAAGACGATCGGACCCGGGAGCACGGCCCCCGGTGCGCGACAATGGGACCGTGACGGACCCGCACCCTCTGACCGGACGACCTTTCGACTCCCCGGTCCCGCCGGGAACCGGCTGGCCCGGCGACCCGGCCGACGCCCGCACCCCGGTGGCCCGCTCGGCCGACGGCGTCGCTCGCCTGGCCGGCACCACGGCCGACCCGGCGACCCTCGACGCCCGCATATCGGTGTGCCGGGCCTGCCCGCGCCTGGTCGCCTGGCGCGAGGAGGTCGCCACCACCGGGCGTCGCGCCTCCTTCGTCCACGAGCCCTACTGGGGGCGGCCAGTGCCCAGCATCGGACCGGCGGACGCGCGCATCTACGTCGTCGGCCTGGCACCCGCCGCCAACGGCGCCAATCGCACCGGCCGGATGTTCACCGGCGACCGCTCCGGGGACTGGCTGTGGGCCGCCTTCCACCGCGCCCGCCTGGCCACCCGCGGCACCTCCCAGGCGGCCGGCGACGGCACCGAGCCGATCGACCTGCGCATGGGCGCCGCGGTGCGCTGCGCGCCGCCCGCCAACAAACCGACCACGACTGAGAAAACCACCTGCTTGCTGTGGATCGCCCGTGAGCTGGAGCTCATGACGCACGTGCGCGTGCTGTTGGCGCTCGGTGGGATCGCCTGGGACACCGCCCTGCGGGTCGTACGTCAGGCCGGCTGGACCGTGCCCCGGCCCAAACCGCGCTTCGCTCACGGCGCCGAGGCCGCCCTCACGCGCCCCGACGGCCGGGCGATCACGCTGCTGGCCAGCTACCACCCCAGTCAGCAGAACACCTTCACCGGTCGGCTCACCGAGGACATGCTCGACGCCGTGCTCGCCCGTGCCGGCGAGCTGGCCGGGTCCGCCGACTGATCGTCCCGGCTGCGCGAGCCGAGTCCGCTGAGCTGGGTGAGCAGGCCCGTGCCGAAGCTCTGGAAGATGCGGCGGTCGGCGTCGAAGAGGTCCCGCCGTGGACGGCGTCGTGCAGTCCGGCCGGCCAGGGCCACGGCGACGGCGTCAGCGCCGTCGAGGGCCCGCGTGAGCTCCCCGGCGCTGGCCGATGCTGGCCGCCTCCGCGGGGAGGACCGGTGGCGGCGACGTCGGCCTGCGCGGGGCATGAGAAGCCGGTCGTGACTGTGGCCGTGATCCGGGTCTTGGGCAGTCGGCCCTCCTCGGGGCGGGGCCTCGGCAGCCATCCCTCACCGCGAGGGAGCGAGGACCGCGGGCGGGGAGCGCTTGCACGAGTCCCGTGGTCCGGGCCAGGATCATCCCCGGGCGGCGGTGAGCGCCGTGAGTATCGAGCGGGATCGGATGGGGCCGCCCGTGGTGAACCGTGGCGACGACGTCGAGGGGGGGCGTGAACGGCATGCCTGGTGGCCGGAATGACAAGAGGCGTGACAGCGACAGCGGTGTCGGCGATGGTGGCGGTGCCGATAGGGCGGGCAGCGCTGACGGCGTTGACGAGGGGCCCATGGTGGAGGAGACGGATGACGAGGCCGCTCGCATGTCGCCGGGGCGGTTGGAGGCCTTCAGCGACGGCGTCATCGCGATCGCCATCACGCTGCTGAGCCTGGAGATCAGGCTTCCGGAGGACCTGAGCCTGCTCGACGGGCTGTCCTCGCTGTGGCCAAGCTACGTGGGCTTCGTGCTCAGCTTCCTGCTGATCGGGCAGGTGTGGCTCAATCATCACGCCATCTTCCAGCGGATTCGGTATGTCGATCAGTGGGTCCTCGTCTGGAATCTGCTGCTTCTGCTGGACGTCGCCTTCCTCCCCTTCGCCACCACCGTGCTCACCCGCGCCCTCAAGACCGGTGGGGAGGCGCGGGCCGGCGCCGTCTTCTACGGCCTGGTCATGATGTTCGGCGGCTTCTTCTTCAACGGCCTGTGGCAGGCGGCCATCAGGGACAGGGGCTGCTTGAGGCCCGGGGTACCCGACGCCGTTGTGCGGGCCATGACGCGGCGCTTCGCCATGGGGCCGATCCTCTACGCGATCGCCGCGGCCGTGAGCATGGTCAGCGCCTGGCTGAGCGTGACCACATACTTGCTCCTCATCGTCTTCTACACGCTGGGAGGCTCCCGGCGCCGCGGCGGGAGCCGGGAGCCGCGGCGGTCCGTCGGCGCAGCGCGAGCTCCGGACCGGTCGCCCGACTGAGCGCGGGTCCCCTGCCCGCCCGGTCGTCGGCGCCGAGCGGACCCCGGGCCGGTCGCCCGGTCGGCCGGAGTACCGGCCGGAATAGTCCGGTTGCGGTGGCCCAGTTGCGGCCGCTCCTCGGAATCCGCATGTCCCCCGTCCTCTGCACTCCTCGGATGATGTCTGTGATTATTCTTCATTGCACGGCAGCCTGCGTGCCGATTGCCCTGGCCGTGGCGGTGCCGGTGGTGCTGCGCCGGGCCGGGTTCGTCGACGAGCGGCGCTGGCGCTGGTGGCTCTACGCGGCGTGCGCGATGTTCGCGGTGTCGTGGTACCTGCCGTCGCCGCTGATCGACGGGCAGGACACCAGCTTCACCACCCACTTCGTGGGCGGCGGCGTATTCACCGGATTGCTGTGGTACTACCTGAAGCGGTCGCTGGGCTGGCGCGGCCACTGGCTGATCGAGGCGTTCTCGCTGTTCGCACTGGTCTCGGCGCTCGGTTGCATCAATGAGCTGTTCGAGCTCGCAACGGTGAGGGCCGGTCTGGTGCGACTCAGCCTGACCGATACGAACTGGGATATTCTCGCCAACTCGCTGGGGGCGCTGGCGGTGTACGGCGGCTATCTGCTGGGCGGATGGCTGGGCGACCGGAAACGAGGGTGAGGCCGGGGGCTTTCTCGCTGGGTGTCGCCGGTGTCGCCGGGTGGAGCCCGCGACCTCATCGGCGCTGCTCATTCGATGCCGCCCGCGGCGGCTCTGATCTTCAAAGATGTCCAAATCTGCCACAAAGGCCGACTTTGTACACCCGAAGGCGTGGGCGATCCGCGTGATGTCAACGATCCGCAGCATCCTGCGTGGTACAAAGTAAGTTCTTTGTGGCAAATTTGGACACGCCTCTGAGCACCTCTGCGCCCGGATGAGTCCTACTGCGTCTCAGGAGTCCCATGCGCCCCAGTAGGCCAGTAGGAGGGCGGTGCCGGTGCACCCCAGTAGGCCAGCAGGAGGGTGGATGCCGGTGATTCGACGCTTTCGGGTGGCGCGTGGTCGCTCCGTGCGCTGGATCTACCTCGAGGAGGTTCTAAGGTACGACTGCGCGCATCCGGGTACGACCGCGCGCGGGGCCGGTTGAAGACACTCGAACTTTCAACCCTGCCCGCGATGCACGGCCTCCAGCATGAGGGAGGCGACGTCGGTGACCCGTACGTCCGCGCCCTCGGAGGCGACGCCGTCGGAGAGCATCGTGGTGCAGAACGGGCAAGCGGTGGCGATCACCTGCGCGCCGGTGCCGATGGCCTCGCGGGAGCGCTCCACCGCGATACGCGTGCCGATCGACTCCTCCATGAACGCCTTCGCACCGCCGCCGCCGCAGCAGAAGCCTCTCTCGCGGCTGCGCGGCATCTCCACCGTGCTCGCGCCGGTGGCCTCCAGCAGCTCGCGCGGCGGGGAGTAGACCTGGTTGTGCCGGCCCAGGTAGCAGGCGTCGTGGTAGGTCACGGTCGGAGCGTCGCGCTGCCCGGCCCGCGCCGTCGGAAGAGGCTGCCGGCCCGTGGTGCCGGACCGCTTCGCAGGCTCGCCCTGCGCCGCCGTCGCCGCGCTTCCCGGAGCGGGATCCCCGCCTTCCGGCGCATCCGTCGGACCCTCCGTCGGGTGCGGCGTGCCGTCGCTCCCGCCCCCGTCTTCCGGCGCGCCCGTCGGTCCGGGCTGCGGAGGCACCGGCCTCAGCCGTCCCTCGCGCACGAGCGCGTTGAGCAGCTGGGTGTAGTGCAGCACCTCGAAACGACCGCCGATCTGCGGGTACTCCCGCGAGATCGTGTTGAAGCAGTGCGCGCAGGTCACCACGATCCTCTGCGCCCCGACCTCGCCCAGGGTCTCCACGTTCTGCGCGGCGAGCATCTGGTAGAGGATCTCGTTGCCGGCGCGCCGGGCCGGGTCGCCGGTGCAGGTCTCGGCGTCGCCGAGGACCGCGAAGCTCACCCCCGCGGTGTGCAGCAGCTCGGCCACCGCCCGCGTCGTCTTCTTGGCCCGGTCCTCGTAGGCGCCGGCGCAGCCCACCCAGAACAGGTAGTCGACGTCCGCGGCGCTCTCGACGTCGTCGCCGATGACCGGCACCTCGAAGTCCAGGTTCTTGGCCCAGTCCATGCGCTTGCGCGCCGGCAGCCCCCACGGGTTCCCCTTGGACTCCATCTTGCGGAACATGCCGCCGAGCTCCTTGGGGAAGGCCGACTCCATGAGCACCTGCTGGCGGCGCACGTCGACGACGTGGTCGACGTGCTCGATGTCCACCGGGCACTGGTCCACGCAGGCCCCGCAGGTGGTGCAGGCCCACAGGACGTCGGCGGGGATGACCTCCCCGGCCAGGGGCGCCGGCCGCGTGGCCACGCCCGTCTCGGTGGGGGCCGCCTTGGCTGCCAGCAGCGCGCCGAGCACGTCGCCGGTGTGGGCGGTGCCCGGCTCCAGGCCCAGGTTCGTCTCGCGCGCCAGGCCGTCGTGCATGCCCAGCGCCTTGCCGACCAGCCCACCGGAGGCGGGGCGGGAGGCCACCATCTCCTCGGTGACGTCGTCGGGCTCGACCCCCAGGGCGCTCGCGGCCCGCAGGTAGGGGGCGGCCGCGGCGTGGTGGTCGCGCAGCGCCATGACGAACAGCTTGGGGGACAGGGGCTTGCCGGTGTTCCACGCCGGGCACAGGTCCTGGCAGCGGCCGCACTCGGTGCAGGTGGAGAAGTCCAGCAGGCCCTTCCAGGTGAAGTCCTCGATGCGGCCCACGCCCAGGCGCAGCTCGGGGCCCTCGCCGGAGTCGGCGGCCTCCATGGCCTCCTCCAGCGTGTCCATGGTGGCCTCGGTCAGGGGCTCGTCGCCGATCATGAGCGGCTGGAGCGGGCCCAGGGCCTTGGAGCCGTCCACCTCGCGGCGCGCGTAGACGTTGAGGATCGCCAGGAACCGGTGCCAGGCCACACCCATCGAGGGCTGCAGACCCACAACGACGAACCACGTCATCGACAGCACCACCTTGATGGTGGCGACAACGAGGATCGCGTTGCCCAGGGCGCCGGTGCTCACGGGGGCGAGCAGCGGGCCGGTCCAAGCCGTCAGCGGGAAGTGCGTCCAGGAGGCCAGGGTCCGCTGCGCCGGGTCGGAGGAGGCGGTCAGGAAAGCGTGCTCCAGCATCCGCAGTGCCAGCACGCAGGCGACCACGCCGATGATGGTGGCCTCGACGAACTTCGCCTGGGCCGACGTCGAGCCGGCGAAGCGGGAGGTGCGCGGATGCTTACCGCCGTCGGAGTCCGGGGCGTAGGGCGGGGCGGCCCGGCCGGCCCGGGTCAGGCGCCAGCGCAGGATCGTCAGGCCCACGATCCCGAAGGTGGACAGCCAGGCGATGAGCTCGACGACCCAGGCCCACCAGGCGGCGTGCCCGATGAGCGGCAGCGCGAAGTCGGGCCCGCCCAGCACCTGCCCGTAGCCGGCCACGAGCGTGAGGAACAGCAGGGGGAAGGAGACCATGACCAGCCAGTGGGCGGCCTTGATGAAGGGACGGCCCTTGAAGGCGGTGTGGCCCACGAGCGCCCCCAGCGTGAGCGCCAGGCGCCGGCCGACCGGGCGCAGGCGCTCCGGCGCGGTCGCGCGGCCCACGGCCATGCGGGCGCCAATAGTGCAACAGGCGCGTGCGAAAACTGCGATACCGATCGTCGTGGCGATGACGACGATGACGACACAGGCGATCTGCACGGCACTCATCGGGGCGGGTTTCCTCAGGTCTCCGAAGGCAAAGGCGGAAGCGCTGGGAGGTGGCCGGTGGCGCCCCGGAGGGTCGCCTGCGCGGCACACCGTTGGCGCTCCCCGTCAGCCTACCTGCGGGTCGGCGGGGAGCTGGAAGAGGTAGGCGAAGCGCCACAGTGGAAAAGTGTCACGATTGGCGACTTTTCGAGGCGTGGCTGGCGGCCGCGAGCCCGGCTGGATCTTCGGAGACTGGCTTTGACCTGCGAAGACGCCGTGGTGCCGAGTGTGCGGAGGCCCCTTGTCTATGGTGCTTGGGCGGGAAAAGTCGCCAACCGTGACACGGGACCGCAAAAAAGTGTGCCGGCCCCATGATGGGCCGGCACTGAGTCCTCAGGCGCTGATGGCGCGCTGCGCGTAGGGGGAGTCGGGGCGGCGGGCGCTGTACCACTTGGCGGCCTGGCGCAGTCCGAGCTCACGCACCAGGGTGACGGTGGCCCCGGAGATGATGGCGAAGGTGACGATCTCGGCCAGCTTGTAGTTGAGGAGCTGGTCCTCCTCGCGCGGGGCCGGCCGGCCGGAGATCGCCCGCCAGCCGAGCGCCACGACCTTCTCGGCCACGAACCCGGAGGCGAGCGTGGCCACGGCCGCGGTCGCCTTCCACATGAAGTCGGTGGTCTGGTCGATCTGGGCGGGGTCCTGGTCGCTCATGAGTCCTCCTTGCGCCCGGGTCGGGCGGCGTCGTGGGTACCTGCGTGCTGGCGGCGGACCGATGGTGTCGGCCCGTTCCGTCCCGATCATGCCGTACCCGGGCCGACGGCGCAGCCAGTGCCCGCCCGCGTGGCGCCAACTGCCGGGCCCGGGTGGGGGGATTCTCGTGGCGCCAGGCGCTTGAACGAGCAGGGCGGATGGCATCAACGCATTGGATTGTTAAGACGTTTCAGGGGGAGCCTCAGTGGTTTCCAGAAAACTGAGTGGCAGGTGCCTTGTGCTCGTCAGTGCGCCCTGTTACCTTCCTTTGTGAGGTGTTGGAAATTTCCTGATCCTCCTCGAATGGTCAGGATGTCGAGGGATCTACGGCTGGTGGGCTCGTCTGCTGAAGAGTAGGCGCCGCGCTTGCTTGTTGGGGGTGCATGAATGCTGCGAGAGAACAGTAGTGTGAGTGCCCTGCTGACGTATGTCATTGTCATTGTTTTCGCTGCGCTCTTTGTTGCTGTCAACTGGTCGGGTTCGGGAAGAGTCTTGTCACTGGCCTCCGCTGCTGTCATTGCCTGCGCATTGATGGCGCTTCACTCAAAGTCCTTCGCCGCGGCTGTCGGTGCCGTGCTGCTCCTCGTGCCGCTGCCCTTGATAGCGGTGTGGACGAACGCCGGCTCAGCGACGGGCGTCATCGGGCCGCTGGTTCTCTTGGTCGGAGTCGCCGGCTGGCGAACCTGGAGGTCCGCAAAGAAGGTGGGGCTGAAGCAATCTGGTTGAGTCGGTCGGCTGGAGCTGGCCTATCCCTTCCTGTGTGAGGGTGGTCGGGGCGTGTGGTAGCTCCCGGGCCGACGGTGCAGTCGGTGCCCGCCCGCGTGGCTCCAACTGCCGGGCCCGGGTGGTCGTGCCGTGCGCCGCGCGTTCGG
>ERZ772956.2395-NODE-2395-length-11967-cov-9.305238_pt1 | contig 11967 bp, 14 predicted proteins | sample MGYA00580683_ERZ772956 | MGnify/ENA primary metagenome ERZ772956 (study PRJEB29015, sample SAMEA2738077) | human oral metagenome | biome: human oral; feature: human-associated habitat; material: saliva | place: China | collected 2212 ...
TTTTTCCTTGCTCTTCATAATTATGGGCTACCTTCAAAATTTCGATGGTCTTACCTGAATTCATGGTCCCATATTTATAATATAATTGTGCCATGTTCCTTCTGTTCTCTCTAAAATGTGTTTCATTATAATTTTACCATAATTTTGCTGAGCTTTGTATCCCAAAATGTGATAAAATGGTCCTATAAAATATTTAGGAGGTGGCCTTATGCCATTTGTACGAATTGACTTATTTGAAGGACGCACCTTGGAACAAAAGAAAGCCTTGGCCAAGGAAGTGACCGAAGCCGTTGTCCGCAATACTGGTGCTCCTCAATCTGCTGTCCACGTCATCATTAATGATATGCCTGAAGGAACCTACTTCCCTCAAGGTGAAATGCGTACGAAATAAACAAAATCTACCAGATGAATTCTCTGGTAGATTTTTTTAGGATACTTGGTATTTCTTTTGGATCTGCCAGAGCCGAAGTTGGTAACAGAAAGCACTAACGACAATACTAGAGATCAGCCCAATCCAGTAGGCATATGGGCCTAGATTAGTGACATGATCTAAAAAGATACCTAAAGGAATGGAGACACACCAGTAGCTAAAAACTCCAAGTAAGAAAGGAACGGTTGTATCCTTGTAGCCTCGAAGAATACCTTGAAGAGGTGCTGCAACTGTATCAGCAATTTGGAAAAGCAAACTATAAGTCAAAAAGATGGAAGTCTGGTGTATAAAATCCGGATCAGTTCCGTAGAGACCAGCCACTTGATAGCGATAAAAATAGAGAAAAGCAAGGGTAAAGAAGGCAAAACCAAAGGCTGTCCAGCGTCCAATCCGGCAATATTGACGGACCACATCAGGCCTTCCGGCGCCAATCTCAAAGGATACAATAATAGCCATAGTATTGGAGATGCTAGCCGGGAAAGCATACATAAGGGTTGAGAAGTTCATAGCAGACTGGTGACTGGCAATAGTCAAAGATGGGAATTTAGCCATAAGCAAGCCCACTACAGAAAAGATGATCACTTCTGCAAACACGATCCCTCCGATGGGAAGACCTAGGCGAATCGTCTCTTTCATTTCTTTGAGATTGAAAGGTTGGATCTTCCATAGCTGGTAGATCGCCACTTTAGGATGCTTGAAAAGAATCAAAAAAGCGATGAGGAGGAGCACCCAGTAGGCCAAGGAAGTTCCTAGTCCTGCTCCTGCTCCTCCTAGCTCTGGCAAACCAAAGGCTCCATAGATCAACATGTAATTAAAACAAGCATTTAGAGGTAATAAGAGTAACATGAGATACATGGACAAGCGAGTAAGCCCCAATGTATCGAGCAAGGAACGCACCACGCTAAAGAGTAAGAGTGGCAAAATTCCAAAAGTAAGAAACCCTAAATAATGGGTTGCAATCCCAGCTACGACACTTTCTAAACCAATCTTTCCTAAGATAATTGGGGCAACAACTAGGACAAAAGCGATCAATAAAGCAGCCATCATGAAGGATAGATAAATGAATTGATAAAAATCAGAAGCGATTCGTTTTTTATTTCCCTGTCCTAAGTGATGCCCAATAATCGGCGTTAAAGCGGAGACAATCCCTGTTAAAAAGGTAAAAAATGGGTTCCATAGACTAGTGGCAGTCGATACTCCAGCCAAGTCCAAGGTATTGTATTGTCCCGTCATGGCTGTATCGACAAAACTGGCTGAATAATTGGCCAATTGGTAGATTAAAATCGGCAAAAATAGACTGACAAACAAGCGCAGACGCTCTTTAAACTGATGGGTTACATACATGGTTTTGACTCTCTTCTGATCAAGTTGAATTTATTCTCCTTCCACTCTACTATATGTTTCCTTAAAAGTCAAAAAAACCGAAGATCCAAGGACCTCCGGTAAATTTGAGATAATTATTTATTGCGGTTTAAAATAGCGTTGAGTACGATCGCTAAGACACTGGCAACGACAATTCCGTTTGCAAAGAACATTTGGAATCCTGTTGGAAGGCCGTTAAAGAGGGTACTGTTGTTCAAGCCAACCCCTGCAGCTATCGATACAGCAGCAATCAAGAAATTGTGTTCATTGTGTTCAAAATCGACACGTGCAAGGATCTGCATCCCTTGAATCGATACAAAACCAAACATGACCAGCATGGCTCCACCAAGTACTGGACTTGGAATGATTTGTGCCAAAGCTCCAAACTTAGGAAGGAGACCAAGAAGCACAAGGAAACCAGCTGCATAATAGATTGGAAGACGGGTCTTGATGCCAGACAATTTCACCAAGCCAACGTTTTGAGAGAATCCAGTGTAAGGAAAGGTATTAAAGATACCACCGAGAAGAACGGCCAACCCTTCAGCACGATAGCCATTACGGAGGCGCGTGCTGTCAATCGGATCTTTGGTGATATCTGAAAGGGCGAGATAAACCCCTGTTGATTCCACCATTGAAACTGTCGCGATAATACACATCATCAAGATTGAAGTGATTTCAAACTTAGGCGCTCCAAAGAAGAAAGGCGTTGGAACATGAAGAACAGGTGCTTGTTCCACTGGCGTGAAGTCCACCAAGCCCATAGAAGCTGCAATGGCAGTCCCTGCGATCAAACCAATTAAGATCGAGATGGACTTGATAAAGCCAGTCGTATAGATATTGACAACCAAGATGATGAGAATCGTAATCAAGGCCAAGATCAAACTTTGCACCGTTGGTTTGGCTACGTTGTTCCCCATGTTTCCAATCGCTACGGGAATCAAGGTCAAACCGATTGTGGTAATGACAGATCCTGTAACGATGGATGGAAAGAGATTGGCGATCTTGGAGAAGAAGCCTGAGACAAGGATGACATAAATCCCTGAGACAATCAGGGCGCCAAACATCGCACCACTACCGTGGCTAGCTCCGATCATGCTAAGAGGTGCTACCGACTGGAAGGCAACCCCAAGGACCACTGGAAGACCGATCCCAAAGTACTTATTGAGCTGAACTTGAAGGAAGGTCGCTACCCCACACATGAAGATATCTGTAGAGATGAGGTAGGTCAGCTGATGAGCGTTATAGCCCAAAGCCCCCGCGATCATGATCGGCACCAAAATAGATCCCGAATACATGGCTAATAAATGTTGCAAGCCTAAAACGGCTGCCTGTGAATGGCTTTCTTGTTTTTGCATTAGATGTCTGCCTCCTTAAATACAACCTGACCGTTTTCAAAACGATCCAAACGCGCGAGGGATACAACTGGATATCCCAACTCTTCTAGCAATCCCCGACCATCTTGGAAAGATTTTTCAATCACAATTCCAATAGCTTCCACTTTAGCACCTGCTTGTTCGATGATCTGAATCAAGCCCTTAGCTGCTTGACCATTGGCAAGGAAATCGTCAATGATCAAAACCTTATCCGATGGATCCAAGAATTTACCAGCAATTGAAACCGTACTGGTGACTTGCTTGGTAAAGGAATAAACCTCAGCCGTCAAGATCCCTTCGTTCATGGTAATGTTTTTTGCCTTCTTAGCAAAGATCATAGGAACATCTAGTGCTTCTGCTACATAAAGGGCTGGTGCAATTCCAGATGCTTCAATGGTCACGACTTTAGTAATACCAGCATCTTTAAACCGATCCGCAAAAGTCTGACCAATCTCCTTCATCAGTTTGAAATCCACTTGGTGGGTTAAAAAGGAGTCCACCTTGAGGATATTCTCACCTAAAACGTTGCCATCTTTTAAGATGCGTTCTTCCAGTAATTTCATACTTCCTCCTACTTTCTAAAAAATCCCTTACTTATTCACAAAACACAAAAAGGCCTGCAAAGCAAGCCTTGAAATCTCTCTAGAAAGAGAAACGATCCCGACTTACTTATTGTTAGGTGTTCCGGCACCTTGTAGAAACATCACGCCTATTCGTGAAATAAATAAGTAATTCAATTAGTGTGCATCGCCATTCCAGATAGAATTCTTAACGATCACATAGTCCACATGTTTCAAATCTGCTAATTTCCGTCCTCCTGCATACGAGATCGAACTTTGCAAATCTTGTTCCATTTCTGTCAAAGTGTCTTGTAGATGACCCTTGGTGGGCAATAAAATCTTCTTACCTTCGACATTCTTATAAGCGCCTTTTTGGTACTCTGAAGCAGATCCATAGTACTCTTTGAAGGACTCCCCATCAATTTCTACTGTTTTACCAGGACTTTCGATATGGCCTGCAAAGAGGGAACCGATCATGACCATAGACGCCCCGAAACGAATGGATTTAGCAATATCACCGTGGGTCCGAATCCCACCATCCGCAATAATTGGCTTACGCGCTGCTTTTGAGCACCAGCGAAGAGCAGCCAATTGCCAACCACCTGTACCAAATCCAGTCTTCACTTTCGTGATACAAACCTTACCAGGCCCAATACCGACCTTAGTAGCATCAGCTCCCGCATTTTCCAATTCACGAACAGCCTCAGGTGTTCCGACATTCCCAGCAATGACAAAGGTCTCTGGCAATTCTTTCTTGATGTGTTGAATCATTCGAATGACGCTATCCGCATGACCATGTGCGATATCAATGGTAATGTACTCAGGTGCATCTGCCTTCAGTTGACTAACAAAGTCGTATTCGTATTCCTTAACACCAACCGAAATGGATGCGATTAAACCTTGATCATGCATGCGTTTGACAAAAGGAATCCGTCCCGCTTCATCAAATCGGTGCATGATATAGAAATAACCACCACGCGCCAACTGTTCTGCTACATTCTCATCCAAGATCGTCTGCATATTAGCAGGAACGACTGGAAGCTTGAAGGTATGTTTCCCGAATTGAACGGTTGTGTCTGCTTCAGACCGGCTATTGATGATACATTTGTTGGGAATCAACTGGATATCTTCATAGTCGAAAATAGGAAATTCATTTAACATAGATTGAAAAATCTCTTTTCTAAAAACTGACCTACCTATGCGCAAGCGCATCGCTACGTCTCTTGACGTTTCCTTGATAGATTATACCAAAGATACGGACCTAATGCAACGGGAATGATTTTATAGGAAACAATGTTCGGAAATTACAAAATAAAACCTGTTTCGAAAAGAGAAACAGGTTTTATTTATGAACATTTTGGAGCCAATTGTTGATTTCTCTAGCTACAATTTCTGGAGCCTCTGTATACAGTTCGTGCCCCAAACCGTCTAACAAGACTTTCTTGATCTTGGGATCTAGTTGATTCAGAGCTACTTTTCTCCATTCAGGCTCTTCTTGGTAAAGAGGACCGATAAAGAGGACAGGCTTGTCTGTAATTAAAATCTGGTTAGCCTTGATCTGACGTCGTAGACGCAATAAAGCCAAGACCTTTTCTAGATCCAGATTTAATTCATATTGTTCATTGGCTGGATTCCAGCGATAGCTAGCCTCTACTGCTTTTCGCGCTATAGGAGTAGGATCTGCTCCATCACAGAATTCTGCTAACACAGCTTCTTCCAATGTCGGAAAGACTTGCTGCTGCATGAAGGACGATGTACCTTCTAGCTCTTCCTCAAGAGGCAGGATCTTTTCCATATCCAGATAGCCCCCATCCAAGAGAATGAGAGCCTTTATCTGAGGGAACGCTGCAGCCAGATAACGAACCAAATCTCCACCCAAGGAATGTCCCAATAAACAGATTTCTTCATCTTGTACAATCTGACCTTGAAACCAAGCATGAAGATCTTTTTCTGTCTGAATCATTTCCCTGTAGGGATCTAGAAAGGTCACCGGAAAGCCAAGCTCATCGGTAAGCGGAGCCAAATGGTAGCTATTACCACCAAGGCCACCGATAAAATAAAACTTCATGTGTTTTGTCTCTTCCTTTTTATTTTATAATTAATTCCTTAATTGGTTCGCGCTAGTCTTTTCAATCCAATATTGCTCCTCTTTGGGGATCAAATGATCGAATTTCCCTGAAAAAATCTTCCATCCGTTCGGCATATATCTTTCGTAGTTTTTCATTCCCAGATGATTTGAATAAAACTCCTCTTTATCAAAATCGATTAAAAGATCCGGGAGTAAACCTTTTCCTTCAAAAATAATCTCTGAATGTAAGTCCTCACAATCCTTTGAGCGTTTGATCATTTCGATCAATTCTTCAACTGTCACCTTCAGCCAATCATTTTTATAGATTTCTAAGTAGCTTTCAAGATTGCTTTTTCTAATCACATGAAGATTGTGTTGAATCTCAGGTAAATAGGAGAAATCAACATCCAGACCTGCTTCCTGGTATGCCTGAATATATTTATCGATATCCATTGTCCACATATCGTTTGAACAAATATACCAGTTAAACTGATGATTCGCAATAACCCCAACAATATTTATTTCTGGTTTCTCTATCAATTGGTCTTTATCCACTAGTTTTTTCTCCTCATCTCCTCTTCTCCTATCTACTTATTCCGAACTGACAATAGGGCTTACTTACCAAGTATTATATATCTATGATACCGAATTATACTTTGACAAGCAAGTTAGTGACTGAGTCGCTAGCAAAAAAAGCCAGCTAAAAGGGTTTAGCTGACTGATGTCATATCTAATAAAATTTTTTCTCTGCTCGATCATATAGCAGAAAAAGCAAGTATTCCACATTCACAAATAAATCTCACTGACCTAGGCACTCTATCAATTTTTGACATTTTTCATCGATCAATTCTCTATTCACCAATTGTTGTATCCATTTATCTGGAATACCTTCCAGTTTGTAGAGAGCTCCAGCAAAGCTTCCTGTGATTGCACCAATCGTATCGGTGTCATTTCCGAGATTGACCGCTTTCAAGACTGCTCCTTCAAAAGTCTCTGTTGTCCCTAGACACCAGAGACTAGCTTTCAGACTATCAACCACATAGCCTGTAGACATTATTTCTTCTCGTTGTTTTTGATAAAAATCTTTGTCAAATAGCTCTCTGAACTGATCTTGGTATTCTTTCCAGTATTCTGAATTTGCTCTGAAATAATCCTCTAACAGAGGTTGAAGGTCTTCAATCGTCTCTTCCAATGACTTCTTGAATAGTAAACCGATTAAAATCTGAACATAAATAATAGAGGCTACAAGCGACCTCGGATGCGCATGTGTCAGCTGAGTATATTTCTCAATTTTGTCACAAATTTCTGTGAAATCACCTCTATCTTTTAAAACGAAAGCCAAGGGTGCGATCCGCATAAGAGCACCATTCCCATTGTCTCGCTCTCCTCTTCCTCCACACTCCTCTGGAGAGACACCGGCTAAGTAGCGCTCAATCGCTTGATTGGTAGCAATTCCGATATCAAAGCAAGTCCCAAAGGGGGTCAAATAACCTTGACGATAAGCAACGAACTTATCCATTAATCCAGATAAATCTGATTTTTCACTCAAATGTTCAACGAGAGCAAGGGTTAAAGAGGTATCATCGGACCAAGTCCCAGGTGGCTGATTATAGGTTCCATAGCCCTCCATCATTGTAATATGGTAGGTATCTCTTTCATTGAACTCTACAGGAACCCCTAGCGCATCACCAATAGCTAAACCATAGATAACCGAGTATATCTGTTTCTTTAAATGCTCCATTTTATCCCGACTTAACTTCTCGTCTAATTTATTCTGTAACCCCATAGACTTCTCCTATCTAATTTTTAAACAAACATTAATCTTCACCGTACTTAGCTCCGATTATATTTCATTTTCCTCTCTTTTTCAAATTTAATGAGTTATACATCACGAGACATATTATTCTATTTTACCTTCCGCAACCAAATTATATGGAAAATACGGAAGGCCTTCTAATTCCTTGTAGTCCAAGCCCTTGAGTTTGCAGAGAGCCCCCGATTCAAAGGACCAGTAGCCATAATAATTATCAATGTTGCGCTTATGCAAATCATACCAGCCTTCATCTCTACATCCCTGATACCATTTTTTAGTCAAGTATTCTTTCAAGAGAGATACAGCCTTTTCAGAATTTTCTTCCTCTATAATCTTTCGGGTAAAGCCATAAGGTCTTGGGAAATTATAGTTTATCCGAATTGTCCACTCTGGATGACGAGACTGGATAAGGTAATCGATCAAATAGTCTTCTGGATCATCTTTTCTTACCAAATCTACCAATTTATCAAAAGTCGTTTTATCAACCTCTAACAGAATGCCAATAGAAAGAGCCCAAAGCATTGCATCATATCCCGAATTACTATGCCAAACAGGGAGAAGGCTATCGACATATTTAAGGTACTCTTCTTTGAATCTCTCAATAGAATATCCTGCAGTGTAGGTGGCTATCATATTCTCCTTTTGGTAAATAGAAATATCAAGTTGTACTGATTTGATAATTTTTTCAACCGGTCGTTTGTATGGATTTTCCCCTTGTTTTAATTTAGTTAATTCTTGAGTCCATTCATCAATAGTTAATTTATTAATTTGAATGAGTTCATTAATTTTTTCTTCTATAAAAATATTATCTCTTTTGATCATTTTTTCTTTTATTTCTTTCCCGATGTGTCATGATATCAGCGAATCGTGTTGTGATTGGTAATCTGCTATCTTTTGTCACAAATTCTAAAACAAATTCTCGAGTCGTTTCCAAATCAATCCAATTTCCACATGAAATATAGATGGGCTTGACATCTTGATGAGTCCGTAAAACTTGCCCATAAATTTCACCGTCTTTTACAATATTTGTATAAGCTCCCTCACGATTTTCAGGGACAGTATATTGCGCCCCATCAATATGGTAATAGTTTTTAGCGACGCCAATCGTTGGCTTATTCAAGTAGAAAGAAGCGTGTGTAGCTATCCCCATATTGCGTGGATGCAAATATCCATTTCCATCAAACATATACAAATCTGGTATAACACCTAAAAGTTTTACTGCCTCTAAAATCAAAGGTAACTCTCGAAAAGCTAAATAACTAGGAAGATAAGGAACATGGATTTCGTCAGAGTAACTTACTTCCTCCAACACTTCCATAGTTTTACGGTCGATGACAACGATACATGCAACACCGTATTCCTTATCTCCTTCTTTCCAATAAGCAAGATCCACTCCTGCCACATATTGGATATCAGAGGGAATGAAGTGATTTGTTAAGTCAATCTGAGATCTCAAGAGATTTTGTTCTATTTCAAAGTCATATCTCGTTTCGATAAATCAACACCCCACTTCTTTGCTCTCTCAAAATCTCCCTCAGTCGGTTCTAATTTTTCATCGATAATATGGCCAGCCTCATCGTACTCAATATAATTTACTCTTGCCCCAAGAACACAATATTCCTGTGATTTTAATGCGCCGTTTTCATAGTATTTCTTTTGAAGCCCATCAGCTGCACCGCAATCTTGAGGATTGATGCTTTCAATATTTCCATTAGGATAAAACCATACATTCATTCCATGACGGAACCCATCTTTAATACAACCATAATACTCTAATTTACCATCTGGGTATAAATCATAAGCTAAACCTGTAAATGGAATTTCTTCGCCAGATTCGTTCTCAGAAACAATCTGCTCACAATACCATCCACCCCAATCAAGCTCTTCTTCAAAACAAACACCATTTTGAAGCACTTCTTCTGTTGTTAAAATCTTATCTTCCATCATTTTTTAATCTCAGAGTTCATTTTATAGAGTTCCTTCCGCAACTAAATCATCAGGGAAATACGGAAGTCCTTCTAACTCTTTATAATCCAATCCCTTAAGCTTGCAGAGAGCCCCTGACTCAAAGGACCAATAACCATAATAACTTCTGTTATTAGTTTTATGTAAATTATACCATCCTGTATCTCTACTACCCTGATACCATTTTTTAACCAGATATTCTTTGAGCAATTTTAGAGCCTGTTCAGAATTCTCTTCTTCAATGATTTTTCGAGTAAAACCATAGGGCCTTGGAAAATCATAGTTTATCCGAATCAACCACTCTGGATGACGAGACTGGATAAGGTAATCGATCAAATAGTCCTCTGGATCATCCTTCCTTACCAAATCTACCAATTTATCAAAAGTCGTTTCATCAACCTCTAACAAAATGCCAATGGATAGAGCCCAGATCATCTGTTCATAGCCTGAGTTGCCTTTCCAAGTTAGTTGCAAACCCTCTACATATTTAATATACTCGCGCTTGAAGTTTTCAATAGAATGGCCCGCAGTGTAAGTAGCTATCATTATTTCTTTTTGGTATCGAGATATTGATGATCTTATATTAGAAATTACAATTTTATTGTCCAAAGAAAATTTTTGGACTCCTTCTTTCTCATCCTGTTCAATTGCTTGGATTCTTTTTTCAGAATCCAAAATGGCTTTTTGAAAAACATGGATTAGTCCATTTATATTATTTTTATCCGAAAACGTATCCCTTAGTACCAATTCTATCTTCTTTCTAAATCTTTACATTCTCTCAATGCTGTTCATCTATGGTTTTTCACTATTAGCAACCAAATCATAAGGGAAATACGGAAGCCCTTCTAACTGTTTGTAGTCCAAACCCTTGAGTCTGCAGAGCGCGCCTGATTCAAAGGACCAGTAACCATAATAATTATCAATATTCTCTTTATGCAAATCATACCAACCAGTATCCCGATGTCCAGGATACTATTTCTTAGTCACATATTCTTTGAGAAGTTTAAGTGCCTGTTCAGAATTCTCTTCTTCAATGATTTTTCTGGTAAAACCATAGGGTCTTGGAAAATTATAGTTTACCCGAATTGTCCACTCTGGATGACGTGATTGAATCAAGTAATCTATCAAATAATCCTCTGGATCATCTTTTTTGACCAAGTCTACTAACTGATCAAAAATCTCCTCATCAATCTCTAACAGAACCCCAATAGAAAGAGCCCGAACCATTTGGAGATAGCCAGAATTGCTCTGCCAAACCGGAAGAAGGCTATTAACAAAATTAATATATTCCTCCTTAAAATCTTCAATAGGATAACCTGCTGTATAGGTAGCTACTAGAACTTTTTCAGTTAATACTTTAATTGTCCTCTTTGTATTTGCAATAATTTTGTCATTTGTTAGCTTGTATCTTTGAACTCCTTCCTCTGTATCCTTCATTAAACTCTTAATCTTTTTTCGTTTTTCATTTATTTGTTCTTTTTCAAAATCAATTAACTTTACTAATCTATCGCTCGTTGTTATTTTATCCCTTAAAATCATACTTTTTCTCCTATGAATTTTTTACAATCTCATCCTATACTTTCGCGTCTTCCGCAACCAATTCATATGGAACATACGAAAGGTCTTCGCTAGTTAATCGTTAACCAAATTAGTTTTTTTATCACTTTATTCCTCCTATGGACATTATTGACCACACAGATGTAAAGAATGAACAAGAGAACAGAATAAATCAGCAATCCTAAAAACTTTGCATAGACCAGGTAAACTATCAAGGAACCTATCAAACTGATACTACTAATACAAATAAATAAGAAAGCAAGAGTTCCATTTTTCTTTGCTATTTCTAAAAACTCTGAGTACTCAAGGTCCGTAAACAATGCCGGATATAAGTCCAAGTCTTTGTCATAATAGTCAACTACAAATTTCCCTATGAGCAAGGAAAGACAGGAACATAGAATGAAGCTAGAATATTTGATAGTAGGGATATCAAAAATGGTTAAACCATTCAGCAATCTAATAATGGGGAGAGAGAGTAATGTGAGTCCAAGAGTGTAGTAGTGTTGATTTTTAGAGGTTCTTTCAAGAATTGAAAAGTAAAGTCTCTTTTCTTTTAAGTCATAATAGACTATTTTGTTTTGATACAATCCTAGATTAACTAGTTTCCTATTGTTTTTCATTCTTTTAGTCATTGTTCAACATCTCTTTCTCAAACCATGGACTTCCATTTACTCTAATCTCAGAAAATCTCTAGCTCACTTCTTATACTAGAGAAATCTTTGACCTTTGTCAACATTTCGCCAGTGTTTGCCCTTGTTTAGAACGATCCTTATCTCATGTTCACAACAAAAAAAGCCGCCTGATTGGGCGACTTAATTTTTTATAGGGAGATTATTATG
>ERZ772956.2396-NODE-2396-length-11963-cov-3.737907_pt1 | contig 11963 bp, 10 predicted proteins | sample MGYA00580683_ERZ772956 | MGnify/ENA primary metagenome ERZ772956 (study PRJEB29015, sample SAMEA2738077) | human oral metagenome | biome: human oral; feature: human-associated habitat; material: saliva | place: China | collected 2212 ...
AAAATGGGTCACTCTACTCAAACTAAATATATCTGTGAAGATGTTTCTGATGTGCTTGCAACAAGACATTCAGATAGTTGTTGGAGTGATGATGGCTCTTCTGGCTCGGGTGTGTCTTCTCCATCATCTTGGTCGGACTCTTCCTCATCACCTTCGTCCTCTGACTCATATAGTTGCGATAGCCCTTCAAGTTCTATCGATTGTTAAACAAAGCTCCGCATTAAGCGGAGCTTTCTATTTGCTTATCGCGGAAAAATAGATAATTCTTTGGCGTATTTCTTTGTTGCTGCGAAAATGTAGTTTATAGCAAAATGAAAAATCGCAGACATGGGAAGACGAAAAATACGCATGGAAGATGCGCCCGATTTAGATTACGAAGTGGTTGCACAGGCATATACTGCATTTCAAGACGAATCTCAGATAATGGATGCCGATAAACGCATTGACGAGTACATCATGTATTTGGCAAATGCCCAGTATCCCAATTTAGATGAAATCATCCGTCGCCTTGCCGGAGATGCCGAGTTCAAAGCTCAAATGCGTTTTGCTGTGCTGCATTTGAGCGCATTACTAACATCTGTTTTGGTTAGTGAGCCGCAAATGTACGAGGAAGTCTTTAAAATTGTGCGCCAACACACGGCGGATGATTTGACTGAGGTTCGCTGGTTCAAGCTCAACTTATTGGAAACCTTTAATTTGGCAGAATTGGAATCTGAATTGGGCTACAAGTTTTCCAATGAGATTGTGGCCGACTTTTCTCGCAGATATTTGGACATGTATGCCTATTTCAGTGATTTCCCAGAGTTTTATGCCGAACAGGAAGGAGAGGTTGATGTTTAAGCTGACCGAACCACAACGTCTGGAAATCTTGAATGGCGTTCGTCGTTACATGCAAAACCTGACACCGGCATTGCGTGCCCAATATGAGAAAAACTGGAATGACGATGAGTTTAAAGAAGAACTGATTAAAGCCTTTGTCGACATCCGTTTCTTCTCGCAAATCCTTGTTGCCAGCATCAAACAAATGTTGGACTACAAAATCGTTTACAATAAAATGCTGTCCGATTCTCGGCAAGACAGATTTGAAATCAAGGAGTTGAAAGTATATCTGATGAATAACTTGTTGGATGAAAACCTGCCAAAGGGTTTCATTGACAAAAAATTCACTGATTTCCAATTGCGTGAATACCGTAGACGACTGGCAATGTTTCGGGTTGATTACTTGAATTTGTTTGGTGAAGAGTGATTCAGATATGAAAAATCCCGCTAATAAGGCGGGATTTTTTTGCTTAACGTGCTGCTTATTTGATGGAGTGAGGGGAGGTTGAAGAAATAGCAGAGGGGATTGTTTGTGCCGGAGTTGATGTGCTTGGCATCGCCGGTGTGCCTGCCGCAGATGCCGAACTTGCGGAAACCTCAAGCGGTTTGGTTTGTGCTGGTATAATCACGCCACTAATCGGTTGTTTTTGTGAATATCTTCCGATTTGCTCTAAGAACATGCGTTGCTTTCTGATTTTATCTTCAACTTGTTCTAACTTTGTTTTTAACGCTTGCTCAGTGTTGTGCAACTCGCGCATTCTATCAATGTCATCCTTATCACCGTCAATATAACGCAAGGTGTCAGTGGTCTCGTCATACTTGTTGCCATAGATTTCCTTGTTCAAACGACGTTCTTCCTGAATGGCTTTCAAATCATTGATGATGGCAAGCCTGTCACGCTCCAATTGGTAGATATACTCGTCCCCTACTTCATCTTTGTTCAACTCGTCTTTAACGAGGGCTTGACATTTCAAAACCATCTCCAAACGTCTGGCGTTTGTATCATCATAACTTTTCACCATCTCGTCAGAAACCATCAAGGCTTTCACTTTCAAAAACATGGTCTGATTGTACTGGTTTTCGTTAACATAGGTAGCACAGTTGTCTGTCAGGTATTCCATTGCAGCGGTTCGGACTTCTTTGTGGTCTTTGTGCTTAGTGATGTAGCGCAACATATCCGCGATGTATTTGTCCGCCTCACTTTGTTTGTAGTTGTCCGGTATTTTTGAAATGTTTAGAGCAATCTCATGTACTTGAATGTTCACGCTTTGGCGGACAATGGCCTTCCTGCGGTTTACACCGTTAATCACATCCTCGGGCAGCAACAAAAACAATAGGTATAGTCCGCAAAGTGCTGCAACAGTAAGCAAAGCAAAACGTTGCATTTTTTCCGGCTCGGCTTCCAGTTTTTGATAAATTTGAGCGAATAGCTCTTTACATTTAGCTTTGAGTTTTTCCATACGAATTGTGGATGTTGTTTTGGTAATGGATAAACTAAACCGCACTTCCACATGATACAATTGATGTTTTGAACAAATGGGAAGTTAGAAATGAATGACAAACATAAGGTGTCTCAAATAATCAATGCCAGTCATAATACGTTGGATGTTAACGATGATAAGCTCGAACATGTTGACATTGCTCCGAAAACGAAAGCAAAAGCAAAAGGTCGCAAGCCATCGCGTGCCACAGTCGATTTCAATGCAGTGTGTCAATCTATACGCGCATCGCAAGTTGATTGCTTTACCGGACAAGACCGTTTTTGCCTGATTTTTCACGGTTGCCGTGTGTTGAGCCTCAATCAGATTTTTACATTCTTGCAAAAGAAACCACGTCCGTTTCAGTTAATGGAATACAAGGAGCTTTGGCATGAGAAGATATACGGTGTGATACACGCATTGCTTTATGATGACAGTTTTGTTTTGCCAGACTTTTCCAATAGCAAGGTGAAAATCCAAGTTTTCAGACAATCAGACAAACTGATTGATGCGGATAACATTTACACTTCATTCAAATACTTGATTGATGGATTGCATGACAAACACAAAATCGTTCAGAACGGCAAGGAAATCGAATATTCGGTGATACCGGATGACAATCCAAATTTTGTATCCAATATTGAAGCATTTCAACTCAAAGGCGAAGACATGATTGCCATTAAATTGGTTCGTGATGCACAAGACAATAGGATTACAGGGTTGAAAGACTTTTTGGCGTTGTGATTCCAAGCTGTCAAAATAGTTTGACAATTATAGGTTTGCCAAATATAATGGCTAAGTCGTTTGGTTTCTATCATCCTTCCAAACGACTAGCCATTTAATCTTAGACCTTTCCGGAGACGTGAACCACGTCTCCTCTTTTTTTGCTCAATCAGCTTTGTCAACCGGTTGGAAATAAGTGCTTGCCATGTTGTAACCATAGTTGCTGTTGTAATTCATCTTGCTTGGCACTTTTTTCACATTACCATCATAGTCAAACATGTCACCGACTGCCGCACCGTTCACACTTCTGTCATCATAATTCATCAAATCATAATCCGAGTTTTGAGAATCAGTATTAAACGCTTGAGTGATAAAGTTGCTTGCGCGGTCTACAGCTTTCTTTTCCGCCCCATCGGCTAAGTTTGGAGAGCTAATGTTTCCAAGTGTGGAGTTATTGCGAGTAGCCGCAACACCCAATTGGTCATAATAATGGTCAGCCATTTTTCCGGCAACGTCTTGTAGTGGTAAACCGGTGCGATGAGCAATACCTGCGGCCTTACGCATCATTGCGTCAGATGCTTTCAGACCGTAGTTTTCTTGACCCGTGCTTTGAGCAAATCCATTGTAAACGTCTGCGAGTTTATCATAGCGTGATTGACCGGCGGCATCATTACCTAATGTGTTACGAGTGAGGCGTTCATTTATACCGGCGAATCCACCTTTCACGCCATAAATCAGGTCTTTATTGCTTGCTTTGCCACGCATGTCGGCATTTTCGGGGCGGTCATAATATGCTTTCGCCTCTTGCATGGTTTCATCATAAGCATCATTTAGTTCTTTACCACTGTATCCCGGCAAAATATGTCCTACTGCAGATTCAAAATCTTTGGCACTGCCGCTGAAAATCTTGTCTTTTTGATTTGCACCATTTTCACCAATGCCATTGGCATTCATCCAATCATTTATTCGGTCAGAGCCAAGACCTGCAGCAGGGTTATGATTGTTATCCCAATCATCTCCTTTAAATGCCCCCAGCATTGCTTCGCGCGTAGTCGCATTGCGGTGTTGCAAGTCAGCCAAATTACCGGCTTCCTGCGCTTTACGCGCAAAGTGTGAAGCCAAGTCGCCTTGCATACGTCCGACAGGAGATGCTGCCGCGTTGACAACTGCACCAAGCACTTGAGTAGAACCATGTCCAAGTCCCTCTGCGTAGCCACCGACAGCCAAACCATGTCCACCGAACCAAATCGGGATTTCGTCGGGGATTTTGTGCATAATTTTGAACATCTCGGTCATCAGGGACTTGATGAAACCGGTGTACAGCAAAGGAACAACCAGCATATTCACGATTGCCGATATAGGTCCGGTATCGATGAAGTTAGTCATACTGTAGATGAATGTGAACAGCACATTAATAAACCAGCCAACCACCGTCAGCGACATCAAAGAGAAGATGTAACCCAATACCATCAGGCTTGGTCGCAACACAATGCCAAATGTCAGCATGTAACCCTGACGTTGTTGCCCTACAAAGTCTTCCGATTGGTGTGGAGTCAAGTGACCAATCATCCAAATGGACACCGCTACCATGCCCTCCATGACCATTACCAACCAACCGAAGCACATACCAAACCAGATAAAGGTCGGAGTCATCGGTAAGATGTAGCTAAGAGTGATACCGCCGGTGAATAGCGCCAACATCAGAGCACCACCAAGCACCGAGATAATCATACCGCTACCGCTTGAAGCCATGTCGCCACCGGCAGTAAACATGTAGGTCATTACCGACACAGAGGTGGTAATCATAATGCTGCCCAAGCGTTTCATCTGCATTAACGGATGTTCTTGGTCTGAGATTGCAAAGTTGACAGCCCATTGTGAAAATGTGTTCAGCATGCCTTCCATGCTGAAACCTTTGCTTTTTTGAGCAGTCAAGTCACTCTCCGAGGCTTTGGTGTTCACATCGATTTTTGCTACTTGGAAGGCATCGTTTTTGTATTCGCGGGTCATATCCAAGTATTCGTTCAATTTGGACATGTAACGCGCGTGAACCTTGTCAAGGGTTTGGTTTTTCTGTGTGATGACACCACTGGCAGTAGAGCTTGGCGTATTTAATGCAATTTGGTTGACTGCATCGGTCATACCGCTTAGTTGTACGGTAAATGTGCCTAACATCATCCAGCCATACTCGTGCATGTTTTTCACAAGAGTCTGGTAATTGGTGTTGCCATCATAGGTTTCCATTGCCTGTGCGCGGAATTGTTTTTGGTAATTGGTTGCCAAGTTATCAATTGCCAGAGCAATACTTTGCTTATCCATGATAGGTTGTGGTACATCTTTCAGACTTGCCTGACCACCATTGTTGTTAACGAAGTCTTGCTCCATTTTGTTGTAATCGGTGGATAACTTGATAACTTCGTTACGTACAATGGCATCGGAAATGGTGCGGGCATCGATGAGCATTTTTTGGGTCGCAGAAATGTGCTCGTTTGCCAATCGTTCCAACCATTTAGCGAAACGGCGGTGTTCTTCGTATGAAGACCACGCATTACCGGCAAGGGAGGTGAGCATCGTTCCATATCCGGCAATCTTGGTGAACATTGATTTTTGTTGCCCTTCTTTTTCATGCACTAAAAGCCCGCCAATCACGGTCGCCTGTGCTTGGTTTGCTACACGAGTGCCATTGATACCAGTTGCAAAGTTCTTATCGGAGTCCACCGAATCAATGGTAATCGTTCCACAATAATCATCACTGATACCGTCACCACCCTCAAAACTACCGGCACGCATGATAATCTTGTCACCGGCATGTTTTTGGGCATATACATCCAAACTGGTTTGTGAACCGACAATAGCGTTGTCACCGGTGGAAACGAATTGTTTACTGTCGCCATAGCCAATCGTCCAGCCCATATTGACAGTCATACCATTCTCAGCTTTGGATTGCTGTCCGGCAGACATACACATAGAAGCAAGCAAGACGTTACGAGCCAAATCTTTGGTTGCCGGTTGTACAGGGTTGACCACCAAAGCGTTTTTCAGCACCTCACTGGAAGCGAACACATTGGTCAACACATTGCCGCCGCCAATGCCTTGCACTACCAACCACATGAAGACCACATTGATGAGAGAGTACCCGTTGATAACAGGGAAAATGCTGACCGTACCGAACGCAGCACGAAGGGGCATCATGGCAACGTTTTGTTTGCCTAATGCCTGACCACTTTGTGTTTGACCGGAGAACGACAACATCAAGGTATACATACCGATGACACCGCCGAACACCATACACAATGAATTGAACACCATGAACAACATGCCGAATGCGTCTTCCCCTCCGCCAAAGAAAGGAATACCGGCGAACATGGTTTTCAGAATATTGATACTAACGTCATTTGGATATGCGTCTAAGCGCATATTTCTGAGAATGTCTTGTATGTTGGAATAACCGTTGTCGGCATAAGCAAAACCGAAAAGCAACGCCATCACCAACATCAGCTTATTTTTCATAGAATCTGCCGATGGAACTCCATGATAGATTACTACGCTCCAACACACTCCGTATTATCCTAAACACAATGGAAGCGTTGGGGCACTTGTTTTTCATGAGATTTAGCAATTCAAATTTTCATTCTGAAACGCTGAAAGTCAATGTTGACGAGCGTTTTCTAAACTATGATGCAATAGTTGTTTTAGGATTTCTTGAATGCTTGATGAGTTTATTTTAGCTAGAAAGACCAAGACCGAGAAAACCCAGTCTGACTATATGAAGATGGTACAGCGTTTACGCCAGCAGGCATCACGTTGGTACATCAGACAAGGATTGGAATATGTATTGCAAAGTGGCAATACAGTCAGCGACGAACAATTGGTGTATTGGTTGGTTTCCTACGCACCGGAGGTAAGCAAGCAAACTTACACTTTGTACAAGTCTGCCATTGTATTCGCCATTCAAAATGAAGAACTTGCTTTATTCTTGATAAACTACGGTTCTGAATTGAGCTACAAGAGTAAAGACCGCACACCTCAGTTTGCCGTGAAAGCCAAGAGTATCAATGCAAAAGATTGGCAAAAACTCATGGCACACTTGGACAAAGCCAATGGACAGTGGGACAAAATCATCAAACGATGGTTGCAAGCAGGACTTTTGTGCGGCTTACGTCCGGTTGAGTGGACACAATCCGAATTACTGGATACGCCAAATGGCTTGATTTTGCATGTCAAGAATGCAAAGAACACCAACGGTCGCTCAAACGGCGAATACAGGGACATCGTATTATCAGGCATGAATGACAAGGATATTGCGATTATCAAGGAAAACTTGGAGAACATTCAGTTGGCAAGCCAGAACGGCGAATATGAAAACATGTTAGTCTGTTGTCAAAACCGTTTGCGCAGTTTGAACAGGTCATTGTTTGGCAAACGAAAACGTCACATTACGTTGTATTCTGCCAGACATCAGTTCTCTGCTGATGCCAAACGAAGCGGAATGAAACGTGAGGAAGTTTCTGCCTTAATGGGGCATGGTGTGGACAAGACTGCTATTCTACATTATGGTAAGAAGCAATACGGACGAAGCGGTGCAATTAAAGTAAAACCCAAACAGGAACAGGTCGCCACTGTAAAAAGAACGTCAGACCGAGCTTTTATGGAGTCCAGATTGGCAGTTTTGCGGGCGACCAAGCAAATGGAACATCAAATTAACAAAAAATAACATTTCTACTGCATTTAATTTGATAGAATTACTCCTGTTGAAAAAATTAACAGGAGTAAAACTTATGGAACGTTTGGATTTCACGCCATTTGCCAATGCGGTAGAGGCACAAGTAAGCAAATTGTTTGACATGGCAATCCAGAAAAAAGCTGTACTGGTTCGTGTTGCCTTGTCAAAGGATGACATGATTGGCCAATATTTGGCATCTTACCCAAAAGAGGTAAACGGTATTTTCCGTGAACGTGAGTATTACAATGGTAACTATGATAAGAATTTCATTGCCCGATTGGGTTCTGTGGTTGCCATTGACGAAAACTTAAATCTGCATACTGTTTGGGATGTTGAAGCAGACGGCTACTATCAAGATGTTGCCAATTTAATGCGCAAGCTCGTGCTGGAGAACAGTCGTGTCAGTGAGTTTTTTCTGACAACTGAAAAAGTTGCCGGTTCGTTGCCGAATGAGGACAACTACCCTAATCCTAATGGTGGTAAACCGATTATTTGGAATCACTTTTACAGCAAAGTACCGAATGACTTTATCCGCAGCAATGCCACTGAGGTCAAAGGTCAATGGATGAGTTCCGCCCAGACGTTTATCCGCGCATTGCGTGAGTTGGATACCGGCTCTTTGGAAACTGTGTTGGAATTGGCTGAAAGCAACAACATTTATCGCGGTAGCGAGCATGCTCCTCTGCTTAAATCATTTTTGAAAGCCAAACGTGATGTCGATGGTTTGAATGAAGAACAGTTGGCTCGTTACGCTTATCTGTCTGTCTACACCAAACCTGATTTTGGCTCGTTGTACCATTTCCGCAATTCTGTGATTGGCACACTTGTTTGTGATGTGGCTGATGGAGTTGAGTTGAACAAGGCTGTTGCTTCGTTCGAGTCTAAAGTCGCTCCGCAGAACTACAAACGCACCAGCGCAGTGGTTACACCGCGCATGGTTGAAGAAGCCAAGAAAACCGTGTATGAATTGGGCTTGGAAGACGCTTTGGCTCGCCGTACCGCGACAATCAAGGATATTCCGCCACACCAAGTATTGCACATGAGCCAAAAGGCAAAAGATGTGTTTGCGGACAGCTTCGACAGCTTAAAAGAAGAAGTACGTACACCGCAAAAAGTGGAAGACCTGAAAAACATCAAAACGGTTAGCATGAAAGACTTTATCGACAATGTTTTGCCGAGTGCCAAATCAGTCGAATTGTTGTTGGAGGGTCGTCTGAAAAGCAATATGATGACCTTGTTGACTGCACAGCATGCCAGTGCGCCGTTGTTGTTCAAATGGGGTAATCCGTTCTCATGGTCTTACAATGGTGAAGTCGCTGATGCGATTACCGAGCGCGTGAAAAGTGCCGGTGGTACTGTGGATGCGGATTTCCGCGTTAGTCTGTCTTGGCATTCTGCCACAGATTTGGATTTGCATTGTAAGACACCGCGTGATGAAATCTATTTCGGCAACCGTCGTGAATGCGGGTTGCACCTTGACTTGGATATGAACGGCATTGATAAGCATGACAGCGAAAATCCTGTTGAAAATATTTATGCCAAACATTTGTCTGACGTGTCAGACGGTGAATACAAGTTTTTTGTGCACAACTTCAATGAACGCGGTGGACAGAAAGACTTTATTGTGCAGGTATACCTGAATGGCATGGTGTACAATTTCAAACACAGTGGTTTGAAATATAAAAGTCATTCAGCGTCTATCGTTGTGGTGAAAAAAGGTAATACTCTGTCTTTGAAATCTGATAAGGTTGATGGTTTTACTGCAACTGAACTGGTTTCCGACATTTACGGCTTAAAAACCTGTCAATTTGTTCCTGTACAGTATGTTATGCGCTCGCCCAACCATTGGGATGAAGAAACAGGCAATCTGCATTACTTCTTCATCTTAGATGGCGCGAAGACTGACGAAAAACAACGCGGTTACTACAATGAGTTCCTTAAAGAGGAATTGATGAAGCACCGCAAAGTGTTTGAGTTGTTAGCAGGTAAAACCAAAGTAGAACCGTCTGATGACCAGTTGTCCGGTGTCGGATTGAGTTCAACCGTGAATAACTATGTGTATTTACGTGTGACCGGAAAAACCAAACGTATTTTCCGAGTTGAGATTTAAGCATTTATTTTTAAACAAGTTTCAGTTGTGTCTCGTTGAGTAATTTAATGAGACACACTGGAACACCAACTTTAGGAGTATTTCATTATGTCAAATCAAGACAAACTGTTTGAACGCGCATCCCGCGCAAATCTGACCTTTGAAACCCGCATCGGTACACTGTCCGTGTATGATTTGTGGCGCTTGCCTTTGCTCGCCAAAAACAACAAGTTCACCTTGAATGAATTGGCGCAAGACTTGCATGGCAAATTGAAAGAACAACCGCAAATCGATTTCGTTAACGGTACAGAAACCAATAAAGAAGATAGTGTGTTACAACTCAAATTTGATATTGTGCTGCACATCATCAACGTGTTGAAAGCCGAACGCGATGCTGCTGTCGTTCGTGAACAAGCGCGTAGCGAAGTGGAACGCCTCAAACAACTGTTGCAAGATGCGGAAAACCGCGAACTGTCCACCAAATCAGTGGAAGATTTGCGAGCTATGCTGGATGTGGCACAAGTAAAACTTGCGGCACAAGCAACACCGAATTAATTGATAATGAAAGTTCTGCGTTATGCAGGACTTTTTGTTTTTGAAAATCGTGTGCAGGACAATCAATGTGTTAATATAGCCACATGAATTGATTGAACAGGAGTGCTTGAAATGAAAAAATTATTGATGGTTTGCGCATTGGTTATTTTGACCGGTTGTTCTGCTTTGAATACCGGCTCAACAACTGTAAAACGCAGTGGCTCTCGCTATACAGCAGAGGAAATCCGCACCTATTTGTACAAAATACAAAATGATTTTCCGGGCTGTCCTTTTATTTTTGAAGGGCGTTTGGAAGAACGTTATGGGGCTTGTCGAGTTTGGTGGAACACTCGTGAAGAGACAGCGCGACTTCAAGCCTATCGTGAAGGTCGTATTACGCAATTGGAATACTGCACTGATGTATGGTACAAAAATGGCGGTAGGGATGTCGGTGGAGATTGCCCCGATTCTGTTCGACCGAAAGACCGAATTTTCATCAGAAGATATTAAAGGAAACCCCAGCAAATGCTGGGGTTTTAGTTTGCCTTATTTATAAAGCCGTAAGACACCGCCATAAATGGCGGTGATATAAGGCGTTGTGGTTACTGTCTAAAACTGGTACAATTTCAAGATTGAAAAACATTTTTGATTCCATGTTTCCCAATGTACAAGACTTTGAAACTCAGGATTTACACCAAACACACACCGAAGCTGGTCAAACTTGCCAGTTCGGTGAATTTCGTTTGGAATTATGTGAATGACCTATGTTTCCAAGTGTGGCGCAGGAAACGTGTTTTTCTTTCTGCTTACGACATACACGAATACACCAAAGGTGCAGGGGAAGAACTGGGCTTGCATTCTCAAACCTTGCAGGCGGTCGGTGAGACCCATGCCAAAGCCCGCAAACAAGCCAAGAGAAGCAAACTGCACTGGCGTACCAACCGTAAAGATGCCAAACGTAAATCATTAGGCTGGATTCCGTTTAAAGCATCTGCCGTTAAACATATCCGCACTTATAACACCGGTAAAACCGCATTGAAATCACAAGTACAACTGTCTTGTGGTAAAGAAAAACTGGTTCTGACCGTGTATGACCAGTATGATTTGCGTCAATACACGGAAATCAAAACAGCGAGTGTGGTGGAAGACAGTTGCGGTAACTGGTATCTCTGTTTGACGGTCAAAGTAGAACCTACTGTTGAAAATACAGCAACAGGTGAAGTGGGAATTGATTTGGGTTGCAAAACTGCTGCCACATGCAGCAACGGCGACAAGTTGGAAACTAAGTTTACCCAAAAATACGCCGAAAAACTTGCCACCGCGCAACGGGCGCATAAGAAAAAGCAAGCAAAACGGATAAATCGAAAAACCAAGAATGCACGCGCTAATGCCACACATCAGTTCACCAACCGATTGGTGAAAAACAACCGGCTGATTGTGATAGGCAACGTGAAAGCCGGTTCGTTTACCTCGGGCAAACTGGCTAAGTCGGTATACGATGCCAACTGGTCGGAAATCGAAAGACAATTGGAATACAAATGCGAACACGCAGGTTGTCTTTTAGTCAAAGTAAACGAGAATTTTTCAACCCAGACCT
>ERZ772956.2400-NODE-2400-length-11953-cov-14.980753_pt1 | contig 11953 bp, 10 predicted proteins | sample MGYA00580683_ERZ772956 | MGnify/ENA primary metagenome ERZ772956 (study PRJEB29015, sample SAMEA2738077) | human oral metagenome | biome: human oral; feature: human-associated habitat; material: saliva | place: China | collected 2212 ...
TAATTCAGCTGTTATAATTTTGTATGAAGCATATAGACAATTGGTTTTAATTTTTAGGAGGTGTGTATTATGATAAGTTTTAAAAATGATTATAGTGAAGGAGCTTGTCCAGAAGTATTAGAAGCACTGGTAAAAACAAATTATGAACAAACAGTAGGTTATGGAGAAGATGAATATTGTAAAGAAGCTAGAAATTTAATTAAAGAAAACATTAATTATCCTAATGCAAATATTTATTTTTTAGTAGGTGGAACACAAACAAATACAACTGTTATTTCCCATTCTCTAAAACCTTATGAAGCTGTTATTGCTTGTAAAACAGGGCATATCTCTATACATGAAACAGGGGCTATTGAGGCAACAGGGCATAAAATAATTGAAGTAGATGGTATTGATGGAAAATTAACTCCTAATTTAATTTTAAATGAATTAAGAAAACATGAAGATCATCATATGGTAAAACCTAAAATGGTATACATTTCAAATACTACTGAAATAGGAACTGTCTACACTAAAAATGAATTAGAAAGCATCAGTAAAGTTTGTAAAGAAAATAATCTGTATTTATATTTAGATGGAGCAAGACTTGCTTCAGCACTTGCCTCTGAAAAATGTGATATAAATTTAGAAGATTATCCTAAATATTGTGATGTTTTCTATATAGGTGGGACAAAATGTGGTTTATTATTTGGTGAAGCAGTTGTGATTATAAATGATGAAATAAAAAAAGAATTTAATTTTTCTGTGAAACAGAAAGGTGGATTATTTGCAAAGGGAAGATTATTAGGAGTACAGTTTGCAACTTTATTTAAAGATGATTTATATTATAAAATAGGTGTTCATTCAAATAAAATGGCATTAAAAATAAAAAATGCTTTTGCAGAAAAAGGAATTAAGTTGGCAACAGATTCTTATACTAATCAAGTTTTTGTAGATTTAGGTCAAGAACAAATAAATAAATTAGAAAAAGATGTTATTTTTTCAGTAGAATTTTTTGGAATAGGAGAAAATCAATCATCAAGATTTGTAACTTCTTGGGCAACTAAGGAAGAAGATGTTGATAAACTTGTGGAATTGATAAAAAATCTTTAAAATTGGAGAAAGAATGAGTGTAAGTTTTCATATAAAAAATAAGAAAAAGTTTTTTGGTTATGAAAAAGTTTTAACAGTTGGAGAAGTAATAGATTTATGTAAAGAATATAAACTATCTATTTATAATATAGATTTTAATGCTGATGATTTTAACAAAGAAAAATTTTATAATACATCAATAGAAAGTTGGCAAGAAAATCATAGTTGTATCTTATTTGGAGTTGAGGGAAAAAGTGTAAGAGGTTTTGAGTTTTCATATAATACTACAAAAAACTCTTATGTTATAAGAGAATTTACTCCTGCTTCTGAAAATGATTGGATCATTGTATTAGAATTTATGAAAGTATTATCAGAAAAATTAAATTCTAAAATTCTGTCTGAACAAAGAGAAATTTTTACTTCTGGAACTATAAATACTTATGATTATAAAAGTGATATAAAATCAGGAATTAAAGCTATTTTAGATTTATTAAATAAAGAAAATGAAAAAGGTTTTAATGTGGATAATATTTATGGAATAAAAAGACCTGTTTCTTTTAATAAAGAAATAATTGAAAGGATAGTAAATTCTTCTGATGAAATAAAAGAATTTTCAAAATTTTGTGAGAATATACAATATATTGATGCCTACTCAGCAAAATAATTTTTTGTAGATGATAAAGAGCATAATAAAAAATGGGCTTATTATGTATTAATAGAAAATCTTAGAACAGTTCTTCCATATAAACCAAATGTAGAAATTTTTTCTATGAATTATATAAAAAATGAAGAAGTAGCTTTTTGGAAAATATTTTTTTGTGCTTATAAGGTTGATGAAAATGGAGAAGAAGGTTTTGATAAAATTAGAGAATCTATATATGATGATTTTATAAAGAGACTTCCATCAAATAAATACAAATTCATAGATGCTTCATATATAGTGGTTGAACCTTTAAATAGAGATGAGATACTTGAAATATTAAAATAAATAGTTCATATAATAAAGTAAAATGATGTTAAAAGAAAATTTCCATTAGCATCATTTTTTAATAAAAAAAGTTGAGACAATAAAATTTTCCTGTTAAAATTAAATCGTTGCATTTGGATTCGAATTTTAGTAATTTTAAAAAACGTATATTAATTCAAGCAGGAATTATATCAATTAGTGCTTAATTTTTTAATACAATTAATATAATAATGTGATTTAGTTTCAATAAAAAAGAGAATTTTTAAATTTTTAATTCTCAAAAATTCTCTTAATTATATAAGGTCATAGTCTAAACTTTTTTATCAACACTATTTGACAAATAACCACTATTTTTTACTTTTTATTATTTTGTAACAGTTCTTTTTCCAATATTTCTTCAACTTTATTTTGTAATTCTTCAATAGAATGTTTTCTACTTCTACCACATTCTTGAGCTTGTTCTTCACAAATTAAGCATTTTCTAAAAGATTTTCTTGAAAGCTTTTCAAAATTAACATCAATAACATCCATATCAAATAATCTTCCTAATTGAAAACTTTCTTCAATAGCAATAGTTATATCTTTTATTTTTTCAGCTGTACTATCAACAGAGATAAATAATTCATTTCCTGTATTTTCATCTAATTCTTTAATTTCTAAAATTTCAATATTATTTTCTTTTAATTTCTCTAATATTAATTTCTTTCCAATATCAAAAGCTTTCTTGATTTGTTGATTAGTCTTTATAGGACCAGGTATATTCATAGTAAATGAAATTAGAGGCATATTATATTTCTTTATCATCTCATTTTGAATATCTACTCTTCTTTCACGGCACATTAAAACTTCTTCAATTCCAACTTCTACTCCTTGCATAAAAACTCCTTTATTAGTAATGAATAACATCAGCTTGAGAACGAATTTTATCTATCACAGGCTTTGCTTCATCACTTAAAAAATAACTATAAGTTGTTTCAGGAACAAGATTCTTCAAATCTTCTAAATTTCCATCTTTTATTATTTGTCTAACTGTTGATGCACTTATAACCTTGTCAGAATATTTTTTTCTAGGTACTACTACACATTCTATATTATTTTCAGGTAATTTTTTTAACATAGTTTGATTATAAATATTTGTTACTAAGCTATTAGGCTCTTCTCCAACATAGCGTTTATTGATATTTAAAGCCTTAGCAATTCTGGTAAAAACTTCAATATCTAAATTAGCCTGACTTTCTATTACCGCAACTTCATCTTTTTGAAAATAGCTTGGGAAAGTAGCACTACTTATTATATAATCTCCTGTTTCATGATAAGAGATATTCTTTAGATGTTTTGTTCCTTCTATAACAAGCTTTTTTCTTACTTTAAAAGGAACTAAGCTACTATCATCACTGACTATGAATAAATGCAGAATATCATTTTCACTAGCAGCTTTTTCAACTAAATATTGATGTCCCAAGGTAAAAGGATTGGCATTCATAATAAGAGAAGCAATGTTTTTACCTTCTCTCATATCCTTTTTTAAATTGTTTAAATAATCAGAAAAACCAGTTCTTTTATTCTCCATAAAGACAATTTGATTTTCTATATTTATAATTTCATAAAAACCTAAATCTTTAAAAAATTTCATAGATTTATTTTTAGTATATAAAAATAAATGGCTTAGTCCTCTTGAGAATTCATAATCTACAAGGTGAGTAACTATTTGGTTCATAAGTCCTTCTCCTTGATGAGAGTTATCAACAGCAAGACATCTCAAAGTATTCTTAAAACAGCTTCCAGTTGCAATAATATTCATATCATCATCAAACATAGCACAAGTATAATCTAAGTTTTTATCTCTTCTAATTTCTTCTTTAGCTAGTAAGTCATCAATTAATTTAAAACTTCTTTTATCATTTTCATATATTTTAGAAATATTGTATTCTGACATAGAGCCTCCTAAACAATAATTAGTTTTATTTAAAAGTATAACATTAATTTCATCTATTGACAAAAAAAATAAATGATATATCATATCTATAAGATAAGGAGGCTCAAATGGAAAATAAAAAAGTAAAAGTATCAGCTTTAAATTTAGTACCTCAATTTCAAGGTGAAACTACAATAGAGGCTATAAATAGAGCAGTAGACTTGGCGAAGATTTTGGAAGATTTAGATTATTATAGATATTGGGTAGCAGAACATCATAATTTTAGAGGAGTAGTAAGTTCAGCAACAGCATTATTAATTCAACATATATTAGCTAATACAAAGAAAATAAAGGTAGGTTCAGGTGGAGTAATGTTACCAAACCATTCTCCTCTACAGGTAGCAGAAACTTATGGAACTTTAGAAACTTTATATCCTCATAGAGTAGATTTAGGAGTTGGTAGAGCACCTGGAACTGATGCAGAAACAGCTAGTTTAATATATAGACAAAAATATGCAAATATTCATAACTTTATGGAAGACATTTTACAATTAGAGAGATATTTTGGTTCTGAAGAAGAACAAGGAGTAGTTATTGCTAATCCAGGAATAAATACTAATGTTCCTATAATTATTTTAGGTAGTTCAACAAGCTCAGCATATGTAGCAGCCGAATTAGGATTGCCATACTCTTTTGCAACTCATTTTGCACCTGCTATGGCTGAAGAAGCCCTTTCTATATATAGAAAGCATTTTAAAGCTTCAAAATATTTAGATAAACCATATTTTATTTTAGGAGTTCTAGCTCATGGAGCAGATACTGATGAAGAAGCTGAAAGGTTATATACAATAGCTCAACAAGGTTCAATAAGACTATTAAGAGAAGAAAAAGGACTATATCCTTTAGCTGATGAAAAATTTGAGGAAAATTTAAATTTAAGCTCTGCTGAAAAAATATTTTTAAAATCAAGAATGGGAATAAATTTAATGGGTTCAAAAGAGACTATGACTAAAATCTGGAAAGAAGTAAAAGCAAAATTTGATCCTGATGAAGTAATTGCAGTAAGTTATATGCCTAAGTTAGAAGAACTAGAAAAGTCATATAGAATATTAAAAGAAGTTGTAGAAAATAATTAAAAAATAGGGTTGTTGCAAATTGATGATTTTTATCATTAATTTGTGACAGCCTTTTTCTTTTCCAATAAAAAAAATAGAAATCTTTTAGAATTCTATCTTATTTCAAGTTTTATTTTGACTTTTGGGCGAACTTAATACAAGTCCATCATTTTTATTTTTTAAGCTATTTTTAATGGATGCAATATTACTCCTTGTTTTTTTCTAATTAATTTTGAAAGGTATCTATTAAAATTATAGGCTATACAAAATAGTCCTATTTCTCTCTTTGCACTTTCTTTTCCTCTGACTTTTAATTTGCGCAAATTCATATCTTCTTTTAATACTGCAAAAGCTCCTTCTACTTGAATACTCCTATTCATCCTAAGTTGCTTTCCTATTTCAGTTTCTATATTACTTTTTGATATTTTTGATAATCTTCTAAATTCTTTATTGTACCTCACTGTCTTTTCTGTTTCTGGATTTTTAAAATATACTGATTTTTTATCTTTTGAATAATATTGAAATTCTAATTCCAGTCCATCTTTTCTAAATAATCTATTTTCTTTTTCATCATAATCTAAATTTTCTACTCTATTCAAATCTTTTTTATACTTTCTTGTCTTTGATTTCTCATAATATATTGGCTTTATATATGATACATAACTGTTATTTTCTAAATATTCATAGTTAGGAAGACTTTCATAACCAGCATCAGCTACAACATTCATAATTTCAATATTTTGAAACTTAATTTTTTCAAGAAATGGAATTAAAGTTTTAGAGTCTGAAGGATTATGAAAAATTTCATAAGAAGCTATATATTCACTAATAACTCCAATTTGAAGATTATATCCAGGCTTTAATTGACCATTGCGCATGTAATCTTCCTTCATTCTCATAAATGTCGCATCATTATCTGTTTTTGAAAAACTATTTCTTTCACCTAAAATCTCTAAATAGTTAGTATATTTTTTTAATCTTTCAATATATGATTCTGCCTTTTCTAGCAATATTTGTTCTTTACTTTTTCTTTTACCTTTACCATGTACTTTTTGAATATTTAAATTCTCTAAATATGAAAAAATGCTAAAAATATTATCAAAATCTTTATCAAAATATCTATTAAAGTCATCAATCAACTCTAATATATTCTCTTCAAGTCTTTCTTTATATTTTAAAGTGGATTTCTTCCAAACAAAACTATATTTATTAGCATAAGCTTCTATTTTAGTGCCATCAATGTAAATAGTTTCAGTAGAAATTTCACTTAATTTAAAAAGTTTATCTAGAAATTGAGTGAACAACTCATGGATAACGTCAGTAGCTTTTGAAAGAAAGCGCGCAATAGTTGAATAATCAGGTATATTAGATGAATTCAATAAATATTGAGCTCTTTGGCTATCTTTACAAAGATACTCAATACCTCTAGTGGAATATATTCCTCTTGAATAAGCATAGATAATTACGGCAAACATATTAACAGGATGTACCTTAGTTTTGTTAGGAAATACTTGCATTAAATTAGAAAAATCCATTTCCTCCAGAATGGCGCTAAGTAGCCTAACAGGATCATTTTTATCAATATCTTTATTAATGTAAAAAAGTTTATCTTGAAAAAAGTGAAAAAATTTGTTATTATTAATTGGTTTTATCATAAGTATATTATATTAAATTTTGAAGAAAATTTCCAAAAAATTTATGTAATATACTTTTTAAATTTAAAAAGATGCTAAACTACAAAAAATTGTTTTTTAGCATCTTTTTTCTTTTGGGGCTCAACTATTTAATTTGCAACAGCCCCTTTTTTATTTAGTATGTCTTTATAAGTTCTTTTATTTTTTCAATTAGAGTATCTAAGTCAATATCTCCTTTTTCACTTACTTTTTCAAGAGTAGCTTTTGGCAACATCACAGCAGCAAGTGGCCCTTGTAATATTTTAAATCTTTCAGATATCTTTATCATATCCTTTTTTAAATTTGGATAGGCTTTTATTAAGTCTTTTAAATAAGTATCTTTATTTATACTATCTAAAGGAATTTGAGAGTTTGAGCCTTCTTCTTTAGGACTTTCTTCAGTTGTTTCTTCTAGCTTTTCTTCTTTCACTTCTTCACTATTCATAGTCCCATTTTCCCAATTTAAAAGAGTTTGTGATCCTTGAAGTGAACGAATTCTTGTACAATCTTGCATCATTTCTAAAATACCTCTAAAGTTTCCATCTTTATCCTTAACTGCTGAATAACAGATATAGATAAATAGACCTGGTTTATTTATCCAGAATTCTGCAAAATCTTGTTCACCATTTCTAAATTTTTCTATAATTTCTTCAACTATATGTACGCTCTTTCTAGGGTGACAGTTTTTAACATCTCTTCCTATTACATTTTTACTACGAGGAAATATTCTATGAGCAGTATCAGAATAGAATTTTACAATTTCATTTTCATCAACATAAGTTATATCCACAGGTAAATGCTTAAATACTAAGTTTATTTGCTCTAAAGTCATTTTTCCCATAGCTACGTCTAATTCAGAAGAATTTTCCCCTGAATTAAATCCATATTTCCCTAAAAGTTGAGCCAAGTCCTTAGCTAAGTTTCCTTGTCCTGAAATATTAGAACTTTCAGATTGATTTATTTCTTTTTTAGGACTAACTTCTTCTAATTCACCAAAAGTAAAACCTATTTCTTTGTCTCCCGATTTCATATCTTCAAACTCTTCTTCTGTTATCATAGCAAGAGATGTAGGATACAAAACAGTTTCTTCCTTTTGAATTAAATCTATTATATCTGCTGCAACACTAGTTTGAGAAGCGATGAATTCTTCTTCATTACCATCATCTAGCATTTTTCTATTTTCTTTTAATTCATCTCTAACAAAGTCATCTAAAACCCACATTGTAGTTGTTGGTCTTGTAAAACCTTTCTTTTCTAAAAGTGAATAAAGTTGATTTTGTTTTCTAGGTAAATGAAGTTTCCACCATAAATCAAGTTTATCATATAGTTCATACCATTGATTTTTTATTACAGGAAATTGAATTAAGTTTTCAACTTCTTTTAATAGCTCTCTCATATCATCATTTTCTCTATAGTAACACATAATAGGGTGATCTGAAGGAAGATCAGTAGGTCTACTTGTATCCATTACTTCATTAAATAACAACATCATATTTTGGATATTTTCTTTTATACATTCATCTTCAACAAAGGGTACAATCTTTTGTTCAGCATAAGCAATTTCATAAGGTGTTAAAGTTTTTACTCTTTCTTTAAGCAACTTTCTTGCTTCCTCTAAACTTATTTTTCCTGCATTATATTTCTCTTTTAATTCAATTACAAATTTTAACTTTTCTTCATCAAGTGCCGGTAAATGTTTTGCCATTGTTTCCATAATTATTTCAACTCACTTTCATTTTAATTGTTTACTAAAATTATAAACTTTTTTAATAGAACTGTCAATAAAAAGTTTTATATATAAATAGTTTATAGAATAAAAGTAAAAAAAGAAATTATTTGACAGTAAAAGTAAAAAAGTTATATAATGAACTTAATTAAAAATCGTGAATTGAGGAATGATATTATGAAAACTATGTTTAAAAATAATGATTTAACTCAAGGTAAAATTTGGAAGGTTATTTTGAATTTTACTCTGCCTATATTTTTAGGAACATTATTTCAATCTCTTTACACAACTATAGATGCCATCATAGTAGGAAAGTTTGCAGGTAAGGATGCCTTTGCTGCCATTGAATCAGTTATGAGTTTTCAAAGATTACCTGTAAGTTTTTTTATTGGGCTATCATCAGGAGCTACTATTATTATTTCTCAATATTTTGGTGCAAAAGAAAAAGAAGATGTTTCTAAAGCTAGTCATACAGCCATGTTATTTGCCATAGTTGGAGGATTAATTTTATCTATATTAAGTTGCCTTCTATCACCTTACTTTATAGGTCTTATAAAAGTTCCTCAAAAAATATTCCATGAAGCCTATATCTACACTTTTATTTGTTTTAGTGGTATGGTTTTTTCTATGATCTATAACATAGGTTCAGGTATTTTAAGAGCTTTGGGAAACTCAAAAACACCTTTTCATATTTTAGTATTCGCCAATATCTTAAATATAGTTTTAGATTTAATTTTTGTAATTAACTTTAATTTATCTGTTGTAGGAGTGGGACTTGCCACATTAATTTCACAAATTGTGAGTGCAATTTTAATCTTTATGGTATTGATGAGAACTAACTTAGATTGCAGAATTTATATAAAAAAATTAACTTTCTATAAAAAATATTTAAAGAAAATCTTTGTATTAGGTTTGCCTATTGCTATACAATCAGTTATTTATCCTATTGCTAATACCACTATACAAAGTAAGATAAATATGTTTGGTGTAAATAGCATAGCTGCTTGGGCTATTTCAGGTAAATTAGATTTCTTAATATGGTCTGTTTCAGATGCCTTTTGTATATCTTCTTCAACCTTTGTTGCACAAAATTATGGAGCTAAGAAATATCATAGAGTTAAGAAAGGAATTATATCTTCTGTAATTATGTCCATTTCAATGATATTAGTTATAAGTCTAACTCTATTTATTTGGAGTAAAGATTTAGCACCTTTCCTTATAGAAGATAGAGAAGTTATAGAATTGACTTCAGAAATTTTGAGTATACTAGCACCCTTCTACTTTATTTATACGATTGGGGATGTATTAGCTGGTGCTATAAGAGGGCTTGGAGATACTTTTTATCCTATGTTAATAAACATATTTGCAATTTGTATTGTAAGGCTTTTATGGATATTTTTTGTCTTCCCTTTAAATCCTACATTCTTTATGATATTATATGGCTATTTGATTTCTTGGACAGTAAACACAATTGCTTTTCTTATCTATATTTACTTCAAAAGGAAAAAAATTTAAAATAAAAAGCTAGAACATATAAGTAAAAAATAGTTCATTACTGAGTAGAAAAAAATTTTCTTTGAAAGATTTTAATAAGCTTTAGTTATATGTAACGATTACTTGCCAGCCTATAATGTTTCTAGAGCTCCACAAAGGCTCTTTCAACATTATAGGACGTCGCAGTAATCTTATTGAAAACTATTATTTATTTACTCAAAGAAAATTTTTAATCATAAATTATAATGTAACTCACTTATTTTTTAACTTTTAAACTGAGTGTTTATGGTATGTTCTAGCTTTTTTAGTTTTTATTGTTTTATTTCTCTTTCTTCAATTTTTTTACCTTTTTTGAAAACTAACTCTTTAAATTTTTTACCTTCACGATTGTAAAGTTCAAAAACTCCTTCTTCTTTTCCATTTACAAAGAAACCTTTTGTAGCAAGAGTTCCATCTTCAAAATATTGATAGTAATCTCCAACTTTTAAACCATTCTTATAATTTTCTACTTGCATTTTTTGTCCATTTTCAAAATATACAATTCCTTGTCCATCTTCTTTATCATTGTAATAATGATAATCCTCTCTTAATGCACCACTTTCATAATAGATTTTTCCATTCCCATTTAACTTCTTTGCATAATATGGCATTTCATTCATTAATTTTCCATTAGGATAGTATTCTCTTAATATTCCCATTATTCCATTTAGACTGTTACCATAACAGATTTTTACTAAATTTTCATCTTCATCAAAAAATCTAACAACACCTTCTTCTTTACCTTTTTGATTTAATTGAAATATATACATCAAATGATTATCAAAAGCACTATATACTAATTTATCATTTCCAATTACCTCTTCTACAGTATAATTTCTATTATCAAGAGGCACTTTACTTTGTTCTTCTTTAGTCAATTTTCTTGGAAATTTTTTTCTAACAATAGGCTTATTTTTTTCAGCAAATATCTTTTTATCTATTTCAGCATAGAAATCATAAAGCTCTTTCTCACTTTTAAATGGATGAGCAGAAGCAATAGAAAATACAGATAGCATTAAAATTAAAATAGTAAAAAATCTTTTCATAAAAATCACTCCTTATGTAGTATGGAATTATTGCTTTATCCCATTTTTATAGATTTCTGTTTTTATTAACTTTCCTTTTTCATCATAGAATAAGCTTTTTCCTTCCTCTTTGTCATTGACATAGAATCTTTTTTCTTTTATTTTTCTTTCTTCCACTATTTTGTGTGCTACTACATCTCCTAACCTGTCAACACCAATAAGTGGTATTCTTATCATATTATCTTGTATTACAAATGTTGTAGCCTCTGATTTATATAGGTCAACTGGAGATAACTTAATATCTCTATAATGCATTTCTATAAGTATTTCTATCATGTTAATTTCTGATTTGTCGTTAACAGACTTGTTTGGTATTGCATTTAGTTCCGATAATCTTATCTTAAGCGTATCAACTGATTTATACATTTTACTTAAAGTAAAATCTGATACCTTTCTATTAAGGTATGCAGTATAAAACTCAAGTGGATGATATACTTTAAAGTATGCAATTCTCATTGCCATCATTACATAGGCAACAGCATGTCCTTTAGGGAACATGTATTTAATTTTTTCGCATGACTCAATATACCAGTCTTTTATACCGGCATTTTTCATCATTTTCTTGTACTCTTCCCACTCTTCTTTTTTCTTAGATGGCATACCTTTTCTTACAAATTCCATTATCTTAAACGCTGTTGATTTTTCCATACCTTGTAGTATTAAATAGTTCATTATGTCATCTCTAACAGTAATAATGTCATTTAAGGTTGCTATACCACTATTTACATAATCTTTAGCATTATTTAACCAAACATCTGTACCATGTGATAAACCTGATATTCTAACAAGCTCTGTAAAAGTTTTAGGGCTAGTATCTTTTAGCATTTCCTTAACAAAGTTAGTACCAAACTCTGGTATACCATTTGTT
>ERZ772956.2401-NODE-2401-length-11943-cov-2.569061_pt1 | contig 11943 bp, 10 predicted proteins | sample MGYA00580683_ERZ772956 | MGnify/ENA primary metagenome ERZ772956 (study PRJEB29015, sample SAMEA2738077) | human oral metagenome | biome: human oral; feature: human-associated habitat; material: saliva | place: China | collected 2212 ...
GATATGATAATGTGTCAGCTACATTATCATATCTGTAACCGGTATATCCATTCGGATATACCGGTTACAGATATGATAATGTAGCTGACACATACTTTGTACAGGCAAGGGAGTATTTGTCTGGAATTGGCAGGTTTGGTGGGGAGGACAAGGACTGAATTTTTTAAAATTAGAAAAGTGTAAAAATAAGATGTGTTGGAAAATTTCATAGAAATTATAAAAGGATTGGAATTATCACAACATGAACAGTTAATACCATTTTTATTTGAATGTCTTAGAGATCCAAACTGGCCAATTTTCGAACCGGTAATAAGGGATGCATTACATCTGATTAGGAGAAAATGTTATGAGAAGGACGATAATAAAAGTATGTGCTATTTTAATAGGCATTTTATGTATGTTTTATATGTATAAGGTATATGTCGGTTATCAGATGGTAAAAGGAATAGTAGATCAGCCACCAATAGTATTTTCAGTGCGGTTTAAAAATGGAGACAGAGGAACCTTTAAATATAATATCAAGAATAGAAAATATGAAAAAATTTCAGACTACATATTTCAGGAATTATCCTATAGTGATGATTATGAAAAGATTATTGGTGTGATATGGGAGGACAGATTTCAGGGTATAGCAGAACTTGATATGAGAGATTACACATTCACGACTATTATAAACATTAGTGATTTAAATAAGTATGTTAAACAATTAGGATTGGAAGAGATTAAGTATGATATTCCGGGAGAGGCAGAGCTACGTATGCCTAAATACTATAAAGATGGATATACATTTTTTTGGGGTTACTATTCAACAGCCGTTTGCTATATAAGAGAAGAAGATGGAAAGTGGAATATACGAATATTAAATAATACAGATTCTACAGGACATAACTACTTTCTAAAAGAAGAACAGGAAACATTATTCTTGGAAACAGAGAAGCCATTTGTAGAACATAAAACTGAAACTGGAATTATTATAAAAAAGACAATTGATAAAGATGATGAGATTGTGTTAGTTGATGTTACTGATGAAAATTCTTTTATTGACATGCCGGATGATATGACTAAGATTGTGTATTATAGTGAACCTAAAATCTATATGTATAACCTGGAAACAGATAAAAATGATTATATTAGTAGTCAATTTTTGATTTGGCAACATATGTTATACCTTAAGCTGTCATCGGATGGAAGATATCTATTTTACACAGTTGGGGATATTCCATTTTTCTGGAGTGATTACTATAGGATGAATTTCTTTATAGTGGATACTAAAACCGGGAACAAAGTGAATTTAAATAGGTGGGAGAAAGGAGATAGGTTTTATGGAATTGATTGGTAGTTAGAAGGCAAATAAAAACTCAATGTAATAGGACATGATAGAACAGCACAATTTACAAAGTGTATGACTACGGAAATAGCAAAGGCTATACAAGGAGGTGCATATATGGTGATAAATTTGATTAATATCTCTGTTAAAATAAAAATTTAGGGGGTGTGAGACTAAAACGAGTCTCACACTCCCTATTTTGAAGTTATCTATTTCCGGACAACTCCTTTTTAGATTTATAATTTATTTTTTAAGATCTGTTTTATCTTTTGGAAGGACTACATTCAATAGTACAGCCATGATAGTTGCAACAACTACAGGGCTCTTTCCGAAGATAGTAGTAAATATTTGTGGGAATGCGGCAAGTGAACCCTGTGCCTGTGAAATACCTACACCGAGAGCTACTGAAAGTCCGACAATAGATGTGTTTCTAAAGTCCATTTTCTCTGTGAAGATAAGCTTGACACCTGTCATTGCGATTGAAGCAAATACCGATATTGTAGCACCACCGAGTACACATAACGGAATAGTGGTAAGGAGTGCTGAGAACTTAGGTATAAGTCCCGCTATAAGGATTATAATACCTGCAAGTCCGAGAACCGCTCTGTTGATAACCTTTGTTGTTGTTACAATACCCACGTTCTGCGAGAATGTAGCTGTAGGAAGTCCGCCAAGTGCGGCACCGATTATATTTGAGATACCGTATCCTATGATACCGCTTCTAAGCTCATCACCTGTAGGAAGTCTGTCCATAGAACCGCTTGTTGTAGCTGATAAATCTCCGATAGCCTGAATAGAGTTTATAGCAAACAAAAGTCCGATTGCTATACAAGCTCCCGTGTCAAACTTTACACCGAAGTGAAGTATCTGAGGTAGTGAGAATACACCTGCACTTGCTACTGATGAGAAGTTGACCATACCAAGCACCAATGCAAGAATATAACCGCAAATCATTGCCACCAATATTGAAGCAAGTTTTAAGATACCTGTAGCAAAGTTGTTAAGTACTATAACAATAATAAGTGTAAAAATAGCCACCGCCCAGTTCTTCACAGAACCGTAGTCATCCTTTCCGATACCGCCTGCCATATAGTTTACAGCAACAGAGTAAAGTGAAAGACCTATAGTAAATACTACAGTACCTGTTACAAGCGGTGGGAAAAGCTTCTGAATTTTCTTAACAAAGAGACCTACCAATATAGCAACAATACCACCGACTATCTGAGCTCCAAGTATGGAAGCTACACCCGAAGTTTTAGCAATATCCTGCATAGTAGGAACGTATGCAAAGCTTATACCCATAATAACAGGAAGTTTTGCACCGATTCTGAATTTCTTTGTACCTATACCGAAAAGCTGTAAAAGTGTAGACAATGCGGCAACTACTAAAGCCGCCTGAACCATAAGCACTCTGTCCGGACCTGAAAGCTCAGCAACATTTGATACGATAATAGCAGGTGTTATACAACCTACAATCATTGCAACCACGTGTTGAAGTGCAAGTGGAAGAGCATCTGAAAACTTTGGGAAACCGTCCATTTCAAATATAGAAGCATACTGCTTCTGGCCTGCATTTGCTGAATTACTCATAATATCAATACCTCTCTGATCAATCTACAATTCTTGTACCTGTCTTGCCGTTAATTGCATCTTTAGCTTTTTCAAGCAATGTTATCATTGCTGTTTTGTTCTCACCTGAAGCAGCGAAATCTACTGCGGCAAGTACCTTTGGAAGCATTGATCCCGGAGCGAACTCTCCGTCATCAGCATACTTTAAAGCTTCAGCTGTGCTGAGCTTATCTAACCATTTTTCATTTTCTGTGCCATATCCGATGGCAACCTTTTCAACAGCGGTAAGGATGATAAGTGTATCTGCACCTACATTCTTTGCAAGAAGAGCGGCAGCCGCATCCTTATCGATTACTGCAGGAGCACCTGAAAGATGCTTTCCGTTTGATACTACAGGGATTCCGCCACCACCGCAGCAGATTACAACCTGTCCGTTGTCAGCCATTGACTTGATAGCAGACAACTCAATAATTTCCTGTGGAGCAGGAGAAGCAACAACTCTTCTGTAACCTCTTCCGGCATCCTCTTTTACAATCCAGCCTCTGTTTCCTGCAGCTTCAAGAGCTTCATCCTTGCCCATGAACTTTCCGATAGGCTTTGTAGGATTTTCAAATGCTTTATCATTCTCATCTACTCTGATCTGAGTAACAACTGTAGCTATCGGAGGAACTTCAAGATTTCTGTTTAAGAATTCCTCACGAAGAGCGTTCTGTATATCATATCCGATATAAGCCTGGCTCATTGCTACACATACTGAAAGTGGTGTTGAATCAGAGTCGGTATTATGCGCATACTCTGTCATGGCATTGTTTATTACACCAACCTGTGGACCGTTTCCATGAACGATAAGAACCTCATGACCATCTTCGATCAAATCTACGATAGCCTTTGCAGTAGTTTTTACAGCTACCATCTGCTCTTTTAAATTATTACCTAGGGCATTACCACCAAGAGCTATAACAATCTTGCTTTTGAATTTCATATAAATTTCCCCTTAATGTTAGGATATAGTTTATAAAGACAAAGGGGCAGCCAAATATAGCCGCCCCCCTTTTGTATAGGCGATAGATTATCTACCGCCGGATTTACTAAGACTCACTGGCCTCTTTATTTTTCTGAAAAGATTCTGTCCTGTCCACGTGCCTCAAGCTGCTCTAAAACCTTAGCAGGATCTTTGAACTTCTCAAGTAAGATCATAGCTGCGATTACATATGGCTTGAAGCTTGCTTCCTTGTAAAGAGGATCTCTGTATCTGTCAAATACTGAAGCATCAACCTCACCTTCCTTGCAAGAAACACCTGTGATATCAGCAGGTAAGCAGTGAAGATAAAGAGCCTTACCGTCCTTTGTAAGCTTCATCATTTCTTCTGTACATGCCCAATCCTTGTGGTTAGCGTTCTGAGCTAAAAGCTCCTTCTCTAAAGCCTTGATTCCTTCTGAATCACCCTCTGCATAAAGATTTGTTCTCTTCTCCATTGCAGCAAATGGTGCCCATGACTTAGGATAAACGATATCTGCATCCTTGAATGCTTCCTTCATATCGTTTGTAACTGTGAACTTACCGCCACACTCTGCTGCCTGCTTCTTAGCAACCTCGGCAACCTCAGGCATTACCTCATAACCTTCCGGATGAGCTAAAACAACGTCCATACCAAGTCTTGTGAAAAGACCGATAACACCCTGTGGAACTGAAAGAGGCTTACCGTAAGATGGTGAATAAGCCCAGCTCATAGCGATCTTCTTACCCTTAAGGTTCTCAATACCGCCGAACTCATGGATTACATGAAGAGCGTCAGCCATACACTGTGTAGGGTGATCGATATCACACTGAAGGTTTACAAGAGTAGGTCTCTGCTCAAGAACGCCGTCCTTGTATCCTGCCTCAACAGAGTCTGCAACTTCGTGCATATATGCATTACCCTTACCGATGTACATATCATCTCTGATACCGATAACGTCAGCCATGAATGAAATCATGTTAGCTGTCTCACGAACTGTCTCACCGTGAGCGATCTGTGACTTACCTTCGTCAAGATCCTGAACCTCAAGACCTAAAAGGTTACAAGCTGAAGCGAAAGAGAATCTTGTTCTTGTTGAGTTATCACGGAAGAGTGATATTCCAAGTCCTGAATCGAAAACCTTTGTAGAGATGTTTCTCTGTCTTAAATCACGAAGTGCATCTGCAACTGTCCATACAGCGTTAAGCTCATCATCTGTCTTTTCCCATGTAAGGAAGAAATCGTTCATGAACATATCCTGTGTTTTGAGGTTCTTTAACTTTTCAACTAAATTCTTGAAATCTGACATTTTTATTACTCCTTATTTTTAAAAGCGCTTTGCGCTTAAAGTTTATATATTTATTTTATAGCTTGTACATAAGTTTAACCCTCCGGGCAAAAGCCCGGAATGCTAAACACAAATATTATTTATAATTAGTCACAGTAGTAAGCAGGAAGAGCTGCATAGAATGCCGCACATGTTACCAAGTCTTTCTTCCATGTAATCTCATTTGGAGCATGAGCCTGTGCCTCTGCACCCGGACCGAATCCGATTACAGGGATACCGTTTCTACCCATGATAGAAACACCGTTTGTAGAGAATGTCCACTTGTCAAGAAGCGGTCTTACCTCACGCTCAGGTGTAGTCTTTGCATTACCGATTCTCTTATCACCGAAGAGATCCTTGTAAGCTGCAACTGCACTTGTACAAACTTTGTGATCCTCAGGTAATACCCAAGTAGGGAAGTAGCACTCGATAGGATATACAACACCTGTAAATGAAGGTCTGTCATAGTTGTACATGCTTACAACTACATCCTCACCGTACTTCTTAACTGAAGGAAGCTGTCTGATTTCCTCAAGACATGATTCCCAAGTCTCACCTACAGTCATTCTTCTGTCAAGAGATACTGCACAAGAGTCAGCAACTGCACAACGAGAAGGAGATGTATAGAAGATCTGTGAAGCTGTAACAGTTCCTCTACCAAGGAATCTTGCTTCTTTCCACTGATCATTGTACTTAGGATTGAGCATCTTTACAAGACCTCTGATGTCTGTAGACTCTGCATCACCATTGTTGTTAAGTGCACGAACATCTCTTAAGATATCAGCCATCTTGTAGAGAGCATTGTCACCTCTGTCAGGAGCTGAACCGTGGCAAGAAACACCCTTAACATCGATTCTGATCTCCATACGTCCTCTTTGTCCTCTGTAAAGTCCGCCGTCTGTAGGCTCTGAAGATACAACGAACTCAGGTCTGATCTTATCCTCATGGTAGATATATTCCCAGCAAAGACCGTCACAGTCCTCTTCCTGAACTGTACCTACAACCATTACACGATACTTGTCGTTAAGAAGTCCGAGATCCTTCATAATCTTTGCAGCATATACTGCAGAAACTGTTCCGCCAAGCTGATCTGAAACACCACGACCGCCGATTTCTTCCTCGTCCTCAAATCCCTCATATGGATCGAATGTCCAGTTGTCTCTGTTTCCGATACCTACTGTATCAATATGTCCGTCAAAAGCGATAAGAGTCTTACCTGATCCCATGAATCCCATAACATTTCCCTGTGGATCAACCTTAACTTCATCAAAGCCTACCTTCTCCATCTCAGCCTTAATTGTAGCAACGTGAGCAGCCTCGTCAGATGACTCGCCCGGATTGGCAACTATAGCACGAAGAAAAGCTGTCATATCAGCCTTGTAGCCTTCAGCTAAAGATTTAATCTTCTCTAACTCTTCTTTTGATAATTTACCCATTGTATTGTTCCTCCTTCAATATATAACTATCTTATCTTTCCTTAGCTTCCCAGATAATATTTCTCCAACGCTGTGGATCAGTGTCACCCTCAGTTGAGAAGAGTAATACCTTAGAATCCTTGGTTAAGTTTAGTTTCTCTCTAAGCTCCTTGTACTCATCATCCATCATGATAGTAGCGAGTGCACCGAACGGAGCGGCTCCCGACTCACCTGAAAGAACCTGAGTATCTCCCTTTAAAGGAGCGTTAAGCATACGCATACCTCTTGCAGCCACGATATCCTCAGCAGCTATAAAGCATGTCACATGATTCTTTAATATGTCCCAAGATGTGATATTCGGCTCACCGCAAGCAAGACCTGCCATGATTGTATCCATATCTCCATCTACTATTCTTATATCACCGTCAGCAGCCTTTGCACCCTTGTAAAGACAAGCTGCAGCCTCAGCCTCAACAACTACCATTACAGGTGGGTTCTCTTTGTACTTATTTGCAAAGTAACCAACCATTGCACCTGCAAGTGAACCTACACCTGCCTGAACAAATACATGAGTAGGTCTCTCGGCAAACTGAGCATCAGCCTCAAGCGCCATAGTACCGTATCCTTGCATGATCCATGCAGGAATCTTCTCATAGCCTTCCCAAGCTGTATCCTGAACCACAACACCGTGCTCAACACCGGCAGCAAGCTTTGCAGCCTCACGAACGCACTCATCATAGTTTACATCGGAAATCCAAGCATCAGCACCCTCAGCCTTGATGTTATTGAGTCTTGTCTCAGTTGAACCCTTAGGCATGATAATTACCGATTTTTGATGCAACTTATTTGCTGCCCAAGCTACTCCACGACCATGGTTACCATCTGTAGCAGAGAAGAATGTAGCAGGTTTGAATTTCTTTGCAAACTCGTCGGATGTAAGAACTGAATAAGGTAGTTCAGATACATCTACATTCATCTCATCAGCTATGTACTTAGCGATAGCATATGAACCGCCAAGAACCTTAAATGCGTTCAAACCGAATCTGTAAGACTCATCTTTTACCTTTACTGTTCCTAATCCAAGGAATTCAGCCATTTCCTTTAAATCAGCCAATGGTGTTTGAGTATACTGAGGAAAGCTCTCATGGAATGCTTTCGCTTTTGTTACTTCTTCCACAGACATTATCGGAAGATTGGCATCCTCTGTTTTGGGCATATTATTTAAGACCCATTTTAGTTGTGACATGAAATTTTAAACCTCCTAAATTGTTTAGCAAAAATGCTATTATTCATTAACTGTCTTAGCCTGTTCAATGTAGCTATACAGTGTGAATTTACTAATTCCAAAAAATTGAGAAATCTTGTCCCCTGACTTAGTGATGAGAAAAGCACCGGCATCCTGTAAAAATTTAATAGCCTTAATCTTTTCATCCTTTGTCATAAGGGCAGGTGTCTTTCCTACAATCCTTACGCTTTGTTCTATCAGATTTTCAAGCAAATCATTTACACTAAGTGGGATTTGTCCATAAACGTCTTCCTCGGCGGCCTCAAAGCTCTCGACTATACTTGAGAGTGTTGCCTGAGCATTTATGAAATTTGTCATATCATGGTTTATACCAAGAATAAATCTGTATTTACCGGTTTCATCCTTTAAGAATACGGAGGAAGATTTTAATATCCTGCCGTCGGTGGTATGAGTCTTATATCCGAGGTGATCACTTACGTTTTCTCCTTTTTTTAAGGCTTCAAGAGTTCCGAGAACTATCGTTGAAGCACCGTCACCGATTTTTCTTCCTGTTACATGACCATTGATGATATAGCAAATAGTGTGTTCCAGATCGTCAGCTTGTAAATCATGAATACAGACTTCACAGTCATTGCCGAAATGTCTGGCGATACCATGAGCAATCATTACCAAAGATTCTAAAGTCAAATCATCTCTTTTCATAAAATTCACTATTGCCATTCCTTTATTATTTGAATACCTAAAATTTTTTTAGGTATCTATAATATAGCACCTTTAACAAAGCAAATCAATAGCAAACTAAAAAAAATTTAGGTCAACAAAAACATTGTAAGAATACATAAAAAATAAAGTATTTAGTTGAATTTATACAGTAGAATAGGTTTGATAATTAATTGATAAAAAATAAGCAACAATTATTTAAAAAAACAGTATATAAATTTTAACTGTACATATTTAGATGAAGAAAATATAATAATAGACATAATAAACAAAGGAGGAAATACTTACGAAGAGGTTTATAATAGTGCTTTCCTGCCTTTTCCTGGTCGGGTGCGGCAGTGCAGGTAAAGCTGATAATGAAAAGACAGTTGCTGAAAGCAAAATAGCAAATGAGAGTAATACAAATGAGAACAGTACAGAGGCAGAGAGTGAATCTGTAAAGAAAGATGGAGAAGTAGACTACGATTTGACCGTTATGGGTGCAGATATGGTATACGCTACAGTATATCAGATGATGATAGATCCCAAGTCATATATAGGCAAGAGCTTTAAAATAAGAGGAAACTATTATTCTTCATACAGTAAGGATAAGGATGTATATTATCATTTCTGTATGATAAAGGATGCGGCGGCATGTTGTGCACAGGGTTTGGAACTGCTTTGGGCGGATGAAAAAATGAACAGACATGAAAACTGTCCTGAAGAAGATGCTCTTGTCACTGTGGAAGGTGTATTTGAGACTTATGAAGAAGGACCTAATACATATGGAAGAATAAAAGATGCGAAGATAGTGGAAGAGTAAGTATAAAACCGGGACTGTCAATATAGTTTGACTCTCCCGGCCATTTTTATGACTTGCTCTGTCTTAACGATTTAAAAAATGAGGTAAGCATACCGGAACATTCGTTATGAAGAGGGCCGGATATAAGCTCTACTTCCGTTTTGTGGTTGAAGCCGTCTGTTTGTAAAATATTTATAATGGAACCGGCACATCCGGCTTTCGGATTCATGGCGCCGAGAACTACCTTTTTTATTCTGGACTGGACTATTGCACCTGCACACATCGGACAGGGCTCGAGCGTTATATACATGGTACAATCCTCAAGTCTCCAATCTCCAAGTTTTTTACATGCTTTTTTTATTGCAATAATTTCAGCATGAGAGAGTGTACTCTTGTCCTTGTTTCTTCTATTATATCCTCTTGCTATTATCTTATCTTCAAAAACAATCACACAGCCTATAGGAACATCGCCTATATCTCCGGCTTTTTTTGCCTGCTTTATGGCTTCTTTTAAAAAAAATTCATCTCTATTCATATATTTCCTTTATAAGACACAAAAAATTAACACTTTAGGTTTATAATTACAAAACTACAAAACTGTTAGAAAATATTCATTTTTTTATATTAAAACAAATGGTATAATGTAAACAGTTATAATTTAAACTAAATCAAAATAAAAATCAAATCAAGATATAAAGGTGGAACAATGGAATTAATATTGGTATGTGATGATGACAGAGAGATAGTAGATGCAATAAAAATCTATCTTTCAGGGGAGGGATTTGAAGTACTTACAGCCTATGACGGTGAAGAAGCGGTAAAATTGATGGCAAAACACAGAGTTGATTTGCTTATAATAGATATTATGATGCCTGTACTGGACGGAATAAGAGCTACGATGAAGATAAGGGAGAACAGCACTGTGCCTATTATAATGCTTTCGGCAAAATCTGAGGATGCAGATAAGATTTTAGGACTGAATATCGGTGCGGATGATTATCTTACAAAGCCTTTTAATCCTCTTGAGCTTGTTGCAAGAGTAAAGAGTCAGCTTAGAAGATATAAAAAACTTGGAAATATGTCTGTGCCTGAGTCACAAAAGGTTGTTGTAGGTGACCTTGAAATTGACGATGAGACCAAGGAAGTTACAATCGCAGGAGAGCTTATAAAGCTTACACCTATAGAGTACAATATACTCTTGCTTCTTGCAAAGAATGCGGGAAAGGTGTTCTCAATTGATGAAATATATGAGCAGATTTGGAATGAAGAGGCTATCGGAGCGGACAATACCGTGGCTGTACATATAAGACATATAAGAGAAAAAATAGAGTTAAATCCTAAGGAGCCAAGATATTTGAAAGTTGTATGGGGAGTAGGATACAAGATTGAAAAACAAAGCTGATATGGATAAGAATACATTTTTATCAAAAAGCAGGATGAAAGTATGGGTAACCATATTACATATAGCGGCTTTCATAGTTTTTGTTATAGGTATTTCAATTATTTATTGTAATGAAAATTTCAATAGGGGTCTGCTGTGGATAAATGCGGAGAAATATGATGATTCTCCTGCATTCAGAACACAGTTTGACTCCGATGTTTCATTGCTTTTTTCGTATGCGAATTTAAAGGATATCTTTGAAACGGACGGTAAATTTGACGTAAATAAGGACGTTTTCGGTCTGAATATGGGCCCAAGCAATGATGTGGATTTTACTGTAGGTGCAATAATAGAATATGCCAAGAGACATGGATTTTATATAGATGAGCATTTTCAGGTCAGCATTGTAGATCAAAGTCTGGTAAATCAGATAGAAGATACATCATATTTTGTTAATTACAGAACATATGCGGATACTTCAGGTCTTGTTGAACCGGGTGATGCATATATAAGTATGAAGACAATTATAACAGAGAGTCTTGTTTTGCTTTCAAAATATTACAATGCCTATGAAAGATTTATTCTTACCCCTTCAAATTTCAGGTACAGACTTGAGTATGGTGATATTGTATATACAAATGACAGAACACTTAATATTAAGAGTGTTTATGGATACGGAAAGTACGCCATAACGTCTTCGCAGGGAATGATGGTGGACACGAACTTGAGTGAAATACCGAAAGAGCTGTCGTATCAGGCGGAAAAACTTACAGATAAACTGCCGAAGCCTTATAAAGTATATATCGCAGTGAATACCGTATATACCGCTACAGATACATATGCTTTAGCGAATGTGGATTATTTGAGGCAGAGGAGAGCATATTCCATAGGATTGGTAGCGGCTACCGTAGGACTTATTTTGATGTCTTTAAGTATGGCCTATCTTCTTATTTTCAGCGGTCACAGCGAGGGTAAAAAGGGTATAAAAATAAATAAGCTTTTTGATATTATTCCGGTTGAAGTGAAAATACTGTTACTGACCTTTGGAATAGTTTTAGTTTTTGCCGCAAACAATTTTATAGGGCAGAAAGTATTGCATATTTATATAGAAAAAAAGCATTGGAATTTTACAAATCAGATGCTGAATTATGCTTCTGTTTATATTGTTGCATTACCGAT